>Ga0114901_1002067_pt1 | contig 11010 bp, 5 predicted proteins | sample MalvireepMed_s16_FD_89686 | JGI IMG/M metagenome (GOLD analysis project Ga0114901, IMG submission 89686) | Marine viral communities from the Global Malaspina Expedition - Malaspina viral metaG DeepMed_s16 | ecosystem: Environmental > Aquatic > Marine > Oceanic | place: Mediterranean Sea... | reverse complement strand
CCCGAACTGCAGCGCGCGCTGCGCAAGGACCTGCACCGGGCGGCGGAAATGTTCCCGCAGGACGTGGCCGAACTGATCGCGCTGATGGCAGGCGAAACCGCCGTCCAGCCCACTCCCGGCGTTGGTGCGAAGCCGCAGTTCTGGATGCTCGGGTCGAGCCTGTTCGGGGCGCAGCTCGCTGCCAAGCTCGGGCTGCCCTACGCCTTCGCCAGCCATTTCGCGCCCGATCACCTCGATACCGCGCTCGAGCTCTACCGCCGCGATTTCCAGCCCTCGGAAGCCTGCGAAAAACCGCATGTCATGGTCGCGATGAACCTGTTCGTCGCCGACACCGAAGACGAGGCTGAATATCTCGCCACCTCGCAATTGCAGGCCTTCGTCGCCTTGCGCACGGGCACGCCGGGCAAGCTGCCCCCGCCCGTGCGCGGCTATCGCGCCAGCCTGCCCCCGCAGGCACAGGCCATGCTCGCGCATATCGGCCAGGCCAGCGCGACGGGTACGCCGCAGCAGGCTGCCGAGGCCGTGCGCGCGTTCATTGCGCGGACAGGCGCCGACGAAGTCCTCTTCGGGGGGAGCATGTACGATCCCGAAGCGCGCTGCCGCTCGCTGCGACTGGCGATGGAGGCGCTTGCGGCTTGAGCGTGCCGTAGCGTCGGCGGGGCGCTGCCGCGCCACCCACGGGCGTGCGAATTCTGTCGCACGGCACCTTGCGGGGCGCCTGCAACAGGGATAGGCGCGGCGCTCAGGTCGTGGCGGACACGGCCCAATTATTTCGCGGCGCTGAAACGATCATGCGCCGACAGGAGAGAGGCCCCGTATGGGTTCGAACACTGCCGCGCTGCCCAAGAAGCTCCAGAACGCAATTACCGAACGCATGCGGCTGTCGCTGCTGTCCGGCGACACGCCCTTCGAGAAGGCACGTCTCGAAGATGCCGCCGCTTTCGTCGGAGAGCTGGCTTCCCAGCGCACGCGCGGCCGGTCGGCCATGGCGATCGAAAGCGTCAGCGACGACCGGCGGCTGACGCGGATCGCGATCATCAACGAGGACATGCCCTTCCTCGTCGATTCGGTCGCGGCGACCATCGCCGCGCTGGGCCTGTCGATCGACCGGCTGGTCCACCCGGTGATCCCCGTCGAGCGCGACGGCAAGGGACGCCTGCAGGCGATACCCGACCGCGACAAGGACGATGCCGATCGCGAATCGATGATCTACATCGAGACCGCGCGGGTCGATGCGAAGACCCGGCGGCAATTGCAGGAAACGCTCAAGCTGACGCTGGGCGACGTACGCGCGGCGGTGTCCGACTGGCCGCAGCTGCGCGACGCGATGGCGGCCGATGCCGAACGGATCGCCGGCGACAGCGAAGAGGGGGCCGAACTGCTCGAATGGCTCAATTCGGGCATGCTGACGCAGCTGGGCCATGTCACCCGCTACCGCGACGGGCGGCAGGAAGACGAGCTCGGCATCTGCCGCAAGAGCGCGGCGCAGCTGCTCGCCGAGGCATCCTACGACCGCGCCTTCGCCTGGTTCGCCGCGGGCAACGATCCCCGCCGCCCGCTGATCATCAAGGCCAACCACCTCAGCAATGTCCACCGCCGCGTCCCGCTCGACCTGTTCATCGTGCCAATCGAGGACAATGGCGAAACGGTCGCGCTGTCGCTGCATGCAGGGGTCTGGACCAGCGCCGCGCTGGCTGCCCCGCCGCGCAATGTGCCGCGCCTGCGGCGCCAGCTCGACATGCTGCGGGGCCGCCACGGCTTCGACGACGGCGGCCATGCGGGCAAGGCGCTCGTCCATGCGCTGACCACGCTGCCGCACGACCTGCTGATCGGCTTCTCGGAAAGCGACGTCGAACGCGTCGCGATCACCATGATGAGCCTGGTCGACCGCCCGCGTCCGCGCCTCGCGCTGGTCGAGGCGCCGCTGGCGCGCCACCTGTTCGCCTTCGTCTGGCTGCCGCGCGACATGGTCGCCACGCAGGTCCGGCTGGAAATCCAGGCGTTGCTCGAGGAAGCCGCCTCGGCGCGGCTGCTCGACTGGAGCCTCGAGGTCGAGGGCGGCAATCTCGCCACGCTGCGGTTCGTCTTCGACATTCGCGACGGCGACCAGGCACCCGACGAGGCGGCGCTCGAGGAGCAGATGCAGACGCTGCTGCGCGGGTGGAGCGAAGCGGTCGAGGCGGAGCTTTCCGCGCTCGAGGACAGCTCGCGCGCGGCAGCGCTGGCGATGCGTTTCGCCGAGCATTTCCCGACCGGTTTCCGCGGCCGGTTCGGCCCGCGCGAAGCCGCGCTCGACATCGCCCGCCTCCACGATCTGGGGGCCAGCCTCGAGAGCGAGGAAGTCGTGCGCGGCGCGCGGATGTATTATTGCGAGCGCGATACCGAGGGCTGCCTGCGGCTCAAGCTGTACCAGTCCGAAGGCAGCCTGCCCCTGTCCGAAGGCGTGCCCGCGCTGGAGGATTTCGGGTTCTACGTGCGTTCGGAAATGCCGACCGTGCTGGACGATGGCCGGCTGGGCACGGTCCACGACTTCCTGCTCGACCTCAAGCCGGGGGCCGACCCCAAGGGGCTGATCGACCGCGCCGATGCGATCGAGGAAGCCATTGCCGCGGTGCTCAACGGCGAAGCCGAGAACGATCCCTTCAACCGGCTGGTCCCCGAAGCGGGTCTCTCGTCGCGCGAGGCCAATTGGCTGCGCGCCTTCTATCGCTATCTGCGGCAGGCCGGGATGGGTTTCACCATCTATACCGTGGTCGACGCGCTGGCCGCCGCGCCCGACGTGACCCGCGCGCTGATCGCGCTGTTCACCGCGCGGCACGATCCCGAATTCGGCAACGGCCGCGACGCCGCGATCGAAGAGGCGCGCGGCGCGATCAAGCGCGGCCTCGCCAAGGTCAAGGCGATCAACGACGACCGCCTGCTGCGGCTGTACAACGCGCTGATCGATTCGATCCTGCGCACCAATGCCTTTGCCGATGCCGCCGCCGAGGCGCTGGCCTTCAAGATCGATTCGGCCAGGGTCCCCAACCTGCCCAAGCCGATCCCCTACCGCGAAATCTTCGTCTATTCGCGGCGGGTCGAGGGGATCCACCTGCGCAGCGGCCCCGTCGCGCGCGGCGGCCTGCGCTGGTCCGACCGGCGCGACGATTTCCGCACCGAGATCCTCGGGCTGATGAAAGCGCAGCGGGTCAAGAACGCGGTCATCGTGCCGACCGGCGCGAAGGGCGGATTCTATCCCAAGCAGCTGCCCAATCCGGCGCTCGACCGCGAGGCCTGGGCGGCCGAGGGGCGCGCCAGCTACGAGATCTTCATCCGCACGCTGCTCTCGGTCACCGACAACATCATCGACGACCAGGTCGTGCATCCCGACGATGTCGTCATCACCGATGGCGAAGACCCCTATTTCGTGGTTGCCGCGGACAAGGGCACCGCGACCTTCTCCGATGTCGCCAATGCGATCGCCAAGTCGCGCGATTTCTGGCTCGACGATGCCTTCGCCAGCGGCGGTTCGAAGGGCTACGACCACAAGGCCATGGGCATCACTGCCAAGGGCGCCTGGGTCAGCGTCCAGCGGCACTTCCTCGAAATGGGGGTGGACGTCCAGGAAGACCCGGTAGAGGTGGTCGGCTGCGGCGACATGTCGGGCGACGTCTTCGGCAACGGCATGCTGCTGTCGAAGGCAATCAAGCTGGTGGCGGCCTTCGATCATCGCCACATCTTCATCGATCCCGATCCCGATCCGGCGGCCAGCTGGAAAGAACGCAAGCGCCTGTTCGACCTGCCGCGATCGAGCTGGGAGGATTACGACAGCGCGCTGATCTCGCGCGGCGGCGGCGTGTTCCCGCGCGACGCGAAAAGCATCAAGCTGTCGAAGGCGGCGCAGGCGAAATTCGGCATCGACCAGGCCCAGATCGAGCCCGAGGCGCTTATTTCGGCGATCCTCACCGCGGCAGTCGACCTGATCTGGTTCGGCGGCATCGGCACCTACATCAAGGCCGCGCACGAGAACAACGTCCAGGTCGGCGACCCGGCCAACGACGCGCTGCGGGTCGATGGCCGCGACGTGCGCGCCAAGGTGATCGGCGAAGGCGCCAATCTCGGCATCACCCAGGCCGGCCGGATCGAATTCGCGCAGCGCGGCGGCCGTTCGAATACCGACTTCATCGACAATTCGGCGGGCGTCGACTGTTCGGACAATGAAGTAAACATCAAGATCGCGCTCGCCGCGGCCAAGCGCGCGGGCAAGCTGAGCGAACCCAAGCGTGTCGACCTGCTCGAATCGATGACCGAGGAAGTCGGGCAGATCGTGCTCGAGGACAACCGCCTGCAGGCTCTTGCGCTCTCGATCGCCGAATATGGCGGCGCACGCGCCATGGCCTCGCAGCGGCACATCATCGACACGCTCGAGGCGGGCGGCAATCTCGACCGCAAGACCGAAGGACTGGCCGACGACCAGACCTTGCAGCGCCGCGCGGCGGACGGCGGCGGCCTGACCCGCCCCGAGCTCGCAGTGCTGCTGTCGTCGTCCAAGCTGGTCCTGCAGGACGCGATCGAGCAGGGCGAGCTGGCGGACGATCCGCTGCTCGAGGACACGCTGTTCGAAGCCTTTCCCGAACCGATGCGCAAGAAGTTCAAGGCGCAGATCAACGGGCACCAGCTGCGCCGCGAGATCATCGCGACCAAGCTGGCCAACCGCATCGTCAACCGCATGGGGATGGTCCATCCCTTCGAACTGGCCGAAGAAGAGGGCGTCGAACTGCATGAAGTCGCCGCCGCTTTCGTGGCTGCGGAAGAGCTGTTCGACTTGCCCGCGCTGTGGGCCGCGATCGATGCCAGTGCCATGCCCGAAAGCGCCCGGCTCATGCTGTTCGACCGCATCGCCGCAGCCGCTGGCAATCTCATGTCCGACGTGCTGCGCACTTCGTCGGGCAGCGTCGACCCGACCGGACTGGTCGAAGAGATCGGCAAGGCGGTCAGCAAGCTGGCGGGTGCCACCGGCGAATTGCTCAGCGCCGAATCGCGCCAGCAATCGGATCGGCTGCGCGATCAGCTGGTGTCGGCGGGCGCGCCCGAAGCGCTCGCTGCGCGCGTGGCGCATCTCTACGACCTCGACGGGGCTGTCGGGCTGGCCAAGCTGTCGAGCGAAACCGGCATAGCGCCGATCGGCCTGACCGAGGCCTTCACCGATGTCGGCCGCCGTCTGGGCCTCGACTGGGCGCAGTCGACCGCGGCGCTGATGAGCCCGTCGGACGTGTGGGAACGCCTGCTGGTTTCGGGGCTGGCGCGCGATTTTCAGCAGATGCGGCTCGAACTGCTGCGGCGGTTGGCGCGGCGCAAGGATGCGAAGAAGGATCTGGCTGCCGTCGTCGCCAAATGGGCCGAGGAACAGTCCACCGCGGTGACCAATTTCCGCAGCATGATCACGCGGGCGCAGGGCCAATCCCCCGTGGCCCCGGCCATGCTGGCACAGGTCGCCAGCATGGCGCGCAACCTGCTCGGACGTTAGCACTGCGCTTGACCGGCTGGCGTTTTCGCGTCAGCCAGCACGGCGATGGAACATTACGACGTCGTTATCGTGGGGTCGGGGCACGGGGGTGCCCAGGCCGCTATCGCACTCCGCCAGAACGGGCACGAGGGCTCGATCCTGATGGTCAGCCGCGATCGCAACCCACCGTATGAGCGGCCCCCGCTGTCGAAGGAATATCTGGCGGGCGAAAAGCCGTTCGAACGCATCCAGATCCGTCCAGAACAGTTCTGGGCCGACAAGGACATCACGCTGCGCCTGGGGCGCAACGTCAATGAAGTCGATCCGGTCGCGCGCGAACTCGGCCTGTCGGACGATACGCGGGTCACCTATCGCAAGCTGATCTGGGCCGCCGGCGGCGATGCCCGGCGGCTGTCCTGCCCGGGCAGCGACAATGCGGGCATTCACTACATCCGCACGCGGCGCGACGTCGATACGCTGAAGGGCGAGCTGGCGGCCGGCGCCCGGCGCGCGGTCATCATCGGCGCGGGCTATATCGGGCTCGAAGCGGCGGCCGTGCTGCGCAAGCTCGGCCTGGACGTTACCGTGGTCGAAATGCTCGACCGCGTCCTTGCACGTGTCGCGGGTCCGCAGCTGTCGGAATTCTACGCTGCCTATCACCGCGAGCAGGGTGTCGACCTGCGCCTGTCGACCGGCGTCGAGACGATCAGCGGCGACGATGGCCGCGTGACCGGCGTGGTGACCGACAGCGGCGAGACGATCGCCTGCGACGTAATCATTGCCGGGATCGGCATCGTGCCGTCGGTCGGGCCGCTGATCGCGGCGGGCGCGGCGGGATCGAACGGGGTCGACGTCGACAGCATCTGCCGCACCACGCTCGATGACATCTACGCCATCGGCGACTGTGCGAGCCATGCGAATGCCTATGCCGACAACAAGGTCATCCGCCTCGAATCGGTGCAGAACGCCAACGACATGGCGACCATCGCGGCCAAGGCGATCATGGGCGACAAGCAGGATTACGACGCCGTCCCGTGGTTCTGGTCGAACCAGTACGACCTCCGGCTGCAGACGGTCGGCATGTCGATCGGCTATGACGCCACCGTGCTGCGCGGCGATCCGGCGGACAAGAAGTTCAGCGTGGTCTATCTGCGCGAAGGCGTGGTGATCGCGCTCGACTGCGTCAACAACACCAGGGATTACGCGCAGGGGCGCAAGCTGGTGATGGCGCGCGCCGAAGTGGATCCCGACCTGCTGGCCGACACTGCGGTGCCGCTCAAGGACATGCTGTGATCGCGGCCGGGGACGGTCGCGCGATGTTCGAAGGGCTTCGCGTGATCGACATGACCTCGGTCGTCTTCGGGCCCTATTGCACGCAGATCCTTGCCGATTTCGGGGCCGAGGTGGTCAAGGTCGAGGCCCCCGGCGGCGACGTGTTCCGCTACGGTGCGCCCTCCGCGCACAGCAAGGCGATGGGGCCGGGATACATCGCGCTCAATCGCGGCAAGCAGTCGCTGGTGCTCGATCTCAAGCAGGAGGCAGACCGCGCGATACTGCGCGATTTGCTCGCCGATGCCGAAATCTTCATCCACAATGTCCGCGCCGAAGCGATCGAGCGGCTCGGGTTCGATTACGACAGCGTCCGCGCGCTCGCTCCAGACATCATCTATGCGCATTGCGTCGGCTTCGGCTCGGGCGGGCCCTATGCCGGGCTGCAGGCCTATGACGACGTGATCCAGGCCGCCAGCGGCACCACCACCCTGCTGCCGCGCGCGGACGGCAACGAGCGCCCACGCTACCTGCCATCGCTGATCGCCGACAAGGTCGCCGGGCTGCACGCCGCCTATGCGGTGATGGCCGCCGTGGTACACCGCCTGCGCACGGGACAAGGCCAGCATGTCGAAGTGCCGATGTTCGAGGCCTTCAGCAGCTTCATGCTCAAGGAACACCTTGGCGGGAACACTTTCGATCCGCCCGTCGGCCCGCCCTGCTATGGCCGCCAGGTCGATCCGGATCGCCAGCCGTTCCCGACCCGCGACGGATATGTCAGCATCGTGCCTTACCGGCTCGACCATTTCACCAGGGTGATCGCGCTGATGGGCGACGAGGCCTTCGCGCAAGAGGCGCGCTTCGCCACGCCCGAGGGGCTGATCGCGGGGCAGGCCGAACTCTATGCCCGCATCGCCGAACTCACCGCCGGTTTCGCGACCGACGAACTGGTCGCGCTGATGCACGCCAATGCGATTCCCGCAATGCCGGTGCGCGACATGGCCGACATGGCACAGGAGCCCCATCTTGAAGCCGGGGGCTTTTTCATGCGGCGCGAACACCCCACCGAGGGCACGCTGGTCGAAATGCGCGAACCGTCGCGCTTTTCCGCCTGGGACGCCCCCGATCCAGCGCCCGCCCCGCTACTGGGCGAGCATGACCGGGATTACCGCGAGGGCTAGCCGAGCCGCCGGGCGGCCCAATCGGCAGCTTCGGAAACCGCGGGATCGGGATCGCCGCGCAGCCCTTCGACCAGCGGAGCGAGAGCTGCCGAACCGCTATTCCCTGCCGCATAAAGGCAGTTGCGCACAAAGCGGTCGCGGCCGACGCGCTTGATCGGCGAGCCCGAGAAGAACTGCCTGAAGCCCGCATCGTCAAAGGTCAGGAAGCTCGCCAGGTCGGGAGCGGCCAGATCTTCGCGCGGCGCCAGCTTGAGGTGTCGGTGCGCCGTATCGGCGAACTTGTTCCACGGGCAGACCGCGAGGCAATCGTCGCAGCCATAGATGCGGTTGCCCAGCGCCTCGCGAAACTCCTCGGGGATCGGCCCCTTGTGCTCGATCGTGAGGTAGGAAATGCAGCGCCGCGCATCGAGCTGGTAGGGCGCGGGGAAGGCGTCGGTCGGGCAGGCATCCTGGCACGCGCGGCAGTTGCCGCAGCGATCGGAATGCGAGAGGTCGGGCGCGAATTCGAGCGTCGAATAGATTGCGCCGAGGAACAGCCAGCTGCCATGCGACCGGCTGACCAGATTGGTGTGCTTGCCCTGCCAGCCGATCCCGGCTGCTTGGCCCAGCGGCTTTTCCATCACCGGGGCGGTGTCAACGAAGACCTTCAGTTCGCTTGTCGGCTCGCGCGCGATCAGCCACCGCGCCAGCGCCTTGAGCGCCTTTTTCACGACGTCGTGGTAATCGCGCCCTTGCGCATAGACCGAAACCCGCGCTTTTTCCGCCGCGTCGGCAAGCGCCAGCGGATCGACATCGGGGGCGTAGCTCATCCCCAGCGCGATGACGCTGTTGGCTTCGGGCCATAATCCTTGCGGCGAGGCACGCTGCGTCTTGCGCGCTTCCATCCATTCCATCGAGCCATGGCGCCCTTCGCCGAGGAATTGCTCCAGCCGCGAGGCGCGCTGCGGATCGGGCGCGGCCGACGCGAAGCCGCAGGCGACGAAGCCGAGCCGCTCCGCCTCCTCGCGCAATTCCGCCTGCAACTCGCCATTAACCACGCTTGCGTGTGCTCCCGTTCACGGCCAGCATCTAATCATGCCCGCATGCTTATCGAGACAGGCTCCATGACGCGACCTTCGGGCGGGGACAACCGCAAGCTTGCCATCGAGGCCCACGGGCTGGTCAAGCGGTTCGACGACACGCTGGCGGTCGACGGTGTCGACATCGCGGTTCCCGAAGGCGCGATCTACGGCATTCTCGGGCCCAATGGCGCAGGCAAGACGACCACGCTGCGCATGCTGCTGGGTATCATCGATCCCGACGCAGGCGTGCGCCGCGTGTTCGGCAACGACCGGCCGCATGAAGTGTCCAAGCTGATCGGCTACCTGCCCGAGGAACGCGGGCTCTATCCGGCGATGAAATGCGACGAGGCGATCGCCTTCCTCGGGGCGCTGCGCGGGCTGCCGCTGGAAGAAGGCAAGGCGCGCGGGCGCGTGCTGCTCGAGCAGCACGGCCTGGGCCATGCGGTGGATCGCCAGATCCGCCAGCTGTCGAAAGGTATGGCGCAGACCGTCCAGCTGCTCGGCACGCTGGTCCATCGCCCGAAGCTGGTGGTCTTCGACGAACCCTTCAGCGGGCTCGACGCGATCAACCAGGGCAAGCTGGAAGTGATGATCCGCGAACTGGCCCACAGCGGCACCACGGTGATCTTCTCGACGCATGTCATCCACCATGCCGAACGCCTGTGCGACGAAGTGGCGATCATTGCCGGGGGCAAGGTGCCCTATGCGGGATCGGTCGACGCCGCCCGCGACCGGATCCCCGCGCAGGTCCGGCTCGAGACGCGCTCCGCATCCGGGCCCTGGCGCAGCGCGCTGCCCGGCGATGCACGGCACGATGCCAAGGGCGAAGCCAGCCATTTCTGGTACTTCCCGGTCCCCGAAACCGGGATCGAGGAATTGCTCAAGCCGCTGATCGCAGGGCAGGCGGGCATTCTCTCGCTGTCGATCGAGCGCGCCGGGCTGCACGATGCATTCGTCGAAATCGCCGGCGAGGCCGCCGCGCGCGCGCTCGAAGAGGACAACGCCCGGGGAGCCAAGCCATGAACGATACGACCCGCCTGTCGCGCTTCGAGGCCGCCCGCGTGATTGCGCAGCGCGATTTCCGCGCCATCCTGTTCAGCCGCGCATTCCTGTTCTTCCTGCTCGGGCCGTTGTTCCCGATCATAATCGGCGTGCTGGCCGGGGGGATCGGCGGACAGGTGCAGCGCGATGCGAACACCCGGCTTGTGGCGGTTGCGATGAGCGAGGCGGATACGCAGGCGCTGATCGCGGCGCGCGAGCGGCTCGCCCCGCAGATCGGGAGGGCGCTGCCCGAACTGGCAATGGCCGATGCGGGCACTGCCCCCGAAGTCATCCTGCGCGAACCCGGCAAGAATTACGTCGCGGTGGTCGGCGGCACGCTCGCCGCGCCCGAACTCACCGCCCCGCAGCCGGCGATCGACTATTGGAGCGGGCCGGTGGCCATGCTCGCCGCCGAAGCCGGGACGCGGCAGGTGGCCGCATATCCCGCCGTGGCGCCCCGCCCGGTAGCCACCAGCATCGCCGCGCAGCGCGGCGACCGGATCCGCACCGCGCAGGCGGGGCAGTTGCTGCTGTTCCTGCTGATGATGCTGCTCGCGGGGATGGTGCTGTCCAACCTGGTCGAGGAGAAGGCCAACAAGGTGATCGAAGTGCTCGCAGCGGCGGTCCCGATGGATGCGGTCTTCCTCGGCAAGCTGGTGGCGATGCTGGGCGTCAGCCTGGTCGGGATCGCGGTCTGGGCCGCGGTCGGTTTGGCGATCGCCCTGCTGGCAGGCAATGCGCTGCCGCAATTGCCCGCCCCCGCGCTGGGCTGGCCGCTCTTCCTGGCGCTCGGGCTCGTCTATTTCGCCATGGGGTATCTGCTGCTCGGTTCGCTGTTCCTTACCATCGGGGGCCTCGCGACCACGGTGCGCGAGGTGCAGACGCTGTCGATGCCGGTCACCATGGCGCAGCTGCTGGTGTTCTTCCTCGCCGCATCCTCGATCACCCGCCCCGGTTCGCCGATGGAACTGTT
>Ga0114901_1002066_pt1 | contig 11011 bp, 4 predicted proteins | sample MalvireepMed_s16_FD_89686 | JGI IMG/M metagenome (GOLD analysis project Ga0114901, IMG submission 89686) | Marine viral communities from the Global Malaspina Expedition - Malaspina viral metaG DeepMed_s16 | ecosystem: Environmental > Aquatic > Marine > Oceanic | place: Mediterranean Sea... | reverse complement strand
CATTAAAGTAGTATAAACTTTAGCTCTACTTTTATCTTTGGTTAAAGAGCTAAAACCAATTGTTTGTATATTAGGTTTTTGTTTTATCACGTCTAACAATCCATTATAAACAGTGCCTAAAACCTTAAATTGATTACCAGTACCAGTCATTTCTTGGGTTAAACCTTTCTCTGTAACTAAATCAAATTCTAATTCATAGTTAGTGTCGTTTAAATCTGTAGGATACAATGTTATTTTGTAGTTGTTGCCATCAATATCAAAATTAGTAGTCATATAACCAATATTATCTTCCTTCCAATTTAAATCTTGTTTAGTTGATAAACTAAATTTAACTTTAGCTTGTTGTATTTTTCTTTTTACATCAAACTGACTTAGTACATTGTCTATAGCTTGCACGTTTTGCAAAGCATCGTCTGCAAAATAGAAATCATTATATCCTTCCCCAACTTTATCAGCCATCCAAAGAGCTTTAGCTTCTGATGTAGAATTACCTAGTGCAGAAATATTTTTCAAAGGTATATTTAAACCATTTGCTTTTAAGAAATCACGTATAGCTTTTTGAGCTGCTGGTGGTCTTGCTGTTAATATAAACATATTCTCAGAACCAAACTTCTTTTGTAATTTTAAAGCTTTATTAAATAGTGGAGCTAATTTAGCTTTAACAACTTTATCAAATTCTGTAAAATCAAACGTATATCCTTGTGATAATAAATCTTGATATTGTAAAGCGTATTCTTCAGCATTTAACGTTCCCGTTATTCCATCTGGAGTTGTAAATTTAACTAGCGATTCGGTTGTAGCTAATGTATCATCAAAATCTAAAACGGTAATACCTCTAGCTGGTTTTGACGCCATTCTATTTTTTGCTATAGCTTCGTTAAGTGTATTAAACTCGTTTAATCTTGCTTTTAAATTAGCTTTATTCATTGCTTTTGCAAATTCTAAAGTTACTTCTCCAGTTAATTGTTTAATTATTAAATCATTAGCTACAGAAATCTCCATACCCTCAACCCCAAAGTATTCGGCTATAGTAACACCTTCAGCAGCTAACATGTACATGTTTAAGTCAACCCCAGGAGTTGCCGCAAGTCTAGCGATAGAAGCATACCCGTTTGGTATTTTAAGCTCACCATTTAAAAGTCTAGGTATAACCTTCTCATAAGAAATATCAGGCATATTTCTCTGATAACCAGCCTCGTTTATCAATGTATCATGCGGATTTATTTTTGAATCAAGTATTGCGCCTTGCATGTAGGATTTACCTACAACCTTCCAAACCGCATCTAAATTACCAAAAACCGCACCCGCTAACATAGCTTTTCCAATTAAGTTTTGAGGATCTGTATGTTCTTCTTTTACTCTTTGATCAAAAATCGCTTCACGAGTTACTGGATTTATAGGATAAAAACTAAATGGAGCTAAAATTCTAGTCAAAACATTTTGCTGTTTACCAGTATCTAATAGCATTTCTTCAAACATCCAAACATCTTCTGGGTTGTGTTGTAAATGAGCTTCAATACCTTCAAATATACTATATAACTGAGGAAGTCTAGCGTCATTTTGCTCTTTAAACTCTTTCGTTTTTAACTTTTCATGGAAATTACTATCATACAAACCACCTTTCACTGTGTATTTTTTTCTAGAGAGGTATTTTTGTTCTATCCCAATATTAGGAAATAATTTATCAAAATTCTTTACTGTTAAGAAAAATCCCCCTTGTTCGCCACCTGTCATAGTAATTCTTAGCAAACTTCTAAATTCAGGGTGTGATTCAAGAAAAGTTTTAATAACTCTAATACCTGCTTCACCATATGTTTCTCCAGTTTCTTTACCATTAACTATAAATGGAGCATCTAAATTTCTAGTTCCTTTTTTTGTTCCACTTGTATGATTAGGAACTCTACTAATACCGTGGATATCGGATAGTGTTCCTAGTGGATGAATATATAAATCTTTAAAGTTATCTTCGGTAACTTCGGATAAATTATATTCGTTTTTAGCAAACATTATTTTTCCTTTACCATCTTTTATTTTATCAACTCTTTGTTGTGATAAATCTAAAGCTTCTTGTTGTAGTCTTATAGCTTGGTTAATAGCTATAACAGCAGTTTGTATTATTTGTGATCTAATAGCTGGATCGACAGAAGGTTTGTTTACTCTAGCTCTAGGAACTAAACCAAATATTTCTAAATAAGCCGCCGGATCTATTCTTTGTTTAGCTTGATTTTTTAACCCTTTACCAGTTCCAGTAGTTTTAAACCTCATTCTACCACCAGCTTCAAAAAACTCTTTACCTATAATTGTATTTGCAATACCTGTTGGATCACCCGCTAACGTTGTTCCTTCGGGTATTGATACAATATGCTCATCTCTTTTTGATAATATATAGTCTTGAGCTTTCTTTCTTTGTTTTGTATCAAAATCTTTTTCTGTTATTAAACGTATTGGATCTGTTACACCATACACGGCGGCAATCTTTTCTAATATAGAATAGTATTTACCAGTTGGTATACGCTTAGATTTTAATTCTACTGGAGGTTTTTTACCTTCTTTTTTATGTTTAGCTTTTAACTCTGGAGTTATTTCAACACCCTCTTTTGTAAACTTTCTATGAGCCGTTATAGCTTTTTTAACATCTAAATATTTATTGATGCCATCAACGCCAATATCAAGAAGCATTTTCTTTATCTCATTATTTAACTCAGCTTCACCAAAACTTTCTAAAGCAACTATCTGACGTATTGGACCTCTTTTCTTTGGCTTTTTTGGTGTTGGAGGCGCTTTAATATCTTTAGCTTCTGATATATCTACACCCATTTGTTCTATACCACCAATAGCTTTAGCTCTAGTAAATATTTCAGCTTGTCTATTTCTTAGAGTAGCATCTAAAAATGTTGTTACTTCATTTTCTTTATTATAAGTATCAAACAAAGGTTTGTTACGACTTATCTTACTTCCGTCTGGTAGCGTGACTTGAGGAAATATACCTAACATTTGTTCAGTTACAGCTTCTTTTACCGATTGCATTGGTATATTACCTGTTGGATTAAATTTTAACGCGTTACTAATTATAGGCCAGTTTTTTTCTACTAACGCTTCAATAGCGCCAAACTTATCTTCTTGTGTCGATTGTGGAGACTGTGTTATATCAACTAATGATTTGTTATCTATTTCAGCATCTAAAAATTGTTGTGCTCTTGGGGTTGCTTTAGACTCCATTCTTTTACCAATAGGCTTTGTTGTCTTTTTTCTAAGTAATTTACCTTTAGCACCTTTATCCATCATGTTTTCAATAGCCACGCTATCGTAATTCTTTTCTATAGAAGCATTGTAATCTTTTATAAAATTATAAACTTGTTCACCGGTATCAAATCTTATTTCTTTTAAACCTAGTCTTTGTAAGTTTTGTCTTATAATATCACCGAGTTTAGTAAATAAAGTTTCATTATAAGGCATAGATCCATCCATAATAGATTCAGACATTATAGTTATAATCTCTTCCCCATATTCACTATCGCGTTGGTAAGGTTCCATCCTTCTTCTAAACTTAGGAGTAAAACCACCTTTATTTTGCTGTACGTAATCTATTACAGCGGCGCCTAAAGCTGTTTGAGTTTCTGGATCTTTACCTATAGATTTAAATAATACTCCATGTAAAAATTCATGAGCCGCAACGCTTATTCTACCACCTTTTTTTAATGAGTTCTCTTTATTAACGATCATCTCAAAACCACCATCTCTATTTATAATAAAAGAACCGTAACTTCTTCCCTCAGATTTAGCCTGAAAATTATTCTCTTGTATTTGAACCTCAGCGTTTTTTATAAATTGATTTATCTGATTTATATTATGATCCATTAATTTATCACCAGCTTCTAATCCAATAGCCGCTTTATCTGCTTCATTTAGTTTTGTGGGATCTTTTAATATCTCTTTCCAAGCCGTGATTTCAGCTTCTAATAATGAATTATGCTCGGTTATTCTCTCGTTAAAATAAGCTTGCTGCTCTTCTCTGGTTTTAAAAATCTTCACTTTACCCCTAGCACCGTCGTTTGTAGATTTAAAGTCTTTTATTTTACGCTTATTAAACTTAGCTATTTTTTCTTTTATTTGCTTAACTTGCTTTTCAAATAACTCTTTCTTTTTAGCACTAGTTTCATCACTCTCGTGTGGAGCTATAATATCGTCTCTTTGATTTTCTAATTGATATTCTTCGTTTCTTAATTCTTCTATTAAAACTTCTTTTTGCGTGTCGTCAATAGATTCGTCAGCATTTATAGCGTCTTCAGTTGCTCTTGTTTCTATTATTTCCGTGTCAATTCTTACTAGATCTTCTTTTTCTTTATTAGACATCCTATCGATATTCTCGACATTTTTCTTCATTAGGGTTTCATTCTTAGCAACTAACTTTAAAACCTGAAATTCAATTTTCGTTCTTGATTTTGGATCTAATGTTTTATTTGCCAACATGTTTTCTAAATTAATCCTTTTAGCTGTATTTTCTGCTACTTTCTGTTTATAACCTTTACCCGCGAAAATAGATGAAACGTCTTGATATAAACCTGGCATTGACATAGCTCGTTCCATGAATAAACCACTAAGAGCAGCGCCTTTAAGATTATCTAAAAGACTTATATCTTGTCCTTTAACATATTTATTACCAACATTATTGCCAAATTCCGCAAACACCTCCGATACACTTTCTTGATACATGTATGGTATGTTACTTATTGTTCTTTTACCAACTCTCTTACCAGTTTCAACAGTATTTTTCCAAAAAGCGTTTGCAACTCTTTCGTAAGACTTATTGCTTAATCCTCCTACTTTAGCTTTAAAAACTCCATAAGTCATACTTTCTGAAATAACTTCAGATCCAAAACAAACACTACTAGCCAACCATTTTTGACCTAAATTATAATTTGTTCTACCAAATTTTTGCCTGTCAGTAAACTCCATATCATCATAATTGTTTCCAAAAGCTGTTGTGCCCATAATAGCTATAGAAGCACCACCCGTAGCAACCATTAAACCATATTGTGGTACAAAATTAGCAATGACATTCATTCCGAAAGCACCAACGTCACTTAAGTTCTCTATATCATCATATTGGACTGGCGCTTGAACCTCAGCATTTAAATCTTCTGTGAATTTTCTAACTTTATCTTTACCAGCAAACCGCATATTATCTTGAACCCCATCAATAGCGTGTATCATTTTTATTGATGCAGGCATCTTGGAAGGATCGTTATCATAATACGCGAATAATAAATCTTCTGGTAACTCTTTAACAGCGTTAAAAGCACCTTCTAAACCATTACCAATATTAATAGTGGAAGTAGTAACCCAAACTGCTGCAGCGGTAACGTTATGGTTATTTCTATTCATAGCGTTAATATAACCGACTAAGTCTTTACCATCTTTGTTAAACTCTACATCTAATTGGACTGTGTTTTCGTAAGATTTATATAGTTTACTCCTAGTGTCTACTTTTAATTTATAGTCGTCCCATATTTTCTGGTTTACTTTTTGCTCCTTTTGATAATTACTAATTATTGAATTTCTTTTTTTATTTAACGAATTGTATTTATCGTAAGTAAGTTGAGTCCACGCAAACGCTCCATGTCTTACTTCGGGACCTAATTCAGCTAACTCATCGTCATATTTTTGGAGAAGCGCTTCGTAACCACTGTAATCTATAGCATCTAATTCTTTAACACTATCCTCTATTTCAGAATCTAAATCTTGTATATTACTTACTATGAAATTTTGTTGAGCAATATTCTTTTTTTGGTTTTCTTTTAAAACTGGCAAATATTCTTCTGCTTTTGCTTTTTCTCCTTTTTGTTCTTTTGTTTTTCCAACTTCAAGAATACCTTGTTTCGTTTCTAAATATTCTGCAATCTTCTTGTCTCTAAGTCCTTGTTCGTCATCTTCTTGCATTAACTCCATAGCGGTTTGGTACTTCCACTCATCAGTCATTTTTGACTTTGATTCGTTTTCTGGCCAAAGTTCTTCTGCTTGTTTTAAATATTTACCTACTCTACTAGCGTTTTGATCTAAATTTAATCTTTTTCTTTGATCTAATAATTTTTTATATTCAGGATCAAAAAGACTTTTTTGCTTACCTATTGTTTTAGCGTGTAACGATCCTTGGTTCTCAAGATCTTTAATACGTTTTTGTTCTTGTAAAACGTCTATGGTTATATCACCTTCATCTCCACCCGTTGGCATCACACCACTAGGAAACGTTTGTTGAGCTGTTTTTGTAACTTTATTTACATTAGCATTAAGATCTATTATTTTTGTAATGTTGTTTTTATATGTTTCTACCTCTGTATTAATTTGGGTTTTAATTTTCTCAGTTTCATCATAACTAGGACTGAATTTTTCAACATTCTCCATAACAGGAGTTTGTTGGAGTGTAACATCATCCTCGCCAAATAAAAAACTATAAACTCCCCCTTTGTTTTCTTCTAAAGCGTTAAATTTTTCATAACCTTTTATAGCTTTTTCAGGCACTTCATCTTTAGAAACTATCTCATTTATTTCTTCGTATATAGGTAAACCATTTTCATCATTTACAGGTTTACCGTGAAGATCTTTTTTCTGTACTTCGTAATTGTGTGTCCAGATATTTTGACCTATTTCATTTGGAGCAAGTTTCCATTCGTCTTTTGGCTTTTTCTTTTTCTTCTCTTCTTTATTGTACTCTTGCACTACAGAGCCAATTTGTTGCTCTGTAATCTTAGGATCAGCCTGCATGTTCTCTATAACAGTTTCTAAAGACATACTAACTATATTTCTTTATTAATTCCGCTGGTGTAAGTTTACTTTTTCTCCAATTTCTCATTTGTTTTACATAGTTGTAATAATCACCACCTGGCAGTGTGTTTAAGAATTCTTTCCATTCTTTTTTAGATTTTTTATCTCTCTTTTTTGATTTTTTAAGTTGCTCTTTAAGCCGGTCCATGTAGCGATCAAATAATCGAGGTGGCATTGTTTTTACTTTATCAGATAAATTTTCCTTTTTCTTTTTATCGGGTTTTAAATAATCATCAGCCTCTTTATCAACATCTCTCTTTTCCTCAATAGTGACCTCAGGTAATGTAGGCGCTACAACAACATCGTCTTTATCCTTTTCTCCTTTAATAACAACCTCTTCTAATCCTTTTGCAACTATTATATCATCGTCTGCAGCGCCGTATTCATCGCCATACACATTAGTTGGGTTGATTTGGGGTTCAATTGAAGCTACATCGCGCATACCATTAGTAATATGTCTTGCAAGTTTTTGAGATAATACTTCTACATTTTCTGGTTCTTTCATCCACTCACTATCCTTTGGTAATTTATTCCCTGTTTTTGGATTTATATATAGACTTTTATCTGCCAAACCATCCTCCCACATTTCTGCAAAAGAACTAACGCTATTATCACCAACTAAATCGGTATGAGCTAAACCTATGATCTCACCAGGTGTACCACTTTCAAACTGCTTAATATTATAAAGAATTTTATTATATTCTACACCGTCATCAAACGTTTTACCTAGTCTTTTTCCTAATTGCATTTCCTCATACTTTTTATAAACAAATGATTTACTTTGATACGGTTCGGTAACCACAGGTACATTGTCTTGTAAATTATCTAGTTTATAATATTCTTTTGGACTTGCTTCTATACCAAAGTTGAATTTACCTCTGTCATCTATAATGAATTCATCCATCTGCTCTCCAAATATAACACTATTTATATGGAAGTTTTTACCTTTTGTACCAGTATTCAAATTAGGAACAAGACTTTTAAAAGCACCTTGACCACTTTTAAATACATCAATCTGTTTTTTAGCTGTAACAAAACTTTTAGCAATTCCTTCAATCTCTTTCTGTATTGTTAGAAATTCATCACTATCTTTTTCAACTGATCTTAATTTCTTGTCTAATACATCAAACTTCTTTCTCCCGTCTCTTAAAAACTTACCAAGAGGAATTTGTATATTGTCAGGTATATAATTAGGGGAAGATATTTGATCTCCACCTAAATTAGCTAAATACTTAAGTGACTTATTAAGCGTTACGCTATTTTTATCTTGTTCTTTTGGCATAATATTAATTTTTAAAATCTAGAGGATTAAATGCTCCAGCAATACCACCATACATAGTGTCTAATCTAGCTTGTTCAGCGGCTTTTGCTTGAGCCAACCTATTTGTTTCCATAGTAAACATTGTAGAAACTTTTTCTCTTTCTAAACCTCTTGCTGTTTCTGCTCCAGCTCTTCTAGTTTGACCAGCCATCCATTCACCTTGCATACCCATCTGTTGAACTGATTCAGCCCCTCTTGCCGCAGCCATTTGCGTTGCTTGTTCTTGTTTACCGATAGAAGCCGCGGCTTGTTGTTGTTGTCGAGAACCTTGGTTTGCCATAGCTTGTGCTAACCCAGCTATACCACTACCACCAGCAGCACCACCCATTTGTTGCATTATATTAGCTCTTTGTTGTTGTTGTCCCTGTTGTATGAACTGAGCCTCTTGTTGGTTAACAGTTAAATCCTCGTATACATTTTGCATATTAGCATAAGGATTTGATACGTCTCCATATAAATTACTAGTATCTAATCCCATATATTTGGCCCGCATTTCGTCGTAAGATTCTTGTGCTCTACGTATCTCATCTTGAGTTTTACCTTTTTGACTCCATGCACCAGCGGCTTTTATCATTCCACCTAAAAACTTTAAAGGCGTATATTTTATATTTTTCGACATAATTTATTGTTTTATTTATAATTACATTTTTTATTGATTATTTACTACTTTCAAAAATATTGGCTCCTACACTAAAAAGCTCTGCTTCATCAGTTGAATTGTTTGTAAATTTAACTTTAGCATAATAACCTAATAAACTACTTAAATTAGCTTTATTATCTTTGCTAAACATTATGAAATCATCTAGCTGAGGTAAACCATATACCGCTAGTATTGATAAAGGTATATCACATATTATAGTAGATGGTATACCTTGTATTAAATCTACTATTGGTCCTATCATTATAATGCCTGATTGAGGTCCTGTAAAGTGTGGAGTTGTGCTAGCGGCCCATTCTTTTGTGGGTCCAACAGGATTCGTGTCTATATAATATGCGGTATCTCCTATCTGTACAGATACGTTTAATTCATGTTGAAATGTTAATGTTACTAATGGCATATATATTAGTTTACGGTTATAAAAATTGTTTTTTCATCGCTTAATGTGGTACCGTCGGAAGCCGTGAAAGTAAATGAATCTTCCCCAGTGAAACCGGCATGAGGGGTATATGTATGGACGGCTCCATCTATTAAAAATGTTCCATTAGATGGTGGGTTTACCTCTGCAATAACTTTGGGGGTGGCATTTTCATCCCTATCATATCGGAACATATTAATAACCGTGCCAGGAGACGGAGTATCCTTTTTAATTTCAACGTATTGATCGTAAGCATTGGGTTTTCTTACTATAAAATTATCTAAATCTAAAGTGTATGTAACATCTTTTATTCCAAATTTTACCACATCTAAAATTGTTGTTAACGTTACAGCATTTGTACCGTTTCCACTCCAAGACATAGCTCCATGTATTAATGTTTCATCATCATCAAATGTTAGTTCGGTATTATTTGGTAGTTGTGTAACCCCACCCAAACGTATTTTAGCTTGCCCTTTACTATTTATATTTTCAATAACTTCACCAATTGTATTCCATTCTTCGTGTTTAAAAGTTAAAACAGTTTCATCACGTATAACGTACTCAGATTCCAAAGTTACACTGTTATCACAATCTTCGTTTAAAGCTATAAGCGTTGTCTCTATATATTTATCGTTACTACGACCTGTTACAATCATACCAACAAATAAATCATGATTCTCGTGTAACCTAAATTTATCAGTAGAATCATTACAATCAACCGTATCTATGCTAGCCGCCACTGTTTTTGTATATGTAGCACTACCATATACACTCATGCCAGCGGTAAGATCGCCTGATATAGTTGTATTACCTTCCTTATCAGTAACTGTCCTAGTTGTACTTGGATCCAGTGACACCTCGTTAATATAACTACCTAGCTCATCAGATCTTTTAAGTATTTTTTTGACAGTTGAATCGTTGGTGATTTTATCATTAAATTTAGGATTATCTTTAACATAAAAAAATCCTGCTGTAGATGGGTTTTCTGTGATTGCTAAAGTGTAAGTTGACGAAGCATAGCCCGTTATATTGTCGCTAAAGGTATTTGCTCTAGCTGTTTTTGTTATATCACTCCCCGATACTGCTAGCGCTGGACCTGTTTGAGTAGTAGTATTAGTAAATGTCATAGTCGGATTTGCATATTGATATAATCTAAGGTCTGGTGGTGCTAGTGAAGGCCTATGTATACTGTTAGTTATAGATTCTGATAATTTAACGTCTGCAGATGGGGTAATAACAATATCATAGTTTTCAGATGTAACGTTACGTTTTAATTTTGGAAACTCTTGATTAAGTATATACATTCCTCTTTGTGGTATAGATATATTGTTTAATTCTTCATTTAAAATTGAACAATCATAACTATCCTTTATAGTTAAAGTAAAAACAGAACCAACATCTCCTATAATTGTTATCTTTCTATTTTCACCATTAGGATCTAAAAAAGTATTAATTCTATTTACGGATAATGAGTTTATTACCTTTCTATGATCTTCTAGCGGCTTCTCAATAAAAGCTTGATCTTCTTTTGGAATTGTGTTATACTCCGCTAACGTTAAATTAGGGAGTAAATAACCTGATTCTGAAACTTTCCCTAAATTATAACAACACGTTCTACAGTTTGGACCATCACATCCTCTATCAGGAGCTAAGTGCCCATAACAATAACATTTACCATTCCTATTTTCCCATACTTTTGCCATATCTTTATTTTTTTATTAGAGCCAAAAATTTACCGGTTGCCCACAATCACATTCTCTCCACCAATCTTCATTACCAGGTTCTTCTGGAT
>Ga0114901_1002060_pt1 | contig 11028 bp, 13 predicted proteins | sample MalvireepMed_s16_FD_89686 | JGI IMG/M metagenome (GOLD analysis project Ga0114901, IMG submission 89686) | Marine viral communities from the Global Malaspina Expedition - Malaspina viral metaG DeepMed_s16 | ecosystem: Environmental > Aquatic > Marine > Oceanic | place: Mediterranean Sea... | reverse complement strand
GTTGTTGCCATTTATTCTCCTACATTCTTGGTACGCTTAAAAAACGCACACCTGATTTTCGTGATGGGAATTGTTTAACATCCTTATCAAACATCCCTTTAAAATACTGAGCTTTCTGCATATCTCCCATATCTTCAAATAATCTATATTTAATATAACAGATTAACATTTTATGCAACCCTACATCAAGCCCTAAATCCTTCTTTAAATCATCTTCAATATTCTTTGCTTCTTCATATCTACTATGATAATGAATTCTTAATCCTGCACCTACATCCGAACCAGAATAAGTATCAAATGAATCTGTTGATGTTGCATTATCTGTTGTATCATCATTAGTAGATACACGACAAACAATTGCTATTTTATCATCATCATTATACCATGAAAAATAATCATTTGGATAACTTCTTTTATTTGTTGCCATTAATATTCATCCTCTTTAATTAATTGGTGAGGGTCAGTTAGTTTTGGAATCATAGAATATCTATCATTTGTATCTTTAATTTCAACTCTTATAATATCAATTATATTATCATCAAGAGGATACCATCTTTGATTTTGAATTAAATCAGTTTTAACTTCATCACGTTTATGTTGTTTAGTTATCCCAATTTCTTCTAATCCATCATTAACTAATGCTAACATGTATCTTTCAGGGACTCTTCCAAATAGCTTTTCAATTTGTCCTAACATATCTTTAACTTTCATATTACTTCTTTCCTCCAGTTAAGCCACCTAATCCAGCTAATGCTTTTCCTAAATCCATTCCTTTTTTAGATTTAACAGTAGGTTCAAGTTTTTTAGTTAATAATGCTGTAACCCCTTGCTCATACTTCTTTGACAATATTTCAATAATAGGTTCAAATAAATCATCATCCTCTTCAATTGCCAGCTGATATTGAGCTGCAAATATAGCTGCTCTTAATACCACTAAATACTCAGCTTCATTTGGAAAATTAGCTATTGTTGTAGAATTAACAACATCATATGTTCCAGAATCGCCTGCTGTAAATACAGGATAATCAACTAAATAAACTTTAGATAAAGTTAGAGAAGTATTTTTTGGCCTAACATGAATCTTTGCAGGATTATCTGCACTTTGAGGCTCAAGATAATAAACAGGGTCTGTTGGTGTTGCAAACTCAATTGATTCAGGGTCAACAGCTTTAAAAGCAGCTGTAAAAGGTATTCGTCTACATTCATAAACTTGACCATCCAAAGCTGCTGCTATACTAACTGGACTATCTGCCCTAAATACATTTAATATTTTATTTTCAACATTATGACCATCACCGTCATTCATATTCTGGTCGCTTTCAACTATAGCACATTTTTCAAGTAAATGAGGAGGTAAAATATTTATAATCTCTTTTACAGATTCAGTCATCCATTGAGCAGTCATATCACGATAATATTGACCAGTCTCACTGGCAGTCCCAGCATCTGCATCAAATCCTGTTAATGCATGTATTCTATATGCAAAAGCAACAGCCATTATTCTAACTCCATTAAAAGGTCTTCTAACTTATCAAACCTATTATCTAATTTAGACTCTATCTTAGCGACACTAACTTCTAATTTCTGTATCTTATCAGTATTTTTATTCGTCTTAACTGAATGAATAGTAACTTCCTTTTCAAAGGATTCAACTTTAGCAGAAAAAGACCCTTGAGTATAAACAAAAGTACCAATAAGAGTTCCTATTGTAATTAATGTTCCTAAAGATATTTTTTTATCTATAATCTTATTCATTATCCTCCATTCATTTTTTTAACTGACTCATCTAAATTAGTTGTGCTAAACTCAACTTTAGTTGTACCGCTCCAAGTTGTTCTCATGTTAACATAATTTCTCGTGTCATCAATATTAACAGGAGCCTTACTTATAGGTACAACTTTTTTCAGTTTATCATCATATACAAAAATTGCCAATTTAACGTCTACCTCTGCCTGGACCTCTTCCCATTCCTGGTCTTCCCATTCCTGGTCTTCCACCTGGTCGTCTACCTCGTCTACCTCTTCCACCTCTTCCACCTGGCATAGGTTTTCCTGGCATTGGAGGTCTTCCACCGCCTGGTCTTGGTGCTCCGCCTGGCATTGGTCTTCCACCGCCTGGTACTCCACCTGGTGCTCCACCTGGCCCCATTGGTCTTCCGCCTGGTCCCATTGGTCTTGGTGCTCCACCTGGTGCTCCTGGCATTCCTCCTGGGCCACCTGGTCTAGGACCACCCTTACCCATTATTCCAGCCATTAAATTACCTCTTCCTTGAGGGCTCATTGGTTTTGGAGGCATTCCTCCTGGGCCACCCATTCCAGGCATTCCAGGCATTCCACCTGGGGCACCCATTCCTGGACCCATTGGTCGTCTAGGTTGACCTCCCATTGGTGATACAGGGCCTCCCATTTGATAACCTTTCTTTACTTTAACTCTTCCACCAGCATTATAACCTTGAACATCTAGGTCACCACCAGTTGCTGAGGCGAGTTCTTTAGCTTCCTCAATACCCTTTTTTGAATAATCAAATTCAAGAGTATTTCCAGAAGGTGTTGTTACTTTAGGCATTTTAGCCTCCTTTTCTTCGTTTTCTTGCATCAAAATGGTTAAGCTCTTCTAAGAAGCCCTTACCAAACTTTTCTTCAATTGCTTTAACAGCATCTTTTCTAATTACAAATTCACCTGGAGTAAGCATTGCAGGTACTATATCTGTATTCCCTGGAATACCTCCACCTGTTTGTCTACGAATAGGTTTACGCCTTCTTCTTATTTTTCTTTTACGCATTATTAATCCGTTTCTATAGTGACTAAAACAAATATTCTATGCCCTAATGTTGTCATAGAAGTATCTATTATATTAGGTGATGTATCAAGAGCATCTATATAATTTTGAACTGTATCTGCAACACTTCCTGATGAATCATCAGCTCCAGGTGTAGGGTCTAAAACAAATCCTTTTGATTTTACTGCCATTTTTTTCTCCAGTTTAATTATTGTATAAAATTCTTAGTAGATTCGGAGCAGGTCCTTTATACGACCTGCCCCATAGTTCTACAAAACTATTAATCCTTATTGCTTCAGATTAAGCTTCATGAGCATAGGTTCCGCTTCCACCAACTACAAACCAATCAGCACCCTGGCATACGATTTTTATCCAATCGCCCTGATGTCCTGTTGCTTTTGTAAGTTGAACGTATTTACCATCAGCACCATCAAGAGCAGTAGTTAATCCATCTGCTGTTGTAGCATCTGCATTACCACCCTCATGCTGGATAGCTCTACCAATAATCTTACCAGCTGAATCAGGGGTAACTCTACAAGTAGAACCTCCATCTGCATTAATGTTTACAAAAGTAAATTCCATTCCTACAGAGTCAGGTTTATTGATAGTAGGCAAAGTTATAACAACATTGTCAGCTCCTGCAGCACAAAAAACAATTGCTCCAGAATCTTCCTCTGTTAATGTCTTAGCCTCTTTTACATTCAACACTTTAGCTTTAAAGCTTCCGCCTTTGCTGCTATTGAAATTCAAATAGTCACTTCTCATTATTCATAACCTCCTTAGTTTAAGTCCGTAAACGAATACAAGCAATGTGTTTCAGGGATTGTAATTTCAAGACCTGATTCTGTAAGAATCATATCTTTTCTTAAATCCTCGTCTGCTTGTTGTACGTTGGTTATTATATGAGTGTCACGATTTAATCCGTTTCCAACAAGAGGTCTATAAGCTAGTTGACCCATATCAGCCATAAGCATCATTCCTGCTGACATACCTCTAAACAATGGTTCTCTAATTATATTTAAATCACCATGTATGGTATTTAGCATCATAACTTTATGACCAAATGAGCCTTGTCGTTCTTCCCAATTCATTCTATGAAGAGATGCTCCTGTATTTGCACTAGTAGAAGTTCCTGATAAGAATGATTGGTTCACGAATCCATCAGCTCCAACCTTGTTGAAAAATGAAATCACAGGTAGACCTGCTAAAGCAAGTTTACTTGAACCTCCACCCCTTGCAGGGTCGAAGAATACTTCAAAGTCAGAAAGAATCGTATCGTATGTTACTGCAGTAGACGCTGCTGCACCAAAATATGGAGCCCCTGCACTATATGTGAGGGAACCAATTGCTTCAGCTTGTCTACGTACAAGTATATCACCTACTAATCCAGCAGATGACTGAACACTTCCTTGTCTTCCTTTTTGTCCAAATAACATTGCTCTTTCAATGTCTACTTTGTGTTCTCTTAGTTTTAAATTCCAGATTCGTTGCCATTCATTTGCATATCCACGATAATTAGTAGCAATTGCAGTATTCGTCATCTCTGCCGCAGTTTTGAAGATTTGGGTATAACCAAAATCATCATCTAGGGTTTTAGCCCATACGTCAGGAGAACCTGAACCTTCTTCAAATGCAGTACCTATTATCTGAGCTTTGTCGCCATCAGCAATCGCATCATAACCTGATTCACTTGAGTTACTCAAGCTTAACACTGTAACATCACACACTGTTTCTGTTGCACCAACAGTTACAGTATTTAATCTTACAATAGCATGCGATTTACCATCAACAACATCAACAGCTACAACCATTCCTTTAATCAGATAATCAACTGAAGCACCAGCTCCATCATCAAAATCAACAACTCCAGTTGTTCCTGCTCCTAAAGAACCTAAGGCACTATCGGCGTAGAAACTTCTGTTAGTCCAGTCAATTTTAGAGCGATTCTCCAAAAATCTGAATACAGGGTCTGTTGTAGGTACTTTAGATACCTTATTTAGATATACAAAAAATGGTGATTCATCTGGAGATAGTTCTGCGACTCTATCACTCAAGTCGTATAAACGCCGCTGGTCACCAGCAACGCCATGGTCGGTACTATGAGCATTAGCAATCGTAGTAGCGGCTTCGTCAGACGATATGCCACCAGTCAGTATTGTATTAGCAGTTGTTGCCATTATACTGTCTCCTTAATTACATATTCTTTCAACTGCCCAAAAGGGCCTTCATTTTGAATATGTCGCCATTAAAGGCTTTGTTATATTATATCACCACTTATGGGAGTTTGTTTCCAACTCCACCAGCAGCTTTTATACCTTCCCATAATGCATCGTCACTACTTTTTGCCTGGAAACTTTGTCCTTGCAATATTCCACCTGTTGCAGGTGTACTTTGAGTGTTACGTACATTATCTAATGGTTTTGGTCCTTGAGCTGCTTGTTGACCACCAACGGATTGCCACATATTAAGAACTCCATCAAGCCCATATTCAGCAGGATTCTTAGAAGCAAATTGAACAAAAGAAGCGATTTGCTCATCAGTCATACCTCGACCTTTAAGTTCATCAGTTAATTTAGTCATTGCTTGTCCTTTCTGCATATTAGCCATCTGTTTACCTACTGTATTTTTAATTACAGCAGAACTTGTTCTTACTACTTGGTCTTGCATCTCTTGTTGGCGGTACCTGTACGATGCTGACGAAGGGTCGTTATAAGCTTCCCAAGGGTCAAAGTTCTTAGGCTTTGCTATTCTTCTTGGTGCTCCTCTTTTAGGCATTGGTCTTCTAGGTTTACCACGTTTCCCTTTAATTGTATTGACAACAGCTCGTGCTGCGTCAGGACGTGATTCCATAAACTTACCTAACTTCTCATATTTCTTTAGCTGTTGATTTTCAGCATAAAGTTTATCTCTTTCTGATTGAAAGTATTTGGCCGAATCTTCGGCATTCCCTTGTCCGTTGGGTTGACCATTATTTTGATTCCCATTATTATTCATCTGTTCTCCTTTGCAATTTCTCTATTTTTTTGAGCTTAACTGAGATTTTTTAGTTTCAATCTTCAATTTCTCTGATTCGAGTTTAACCGCATCTTTTATCCTGCTTGAGGATAGTTTGTTATCGTACTTAGCACTTAACTCAGTGTCTTTGAGTTTAGTTTTAAACTTCTCGACTTCTGTTCGCTTTCTAGCTGAAATAGCCTCTCTATGGGCTGTTTGTAAGTCTCCACTGAGTTCTTCTATCTGTTGCTGTGCTTGTTGCAACATTCCTTGTAATTTTCCAACCTCGTCCATTCGCATTAATACACCCTCTTTATCAAATATTTCTGTTTTCTTGAGAGCTTCTGTTTTATCAATAAGACCAGCTTGGAAAGCTTCCATATAAATATTCCATTCGCCCCACTTATTCGTAGGCATTGTAGAGTTTCCAATAACTTTGATATCAAATTTATCAACCGCTAAATCATTCTCTATTGTAGATAATTCTTTTGTTTTATCATCATATACTTTTTTATTAATAGTAAATTCAGTCATATCATTATTTGGCTGACAAATTCTAAATGTTTTTTGAAAATCATAATGGTCTTTTGCTAAATAATAAACCACTTGACCCAATCTTTTAAGACCACCCTCTATATCTCTTAATTTAGATTTAGAACGTCTTTGTCCAAAATCTTCAAGCATCATTGTAGCTGAAGATGTCCTAGGAGCAACCTCTGAATTTCCTTGCTGCATCTCAAATATACCCATATTCAAATCTATATATTTTTCAATCATTGTAGGTAATGTCATAAGAGAATTAGACATAGGTTGAGGAGAAGGGAAATGAGGTTCTCCAAAAGATGAATCATATTCAATTGTAGCATTAGGATTTGCCCAATCTCTTTCTAGCTCTTCAATATCTTGAACACTTCCCTGTGGAACAAGAAGCTTTAAACCAGCAGATGCTTGTGCGTGAGTTGTTATCAGTGACATACATTTATTAAGATATCTTTGAAAATCTTTATTCTTTCTAACATCACTCATTGGATAAGGTGTATTTGTCCATATATTTGGAAGAGGTACAATCGGATATAAATCTGTCTCCAACACTCTTTCATATAAAACAATTTGGCCTAATGTGCATGTTAACTTTATTCTTGTTTGCATTACCTCAGCATAGTCAATCATTCCTTGCTGAACCATTGGTTGAATTTGAGGATTTGCCATGAATTGCTGAAATTTATCTGAATCTAAAATCTGCTCTTGTTGAGTTTGTAAATTAATAACTCTATAATAAGGCACTTTAACTTTTGAATAAAACTCTATGAGTCTATATTTTTCTTGAGAGTTTCTATCATAATCTTTTACAACGTCAGGAGTAAATGACTGCATTGTTTGACTATTTGTAGCTGAAGGATAATCTTCATCAGCATCCATAGTTTCAATTAATTCTATAAGAGGTTTTTCAGAATCTTCAGGGATTTCCTTTAATTGAGGATATAAATCTATTAATTGGAATTTACTAAATACTGTAGATACTGCAATTCCACTAGCATCATCAAAATAACGATGTCTAGCATTAGGGTCTACTGCAACCCTAAAAGGATTAATACTTTGAAATTTAATTTCTCCTCTGCCATAATCAGCTTCTTTATCTAAATATGCATATAAGTAACCAAGACCTGTAACAGCATAATCATGAACAGCTTGTTTAAATTCTTCATCTCCATTTGATAAATCCCATACATATTCAAGAATAACTTTCCAAACATTTGCCAATCTATTGTCTGAATCTTCTCTTCCTACCGCAGAAAACTTAGGAGGTTTAGATGTTATAATTGCCTTAAACTGCTCAATAGCTGAATACAATCTATCAATAGCAACTGATGTCTGATTTCTTTCTGAAAGAGTATCTAGTTCTGATGCAGAGAAATGATTTCCTAAATAAAAATCAATATCTTCTCTTGCAGCAGTCTCCCAATCTTTACGAGCATCTGCCCATTCTCTAAATAATTCTCTTATTCTTTTAGCTCTATTATCTTCTGGTATCATATTAATCCGCCAAATGAGTCTTTAATTCTTGCACCTGAAAACCAATCATATTTCTTTCTTGGTTTAAACCATTTACCATCTTTCTTAACTTTCTTTTTATTAGCAGCTTTTGGATTACCTCTAGCATACTGAGTTGCAAGCCAGAAAGCATCTACGGTATCATCATGTGAACCTTTAGGAAAATCTAATAATTCTCCAATTAATTCATGTTGATTCTTTTTCAAATGAACTGCACCTGCTTTAAACATTGGTTGCAATCCTTCCCATAATCTGTCTTTCTTCTTTTGATTACCGTATCCTTTAATTCCTTGCTCTATCCCAGGTAAAAACATTCCTTCTTTCTTACTTCTTTTCATAACATAATCTCTAAGCATTTCCTGGTAAGCTATGGTTTCAATATTAATTCTTCTTATTGGAGAATATCTTTTAGCTATTTCAAAAATTTTGTCGGCACAATCCATCGGTAAAACTTTATCCCTAGAGTATTCAATAACGTAGTAATCGTTGTCAGCAGTAACACCGAGCACCATAATGACACTATAATCGTTCCTAGCACCAAGAGTTGAGGCAGGGTCAACACCCATATAAATATTAACATACTCTTTTCTGCCATCATCGAGCTTAAGGTACCAAGACTCTGCTTCTTCATCGAATTTTATACTCCCCTTATACATTGCATCATTAATATCATCTTCATGAAATATCTGGTCTTCAGGAGACTTAGCCTGATTCATATACTCCTGGTAAAACTTTGATGGTGTTCCTGAATCAATATAAAACTGCTTACGTTCTTCTAATTTTTTAAGAGGCCATCTTGAAGGCCATATAGGTTTTCCATCTTCAATAGCTTTCTTAGTAAATACTTCCCAACTATGCTCCTCACCACTTTTTAAAGCTTCATCATGAGATTTAAGCAATCCATTTAAAAAACTATCATAATGAACAACTGTTCCATTACACCATAAGAAACCATTTTTATCAAAATCAATCGCTGGATAAACTGCCGCAGTAACCCATTCTTTAATTTGTCTTCTAGCTTCAGGAGTCTTTGTATTTAACTCTGATTCAAAGTCATCAAGTATTATACCAGTATAACGAGTAGACAATTGCTTTTTACCACGTAATCTTTGAGAAGTTCCTTTTGCTATTAAACGACAACTGTTACTTAATATTATTTCTGTCTTAGTCCATTTGTCGCCCTGCAAATCTCCAAAATAATAATGTATTGCAGGATTTTCATATATATGATTTGCAATCCAATTCAAGTTATCTGTAGCTTGGTCTTGTGCCTCGCCAACCCAAGCGATAAATTCTGGGCTTTCTTTATTCGCAAATAAAAACCTATGAAGTACAGCAGTTGCTGCTAAGGTTGACTTTGCGTGGTCACGAGGCAATACAAGTGCCAATTGTTGAACATCCTTACTAATAAGTAATTTCCCAACATCATAATGAAAATCAGGACTTTGAGATGCCAAATAATCTTGTGGAGAAAATAACTTTCCAAAAGCTATCAAATCCTTATAAGCCATTTGAAGAACTTCTTCGTTCTTCGATACATTTCCATTTAAATTTAAATTAGCCAAATTATCCTAGTCGTCCTGACATTAATAAAGTCATTAACATTGCTAATATATCATCAGGAAGGGCTTCTTCCAATGATTCATTATCTATATGAACAATTTCACTTTGCAAAGAATTTTCTGGAGAATAACTTCCTATTTCTAATAATCCACTCATTGGAACATATCCACCTTCAGCCATTCCAATAGCTTGAGTGCTTAAATCATCTCTATTTGGAGGAGTATATACAGGGTCAGTTACAGGAAAATCGCCACCAGCATTAGGGTCGTAAAATCCACCAGGTTGTGTTTCACCTGTACCTGGTGCAGGCATTGGTGGGTCTGGCCACCATCCAGGTCCGCCCATACCTCCGCCTGGTTTTAAACTTTTAATTCCTTGAACTGGTGTTGGTGAAGGAGGTTGTAAAAAATTAGAGCCCCCTTGTCCAGGTGTATAAAAACCCCCAGGTTGTGTTTCCATTCCTCCGCCTGGAGGAACAACGCCACCACCGCCTGGTCCATAAGGGTCAACTTGTGTTTGCCCAGTTGGGCCTTCGCCCATAGTATAATCAACTGGAGTACTTGGAGGATTTGGATATAACCCCTGACCACCAACTCCCTGAGAAATAGGGGCTGATAAACCAGGAACCTGACCTGTCCAACCAGGACCAGCTCCTTGTCCGCCAGTAATATAATTCATCATATTTGTTAAAATATCTTGACCAACTCCTTGGCCTTGAGCTAATGTCCAATCGAGAGTATCTATTATACCATCTCCATTGTAATCCCATGTTCCAGGACCTTGGTTTGCAAAACTCATTCCAACAGGTTTTCTTCCCCCTGGAGGACTTAAATATTCTTGACCTACTGGAAAGTCACCATATCCACCTGGCTGAGTCTCAAGTCCTGTTCCTGACGCAGCAACGCTTCCAACTCCAGCAGGTGGTCTACCAGGATTATACCCTGTTAAATTTCCACTACCAATACCAGCTTGAGGGGGTGGTAATTGACCTCCTGTTGCTCCACCTATTATATAGCCCATCATATTTTCTATAATACTTGGGTCAACTCCTTGTTGATTAGCTTCATATAAATCAAGATTATCTATTATACCGTCACCATTATAGTCCCACGTTCCAGGGCCTTGATTTGCAAAACTTACATCAGTAGGTTTTCTACCAATTTGAGGATGAGTATATGATGGTGAACTCCCAGGATAATCACCATATCCACCTGGCTGAGTCTCCATACCACCTCCATATCCTGGAGTATTCATTCCCCAATCATAATTCATGCCAATATCAGGATTCATATCTAAATCCCATGGCATGACAAATCCTCCTTCTTGATAATTCCTCACCTTTCCTCCATGTTTTTTCTTTTGCGAAACTTTTCCATAATAATTAAGTAAATCTTCTATTTGAAAATCTTCATATTTATCTTCGCCAAATAATTGTTTTGTTTGTAAAAATCTTTCTATGTCACCATATTCAATACCTCTTAAAATATTAGACATTGAATCTTCCCTAGTTGGTGGAGTTTCCCAATCACTCCAATCTCTAGTTGCCCCTAAAGCTGCAGCTCCTCCCAATCCTCCTATAGTAGAAAGTTTTGGAGCATATTTAAATGGCAGACTAGCAAGTTTGAGTGGAGATGTAATTG
>Ga0114901_1002059_pt1 | contig 11033 bp, 15 predicted proteins | sample MalvireepMed_s16_FD_89686 | JGI IMG/M metagenome (GOLD analysis project Ga0114901, IMG submission 89686) | Marine viral communities from the Global Malaspina Expedition - Malaspina viral metaG DeepMed_s16 | ecosystem: Environmental > Aquatic > Marine > Oceanic | place: Mediterranean Sea... | reverse complement strand
GCTGTATGTTCTTTCCTCGATTGCATGGCAGGGTGTAGGAAAACGGGAACTGCCGCAGGCGGCATTCTGACCAAGAGAAATCGTCGATTCTAGGCAATCTGACCGGGTTTTGCGCGAGAGGTGCACACATTGCGGCCAGGATTACCGATGATTGCGCCACTCATACCGAAATCCGAGATCGAGGGACCGGAATCTGCGCGAATCACATCGTGTGACGATTGACCAGTTTCCTACAAGTTCCTTATTTGTTCTTTTTTCTTTCCTACAGTCATCTCTCATTCCTAAAGATCGAATCGATCCGCATGGCAGCAAAGGGAGTCTATCGATGGAGCATGGAGTATCGCGATCTGAAGAGTTGCCAGATAAAGGATTGGGCCTGCTCCTCTCAATGGCCGTACAGTCTAGCGGGTGTACGCGGCGTGAAGTCGGCTTGCGAAGTTCGATCCATAAGGACGCCTTGCGTCGTATCCTTGCGGGTAATCGATCCCCGACCCTCGGCGAGGCCAGCGGGATTCTCGCGGCATGCGGCGGATCCGCGCAGGCTTTGCTCATTCTCTCAATATTGGGAGAAAATGAGCGAGCTGCTGTCTGGAGCGATCAACCAATTGCCCATTTTCTGGAGTCGTTCTTCGCTGAACTGCCCGCCGCCCTTGATCGAACCTTGGGCAATCAGCTGCAAGAGGTTCGGCCGCGATGGGCTAAGGGGACGGCGCAACGAGTGGCAAGGTTGCTCTCCGATCACATCGACGAACTGGAGCGCAAGGACGCGTTGGCCGCGGAATTCCGGGATCATCCCCATGCGTGAACACCGATTGGAAACTGGCATTGCCGCTTCACCCACTCGCCTCCTGCGGCTCAAGGAGGTGCAGCACAGGGTCGGCCTTGGCCGCTCGACGATTTACCGTTGGATGTCCGAAGATGCCTTCCCCAAGCCCGTGCATCTTGGCGGTCATGCCGTGGCTTGGTCCGAAAGGGAGATCGAAGACTGGATCCAGGCGCGGATCGAAGGTGATTGAAGCGAAGGTTCGGCTATCAGGCCAGAGTGCAGGCTTGCTAGAGCTCGTCCAGCGATTGCAGGAGTTCGGCAGCACGCTTTTCGAGGGCCGCGGCAACGCTGTCGTGTACGTTCTTCGCGAAGTCGTCCGGCATCTTTTCCAGGGTATCAGCAGCCGCCTGAGGTGCGCGCTCGATCAGCGTGGTGATGGCGTCGCGTATCAGATCTGATCCCAGGCCGGCCGCCTTCCCGGACTGGACGAAGTGACGGCCAGTTATTTCACCCATCCTGTAGTGCCGGTTCGTACCTGTCGACATCGCCAGACGGAACCGGTTGTGCGCGATCTGGCCAGCGTCGACCGCTGGTTGCGCTGAAAGGACGTCATAGATGGGCGTCAGGCTGAAACGGCCACCGGGTTTCAGGAAGACACTGAAATTCTTGGCATGACCATCGGTGGCTCCGATCAGCCAGAATAGGATCTGGCTCATGAAGAAATCCTGTTGGTCCTGCTGTGGATCGTCAGCACCTCGAAGCAGGCCAAGGATGTCGCTGGCGCTTGGACCTCCATCACTCTGGTATTTGAGGGTCGGAGGAAGTCCGAGGGCTTGGCAGCAATCCTCTTGCGGCAGCCGCAGGATCTGATTGGCGCTGCGCCAGTGCCTGTCGAACCGCTCCACGACCAGGACTCGGCGTCGACCGAATGTGACGATCTCGGTCTGCGCGACCGAAAGGCCAGATGCCTCCATCACCTTCAGGCAGTAATGCTCGTTGTCGACACTATTCGACATGTCTATCATACCGTCGGCGCTAGGGATCTGGCCCAGTTGCGGCTTGAGGATGTGCGTTGTCGGTGTCGTCCCGACGGGACGGTGCCATTGTCCGTCCATGCGAAGGAGCGCGGTCTTTTCCTGCGCACCCGCAACCGAAATCCTGAATTCCTGTTCACGATCGACCCCCAGCGGTGCTTGCGTCAGATCGGCCAGCATCGCTTCGATGTCGTCATCGCTGACCGGTTCGCCCTCGATAGCGGCCGAACCCGCATCGTTGCTGCCCTCCGGGAGGAATTGCATGGCACCGACGCAATCGCGCCCGATTGCTTCGAGCAGGCTGAAGTAATCCGTCCCGTCGGCACCCATCCGTTCGGCTACGCGGCGGCGCACTGCGTCCCGGTCGGGGAGCAGATTGTCGAAGACGGCGGCAACCGGCGCTCCGCGATAGGTCTGCGGCGTGAGCGGGAGGGAAAGCGAAACCGCGAAACGGTGCTCCCAGGCCAACCATTCTTCGGCATAGGAAAAGCTGGTCGCACCGCTTGCGGCCTTCTCAAGATGCCCGACCAGACGGTTGTTGATCAGCACTTGAAGCGGAGAGTGGGCCTTCTTTCTGGCCACCCTAGAACACATCCTCGATCGAGATGTCGCCCTGTCGCCGCGATACAATCTGGAGATCGAGGTCCAAGATCGCGATCACGCTCAGCAGTGTATCAAGCTTCGTGCCTTCGCTGCCGTTCTCGATTGCGGATATAGTTTTCTGTTGCGTTCCACTACATTTGGCGAGGTCGGCCTGCGTCAATCCCTTGCCGAGACGCTGACTCTGGATCACGGCTCCAAGCTGGCTGGGAATTCTGATTATCTGTTGCATGGTGTTCTCCATGCTGGACACATACCCTACAGGGTATAAATATGCAATATACCTTTTAGGGTATAAAATGGGCGTATACCTTCCAAGGGATGAGAAGAGGGCTCACTTTCTTTCAAGATCACGATCATGCCCTTTTCCACCTTACACAGAATTAAACTGTGCGCGATGTCCTTGTCACCAAGGTCGGCCACAAGGGGCAGGTCACGAACCAACCCTGAAAGGACACGCAGCATGGACAGAAAAACAAAGATCTTCGGCGCATTGGCGCTTGGCCTTGCCGGACTGGGCACCGCCGGATACGCGGCGACCGCCGGTATGGGAGCCGGTGACCACGAGGCGATGGAAGATGCCGTCGAAGCAGCAGCTGTCCGTCGTCAGAACATTTGGCACAACTCGCGGCGTAGGATTGCGGAGTGCGGGCCTCGTCTGGGATTGATGTTTAGGCGGCGAGCTCGCGGTGTTGCAAGCGCCGATATTCGAGTGTCTGTCGCTTGATCCTTTCTCTTCGTTTGATGATGGCAGGTGCCCTGCCGAAGTAGGCATCGGCGGGCGTCACGTTGTCGAGGCTTTCGTGGTATCGGCAGTCGTTGTAGTGCTCGACGAACGCCTCGATCTGCTGTTCGAGATCGCCAGGCAGGAAGTAGTTTTCCAGCAGGACGCGGTTCTTGAGCGTCTGGTGCCAGCGCTCGATCTTGCCCTGGGTCTGCGGGTGGAAGGGCGCACCGCGCACATGGCTCATCTTGTTGGCCTTGATGTATTCGGTCAGTTCTCCGGCGATGTAGCTCGGGCCATTGTCGCTGAGCAGGCGCGGCCTGTGCAGCACATTGGCATGATCGCAGCCTGAGGCTGCCAGCGCCATGTCCAGTGTCTCGGTGACGTCCTCGGCCCGCATGGTGGTGCACAGCTTCCAGGCGATGATGTAGCGCGAGTAATCGTCGAGCACGGTCGAGAGGTAGACCCAGCCCCACCCGATGATCTTGAAGTAGGTGAAGTCGGTCTGCCACATCTCGTTGGGGCGGGTGGTCTTGGTATGGAACTGACCTGCTGCCTTGATCACGGTATAGGCCGGACTGGTAATCAGATCATGGGCCTTCAGCAGGCGGTAAACCGTCGCTTCAGACACGAAGTAGCTCTCCTCGTCGGTGAAGCGCACCGCCAGTTCGCGCGGGGACAGCTCGGTCTGCTCCAGCGCCATCTCGACGATCTGCTGCTGGATATCGTCCCCGATGCGGTTCCACACCCTGCTTGGCGTGGATGGCCGGTCTGCCAACGCCTCCGGCCCTCCATTGAGGTAGCGGTCATACCAGCGGTAGAAGGTCCGCCGTGCCACGCCGAGTTGCTCCAGTGTGCGTTTGGCGGGCAGATGCGACTGCTCGACGATACGGATGATCTCCAGCTTCTCGGATGCGGGATACCTCATTCTTCGTCTCCCCCATCCGCAATCATGCTTTTTTCAGTAACCGGTTCTCCAGGGTGAGGTCGGCCACACACTCCTTCAGATCGCGGGCCTCACGGCGTAGATCTTTTACCTCGTCAGTGGTCGCAGCACGGGCCGTATCGCCAGCCAACCGGCGCTTGCCGGCCTCCATGAACTCCTTTGACCAGGTGTAAAACAGGCTTTGGGCGATGCCTTCACGGCGGCATAACTCGGCAATGGAGTCGTCACCGCGTAGACCTTCCAGCACGATCCTGATCTTGTCTTCTGCTGAGAAATGCCGACGGGTCCGGCGGCGGATGTCCTTGACCACCTGCTCGGCAGGCTTTTTGGACCTTGAGGATTTGGGCTTCATCTTCGTTCCTTCGTCACTACGACGAAGCCCAAATCCTCCTTAAATCACAACCTCAAATCTGTGCCATGGGCGCTGACGGGGGACACCAGCCCGGTTGGTGCGTTCACCTGGATCCGGTCGCCCTGACGAAAGGGCTTATAAAGGACGAGGCTGATGCCCGACACCAGATTGCCAAGCGTCGACTGGGCCGCGAGACCGACTACGACAGATGCGATACCCGCACCGGCAAGGAGGGCGCTGCCGAGCTTATCGAGCGAGGGCACGAGATGCGCGTAGAAAATAGCGAGAACCACCCAGATCACGAACGAACCGAAGTTGCCAAGAAAGCTGACGGTCAGGCGGTCTATTCGCTCCTGAGTATCGTGCTCGATCACTTTCCGAAGAATTGACTTGAGAATCCACGACAGGATGACAGCGAGGACTATGAAAACAGCCGCCAACAGCAGCGCTCCTGTCAAATGAGATGGATCAATGTAGTTCAATAAACCGGACACTGTGTCTCCTTCACGCGAGGTGCCTTTCTTTGCATAGTTGCGCTCGCAAAACTACAGGCAAAGCCAGCCAACTTCGCCAAGCTTTCAAATGCGGACGGTGAACAAGGATGGTCGTCCTATCGGAAGTCATTCCACCTTCGCCAAGAGTTTGGGCACACGCTCAAGGCATGCATGAATGCGATTCAAGATGGCCGGTGACGTATTGACATAAACCGGGCTTGGATGAGGCATATGCAAGCTGGTAACGTCCGGGCGCGCCTCGGCAATCACCGGCTCGGCCATTCCCGCAATCTTGCCCGCCAGCACTGCGATCCGAAGGTTTGGAACAGCCTGCAAAAGCTCGGGCAAATGGTCCAATCCCTCGCGTATTTCCGCCTTCGAAGTCGGCCTGTTCCGGCTCGTTCCCGTAGCGGGCAACCAGGGTACGAGATTCCACAGGACCGTCGTCTTTCTGTCCACCCCCGACGCGTTCAGAAAGCGCTTCAAATTCTTCTGTGTTGGTGACCGATTGTCTCTCGAAACAACTCGTGGATGAGCGCCTTTTCTGGTCGGTCGCTCGAGCAGGATCAGAACCTCGGCGTGCTCACCGCCATCCAAGGGATCGAAGTAGGGCACATCTCGCTCGACCGCTGCACACAGAGCGAGACGGTAGGCGTGAAGGCTCGGTATCTCGGTTCGGTGAAAAGCGTCCAGCTCACCGGACGTCCAGCGATGCTCGGCCGCCTCATCTCCCAAGGATTTTCCTGAAGGGATCCCGCGCCTCGATGAATCGTGGGAGAGCCTTGTGGCTTGTGAGTTATCCATGCCGATTCAACGACACCTAGACACTCGACTCGGTAGCCAGCACGAGGACCAAGCTCGTTCCCAAGATGAAAAACCAGGAGATTGCACCGAGCAGCGCGGGTCTGATGCCCTCGGCTGCCAGTTTGCGTACATCGGTCTCCAGGCCCATGGCGGCGAGTGCCATCGCAAGAAGGAATTGCGTTAGCCCGTTTGCGGCGTGGGTTGCTCCCTCGGGCAGCAAACCGGTCGATGCCACTCCTACCATCGCGACAAAGCCGAGGACGAACCACGGGACCGGTGTCTTCGCGGTCGGATCAGAGGTCACATGGCGCGCCGAAAGTACGCCCAGGATCAGGACCAATGGAGCAAGCAGCATAACGCGGGTAAGTTTCGCGATCGTCCCGAAATGTCCTGCGGCATCGCCTTGCTGGAACGCTGCGGCAACTACTTGTGCGACTTCATGGATAGAGGCACCGGCCCACAATCCGTATGCTTTGGGACCCAGGCCCAGGAACCCTTCCGCGATCGGAATCAAAACCATCGCCAGGGAGCCGAATACAGTGACGCAGGCCACGGCATAGGCGACGTCCTCGTCGCTGCCTCGCGTGACGGTGTTGGTCGCGATTACGGCGGAGGCGCCACAAATCGACGTGCCCGCAGCGATAAGTTGGGTCAGTTTGCGGTCGACACCGAGCACTCGCCCGAACCAGATGGTAAAAACGAACGTGCTGGCCAGTGTGGCGATTATGACCAAAGCTCCAATCCAGCCTACCTCGACAACCTGCGCGAAAGTGAGCTGAAGTCCGAGCAACACTATCCCGGCGCGCAGGATGAACCCGAGGCTGAATTTGACACCGGACTTCGCGGAAGCGGGCGTCCCCAAAAGATTGTGGAAAGCCATGCCGAGCAGTATTGCCATAATGAGCGGTGACAGGATGTCGAAGCCTGGAAGCTGCCGCAAGCCAAACGCACTTGCTGCAATGGCCGCGGTCAGAACGATTCCGATCCAGCGCGGCTTGTTTTGCCCTGCCGGTGCATGTTCGGCGGCTTTACCCGCGCTTGAGATACTGCGCTTCACCAGGCGATTCCAATGCTTTCGTTGCGTTCGGGAGGGCGCAGGCTCATACTCCTGCAAACCGCCATGCAATTGCGGGTGATGGTGAATTGGAGCTACCCAACAACCAGCCTGCCTGCTCCGATCGCTGGTTTAAGTGGCGAGAACACGGTGGGATGAAATCGGGCCGAACCCTAAAGGGTTCGGCCCGGCTCCCGGGGGAGGGGGAGGTCCTATTGGGCTATGGAGAATTTTGCGACCACCGGTTTTCCGTCTTTCATGACCGGTTTGTCATAATCGGTTGCGCCCGGTCCGAACTGGTATACCCCCAATTCCCCGTCATCGACGTGCAGCATCGCGATCAGTTCGCTGCCTTCGGGTGCCTCTAGAAGATCTACCGTAACATCCTGATTATTGCCTTGCTCGACATAGGAGTGACCGATCGACGCGGGGACGACCGGTTTGCCGTCCTGCACCCGATGGATCACCACCCAGCCATCCTGAGCTGCGGAGACCGACTGGACGGTCACGGACGAACCGAAAGGCTGGTCCTGCACACTCAGGGAGTTAGCTGGTGCCTCGTTCTGTGTTTCCGCCGCAGCCGGAGCCATCTGATTCTGTTCTGCCGCCTGATCCGTTTGCGAATTGCATCCAGCGAGCGCCAGCGCGGCGGTTGCGGCAATAGTAAAACCTTTGAGCATCGATATTTTCTCCTTTTCCACTCGGCCCGGCGTGGAGGATTCTAGCCAGGCCAAAACGGAATTCGCAGGATTAACGTGCAAAGCAGCCGGATTATTCCATGAGAATTTTTTCCCAAGATGGAATAATCGAACGATCCGGCACGTTGGTCCCGCATCCAGAGCGAGTTATCAGACAAAGGATCGTCCATGCGTTTCACGCCCATTCTTCTTGCCGCAATTGCCTTCCACACTCCCGTTCTCGCCGACACCGCGACCGACCGGAGGGGGGAAACCGAATTTCACGATCCAGCCATTACTCACAATCCGAGAGACGGGATGGTGAAGCTGTACGGTGCAGGCGGGCCGGACACGGCTTTTCGCAAGGTCGCCGAAGTATGGGAGGCGCGGACGGGCAATACGGTCGAAGTCGTCGCTGGCCCGGAATCGGCCTGGACGAAACGCGCCCAGGCGGACGCAGACATACTTTGGGGCACGTCGGAACAGTCGATGACCGCGTTTCTCTTGACCTATACCAGTTTCGACCCGAATAAGGTCGAACCGATCTTTCTCAGACCCGCTGTCATCGCGGTCCGGGCGGGAAATCCGAAAAACATTCGCAGTTTCGAAGATCTGCTTAAGCCCGGTATGCGTATCATCGTGACAGAAGGGGCCGGGGTCTACAATACTTCCGGAACCGGTACGTGGGAAGATGTTGCCGGCAGGCTGGGGCGCCTTTCCGACATCAGCCGTTTTCGCACAAATATTGTCGCCTATGCCCTGGGATCGGGAGCCAGCTATCAACAGTTCGGTGTCAAGAATGCCGATGCCTGGATCACTTGGCCGAACTGGCCAATCACGAAGAGCGACCTCGATATGATCGAGCTTGCCGAAGACCGCGTTATCTATCGCGATGTCAACGTCGTGGTGTCGCATCAGGCCGATCCCGAGGCGCGGGAATTTTTGGAATTCCTGCTTTCCGAGGAAGGACAACGCATCATGGCCACGGAAGGTTGGCGCAGATGAGCGTGTCACGAGATCGTGTGTTTGATTTTCAGTCTGTGAAGCTCCTAGATACTATCAGGCACGGTTAGGACAGTATGTCGGCGCTGCGGATCGAAAAGTTCGTCCATAGTTGCCTAACGGTATCGGATGGAAAAACGCGTCTCTTGTTCGACCCGGGAAGGTTCTCTTTCATCGATGGGCGGGTCGATCCGGCAATCCTGCGCGGAGCCGATTTCATCCTGTTCACTCACGATCATCCCGACCATCTCGACGTGGCGGCATTGCGCTCAATCGTGGATCATCGTCCTGTGCAGATCCTGGCGCCCGCTCAGGTCGCAGAAAGACTTCGCCAGGCCGGGTTCGAAGCGCAGACTTTTACTCCGGGCGTCAAGCAGCTCGGAGCGCTGCAGGTCCGTGCGATATCGGTTCGACACGAACCGATCCTGGCGCAGGAGTATCCGGCGACCTGCGCATTTGTCGTAAACGACCGTTTTCTCAATCCCGGCGACAGCTTTGATGAGCGCTTGCACCGTTTCGCCGGGATCGAAGCGCTCGCCCTCCCGGTCATGGCCCCGTTTTTGACAGAACTGTCGGCTTATGAATTCGCCAAGGCGATACGGCCGCGTCATGTCATTCCTGTCCACGATGGCTATGCTCGCGATTATTTTCTCTCGCAGCGATACGATGTCTACGAACCCTATTTCGAACAAGCGGGCATGACGTTCCATCGGCTCGAAGAGCCAGGGGCAGGAATCGATCTGTAAGCAGCCATCCCTCGCAACCAGGCTGTGCCAGCATCTGCCTGATTCGAAGAATGCGGGCCGGACAAACCGGCTCGGCGCCTCAAGTCCCTAAGACCCGCCAGGATTCAGCCGAGACAGGGCTGATCGCCCGCTTCGACCTTCGCCAGAGCCATTAAACGCTCCGAACGGGAACTATTGCGGCTCAAGACGGCAAGATATCCGGCTATCGCACGGAAGCGGGCTTCGTTCATCCCTGCCGCCACTGCCAGATGGAATCTGCCGTTCGAGGTTTGCCAGCTTTCGGACAGGGAAGCTTCTGCATCCCCGGCTGGTACAGGTGGATGGTTGGCTTGAAAATATGTCAGGCGACATCCGTTGGGTCCACTGTATTCAACCCACGACCCGCCGTCGAAATCTACCGATACTTGCGGAGCCATGCCTACCGGCTCGAGATCAGGCGCGCCGAAGTCCTCGTCCTGCGCGGACACCTCGACAATTTGCGGAGGCGCTTCACCGGACCGGGGCATTGCAATGCTGGCGGGATCCTGGCCTGTATTCGGCGGCAGCAAACGGTCGAAGGCCAACGTCACAATCACAGCCAGCGAGGCAGCCAGTGCGGGAGCTCCCCAGCGGGTAAACGCGCCGGTCCGGCTGGGTTGGGACGACCCGTCCCTCGCGCCATGCAATGGCGGGCTTACGTGATCCGATTGCAGGCGCAGTGTGGATACAAGCCTTGAAGTCAACGCCACCTCGTCGAGCGCCTCAGCCAATGCCACTTCCCGAGCCAATCTAGCCTTTAACTGAGCAGCGCTTTCGCGGTCCAGTTCACCATCATGAAAGGCATTGACGAGTTCCCAATCCGCTTCGCTCACGTCACTCACGACATATACACGAAGTTTGCATCTTCGGCCTCGATTGACCTGACCAGTATGAGCAGGCACTTGCGGGAGCGACTTACGCGGCTCATTACCGTTCCCACGGGTACGTTAAGGATATCGGCAATCTCCGTATATTTGAATTCGGCGATGTCGACGAGAAACAGGATCTCACGCATGTCGGGCGAAAGTTTGTCGAAAGCAATCTTTATGTGCTGAGAGGATTGGTGATTGGAGGGCCCGGCCTCGTGCTGCACAATTTCTCTATGGCGTTTTCGTACTTTTCTCTTACGTAAATCGTCATAGAACAGGTTGCGGATGGCGCGAAACATCCACGGGCGAATGTCGCCTAAGTCAGTGGGCTTTTTTTCGCTCCGTATGAACCGGACAACCGCATCTTGAACGAGATCGTCGCTCTCGTTCGGATCGCGACAAACCGATGTGGCGTAGGCCTTTAGCTCCGGGAGTAAGACCTCGATTTGCGCGCCATCATCCATATCTGCGAGCGTATAGCCCATCGCAGCGGATTCCAAAAGTCAACGCTCGACCCGCTGGCAAAAGGCAATGGGAATAATATGATGACTTGGCGCGTTTCTTAATAGTAACTAATGGGATGGGAACGGTCGCATGCAGCATACCGACCAGAGTGCAAGTACGGGACTGGCTCGGCGATCTTTTTCGGATCGGCCGCAGGTATTACGCTTTCATTCCTGATTTCCGGCTGTTCGCGAGATCCCCGCTTCGATGACGAGGCGCTTGCACGCTTTCCCGAAAAGACTGCGCTGCGCTTGCTGAACGATCGCGCCCCGCAACTTGAGACGCCCTGGCGCTACTTCAGGCAGGAACTTACTCCGACCGACGCGCTGTTCGTCAGGTGGCATCTGCAGCCCATTCCCACTCGGGTCGATCTGGCTCAGTGGAAGCTTCGCGTAGGCGGACATGTCCGCACCCCGGTCGATCTGACAATGGACGATCTGCGT
>Ga0114901_1002057_pt1 | contig 11036 bp, 14 predicted proteins | sample MalvireepMed_s16_FD_89686 | JGI IMG/M metagenome (GOLD analysis project Ga0114901, IMG submission 89686) | Marine viral communities from the Global Malaspina Expedition - Malaspina viral metaG DeepMed_s16 | ecosystem: Environmental > Aquatic > Marine > Oceanic | place: Mediterranean Sea... | reverse complement strand
TAGATCGTCGCTTCCGACACACCGTGCCGCCGAGCCAGATCGGCGGTCTTCGCACCCGCCTCGGCCTCCTTCAGCACGCCAATGATCTGCTCTTCCGAAAACCTTGCACGCTTCATCGTCTGTCCTTCCTTCAGGCCAGACTCTAATCGCTCGTGGAGGAAAATCAGGGGGGCACGTCAGACAGGCTCAGGCTGAGCGGGTTGAGCAACTCGCTTCCCTGCCCGCTCCCCTGCGCAGGCAGGGGTCCATATCCGGACCATTCCCGATGACACCACCCATCAGAAGATGGTCTCCCGCCGCCGCGGGAGACCATCTTCTGATGGCAAGGTCGATCGCTCAGGGCAGCAGCAGCGTCGATCCGCTCGTCGCGCTGCTTTCCAGATCGCGATGCGCCAGCTCGGCCTGTTCGAGCGGATAGGTCTGGCCGATGGTCACCTTGACCTTGCCCGAGCGGATCATCTGCCACAGCCGCGCCGCGCCTGCCTCGCGCTCGGCGGGGTCGGCATAATAATCGAACAGCGTCGGGCGGGTGTTGTAGAGCGACCCCTTGGCTGCGAGAATGCCGAGGCTTACCCCGGTGACCGGCGCGCTGGCATTGCCATAGGAGACGATCAGACCGCGCCGTCCGGTGCTGTCGAGCGACGCCTCCCAGGTATCGAGCCCGACGCCGTCATAGACCACGCGCACGCCCGCGCCGCCGGTCAGCTCGCGCACGCGCTTCGCCGTATCCTCGCGGGTGTAGAAGACGATATGGTCCGCTCCGGCCTCGCGCGCGAGCGCGGCCTTTTCCTCGCTGCTCACCGTGCCGATCACGGTCGCGCCGACCGCCTTCAGCCATTGCAACAGCAGCAGTCCGACGCCGCCGGCTGCGGCATGCACCAGCACCGCCTGGCCGGGCTCCACCCGCGCGCAGCGTTCGACCAGGAATTCGGTGGTACAACCCTTCAGCAAGGCAGCGGCAGCAACCTTGTCCGAAATGTCCTCGGGCAGCTTGAACAGGCTCGATACGGCGACGTTGCGGACATCAGCATAGGCACCACGCGCCGGGCCAAAGGTCGCGACCCGGTCGCCCACACTCAGCCCCTCGACGCCTTCGCCGACCGCCTCGACCGTTCCTGCAGCTTCAAGCCCGAGCCCGCTCGGCAGATCGATCGGGTAGATGCCGCGGCGATGATAGGTGTCGATATAGTTGAGCCCCACGGCGGTCTGGCGCAGCATCACCTCGCCCACGCCGGGCGCAGCAAGCCCGACCGTCTGCCGCTCGATTACGTCGGGGCCACCGTTAGATCGGATTGTCGCCTGGCATGCCTGCATCATTCTGCTCCAATCAACTTCCAACTAGCACGCGCCGAACATTACAAGAAAATTTATACGATTTTATGAACAACCCGACAGAATACAATAGTATTCACAATCACTCGATCGCCATAACGTCCTATGCAAAGGCTTCAACGCCGACCTACAAAATAAACTGAATGTTATCGCGACGTCTTAAACCTATCAGAATATAAACGATAACGGCGTTCGAGATACATTGCCACTTGTGCTACGAAAACTGATATCGCTACAACTAGAAAAACCGCAAAATCACCACTTAAGGCCTCGATAGCTACAAATCTTTCTCCTTCAAAATAAACAAAACTTGTTGATCTCAACGCCACTATGCTCTTAGCCATGACAACCGACACTAGAAAATGCCAAAGATAGAGAGGATAGGAGATATCACCCATCCACGTGAACATTTTCTGGAAACCGATAACTCGTGGCGGACGGATCTGTACAATCCCAAGAATAATTACCGCAAAAAATACCAAAAATATTAAATCACGATTTACACCCGTTATTGCAATAATTGCAAATAGACAAAAAAATCCTAACAAGTATACGAACCGCCCAGCCATCGAGATAGCTAAATAACAAAAAACACCAAAGTAAAATCCAGTCAATGTCCTAACCAAAACAATACCACCCGACACAATATTCTGATCAATCGCGTACATTGCCAGCCACCAACAGCATGACAAACAGACCGCGGCGCAAACTATAACTCTCCAAAAAGGCGTTTTAACAATAAGCCAAAATAACGCGAAACTGAAATAGACCCAGAATTCGCCCATTACACTCCAAGCTACCGGATTGATTTTTATCTCGTCATCATGATAAAGAAATGAGGTAAATGTCATAAATCTCATTATTTCGAACAGCGTCGAAATAGAGAGATAAGCCACCCCCGCTATGACAGTGGCCACCAGCCATATAAAACCAGAAGAAGCATATTGAACATAAAGCCTCCGTAACCTACGCTGCACAAATATCACTGCCTCGCGCCAGCTATTAATCCTTTCTCCATAACCAGCCGAAATCACAAAGCCCGACAAAATGAAGAAAAGATCAACCATTAAGTACATTTTTCTAATAATAGCATGATCATATAAAGTCCATGTCCAATAGCAGTGGAGCAAAATAACCCCGAACGCTGCGATTCCCCTCAAAGGATGAAGCCAAAAAAACCAATTAGTCATAGTCTGCCATCAAAAATGTGTGATCAAAAGCCAAAATATCATCCGGACTAATTACCCCGATACCGAATCGACTCAAAATTCGCTTAGAAATCCTCAGAAATATATGCCCAACTCGCGATTTATACAACAATTCCAATCCTAAAGGGGCCTTTAAACTTAAAACAAATTCATCGATCAATCGTTTAGTCCAAAGATTTCTAACATCTCTTCTCGGAGACTGCATGATAGCTGCGAGCGCGGCTCTTATATCAGAGATGCTGGTCGAAGCCATATATCGCGTGCCGCGCGGAACAAGTAATCGGTTTGAATGCTGAAATGTTGATTTCCAACTTCCGACCTCTGAAACAATTCCTAGCCGCAAAATTGTCACCCCAACAAATCCACTAGTCAAAATATTTTCTGCCGCTAACTTTTTCTCTGCGTACCTAAGCCTCCCAAAGTCTAATCTCGACCCTTTGAATAAAACTGCGATTGATGAAATGTATATCACATGAGCGTTGCCCGAGAATGGCAACCGATTAACGATCGATATCATCAGGGCTTCCGTTTCCATCTTATTCGGTGGGTCGGCAAATATGACGACCACTGAGTTCTCCTCAAATTTGGGCAAGTCGGAAAGGTCGCTCATTCTACCCGAAACGGGCGTGTAATCACATTCAAAGCCCAGAGATTTAAATATGGAAGAGCCCGCACCAACAACATATACTTTTCGACACGTTCCAAAACTGACCATTTGAAAAACTCCGACCAAAATCACCGCCTCGCTAAAATTTCAGTGATGACCAATATCAAAAGCATAACACAACGAGGTCAACGTTTGGTTATAGATCGAAGTGTAGCCCAATGCGGAAGTGTCAACAATTTTCACCATTTCAGGCAAATCAACTATTTGTCCAGTAACTCCCGAGAACTGAGCTCCACTGATAAACGAATTAGAGATATCGTTCGACTCAAAATTTACACTGTCGGTACCAATCTCCAAATTAAACTCAGTGCAGAATTCACGAAAAGCATACGTCGCGCACTTTGTTGCATAATCTCTATCCGGAACAAATTCGATTTCCATCTCCCGAATAACTCCTGACTTTTGTCTGGGCGAAACGGTTGCGTGTACCAAGTAATTTTCGAACGGTAATTCTATACCAAATTTATATGCAAGCATTTCAATCGAAGTTGCCGGATGCCTCAGGGCAAGAGACAGCTTTGCCGTAGGTGATTGCGAACGATGCGCTACAAGATCAGCAAACGCTCGGCCTGATCGAGGAAAATTCGGGTTGGCTACCGCACGAAATCCTAGACCAACATCAGCAGATTGGCCCTGATACGTCACTGTAGTCTTCCATATCCATCGCTGGGCGAATGATGTCCCAACAACCAATTTCGGCCCTAATTTACCCAGCAAAGCTGATGGTAAACGTGAACGCCTCAGAGTCCCAACAAATACATGCAAGTGATCGCAAAAAGACAATGAGCTTGCAAAATTTGATTTAATTAATAGATCTAAAGTACCAATACATCCAGCTGCCAAGACGATCTCATTTGAAAACACCTTTTTAAATCTCTGGCCATCAAATATGATGGTCTTAATTTTTTCGTTGGTACAAATTTCAAAGCGTTGAGCGACACCTTCATCTATGAAACTAAGTCTTTCTTGAAAGTTATCGGAAGCCGATATCCTAGGGGGGGGAGAGAAAGGGATGAAGATATCGCGCCAATTCGAAAAATTTGATGAGTGAGCGGGATCCCGTCTCTTGTTCAAAATTGCTTGCAACGGCAAATTTTTAACGCTATCTGTTGAAATCAACCCCTCGAAATATTTTGGAATATCCACAGTTTTGCCTGTAGCAGACAATATCACATCCTCTGCAGTTGGCAAAAACATTCCACCATGCCAAAGAGCTGTTGTGCCGCCAGCGCCGAATGCTCTGACAGAGGGAAGGCCAAATATCTTGGAGCACTCAATCCTGCCTTTTTCGGCCGGCCCCATGGTCGAATTGAAGACGCCCAGGCTCTTCATAATTTGACCAGTGATTATACCCAGTCTAAGTTTTTGATTTCTGTTGTTTTGGATGTAGCCGCACAAATATCCCATTGCAGCCGGTCCATCACCAATAATCAGACTATCGATTGCGATCTCGTCCATTCTTCACCTTTAAGTTCACAACAGTCAAAATTATGGGCGCAGCGAGTACGATCATAGGATTTACAAGCGCTGTAGATGTTACAACCGCAATCATGGAGAAAATTAATATTTTTTTTCCGACGTCATTTGTAATAATACCAGTGCGGCCAGGAACTTGAATTAATTGAAGACTATGAATCATTGCCAGAACGGTTAATACGCCTAGGTTGGCGCCAATTTGGCTTATTCCGTCGAGAGTTTGAGAAATCACCCAAATTAATAAGAGCATTATAATTTGTAGAATGAGAGCCAAGAGAGGTGGAAAATTTATCGGATGCCCACGCGATGAAAGAATGACATTATAAAGTGCCGAGCAGAGCTGTGCCGGGATAAAATAAAGTGGGTCCAAGTTTGAAGAAGGCAGCGTGAAAGGTAGCCTGAACACGTGATTGTATGATGTTACAATTACCCCCTCTTCGGCCCCGGCAAATCTTCGTCTTTGTTTAAATTTTAATAATCTCGACTTTATTATAAGTATTATAAACGATTTTATCCTGCCCTCCAAAAGCAAAGTCGATCTTACGGGGAGCTCAATAAAATACAGAAAAAGCCCAGCCATCATGTTGTTGAAAAAGACGAGCGTGATGAAAGATAATATGAATAGTGAGATGGATAGTATTTCAACGTGAATTAGCTTTTTGAAACTAGTTCGTGTGTATTTATAGGAGAAAACGCAAATGCTTAGTGAAGATAGCAATATAAGTGCGTTAAGTGCAAAAGCATTTGTAAGCTCAATTTTTGAAGCGATTATCGAGTAAAATAATCCAATAGGCAAGAGGAACACGGAAACCCTGAGTCGCCCTTGGAGTATGTAGTAAAGATCTCGCGCAGTAGAGTTTATCATGTACAACCGATCAGTTGGAAGAATTACGTTATATATTTCCAAAATGATCACAAAAAGACCGATATATTTTATAAATTCCGAGGCTACTCCCTCATCTACTGCACGGAGAATTAATATGAACAAGAGTGGCCTGGCTAATTGAGCGATCCTAAACAGGATCGGCGCCCTATCCGCGATGCGCCCAATAAAAGTTAAATGATATTTTGTCATAAACCTTTTTCGCACTCGACGTGGCTGATAAATCGTTTTGTCAAGCGCAAATTCGTCCTGTTATCTAGATAGCAAGTATCTAATTGAATCAATTTATTTGCGCCCGCAATTCATAGCAATTTAATATTGCGCTTTTATTTGAGCGCATTTTAGGCGATGATTCGCTTTCTATATAGTTCTCTTTGAATGTAGCTGCTTATTTTGAAGTGGCTTTGTTTTTTTGGCTTCGTTATCGAACTAAAATGATTGCTCAATTTGAGTGGAGATCGGGTTATAAACTTCCTCGGTCAACTACTTTACTGAAGTTACATACACCTCCAATTGCGACATCCTCGCGATTAGGCCGGGGGCCATACGCTTCCTGTGCGGCGCTAGCAGCGTCGGAGCGCCGGTGCGTCAAGCCCTATTAGGCCGGGGAATGTGTTTTCTGCAACCCAAATGGACGCAAGCGACTCCGCCTCAATCCTTGCGAAGATTTTTCCCTCTGGTCTGAGCCCCTGGATTTCCTCCAACTTTGAGTAGAGTCTGGCTCTTGAAGGTGTCGGATGGATAAGAAGCGGAGCAGGTTCAGCGAGTAGCAGGTTATCGCGGTGTTAAAGTCGCAGGAGGCCGGTATGGCGACAGCGGATGTGTGCCGCCGCCAAGGGATCATACCAATGCGCGCTGAAGCTGGCCCACTCTGGGGATTCCCAAATGGATGAAGATGTGATCCGACGTTGCAGGCACATAGAGGCTTGCGATGGCGGCAGCGATTGGGGTTCGATCTGACTACACATCGTCAGATCTGCGTGGGTTTGCGCGAGGAAGTAGCGATGCCGATCAGGTCCGTCGTTTGCTGGCCGTTGCACTGATCCTGGACGGCGGCAGCCGCAGTGAAGCGGCGAAGATCGCGGGCGTGACGCTGCAGATCGTGCGCGACTGGGTACTGCGCTTCAACGAGGGTGGGCCCGACAGTCTGGCAACGCGCAAGGCTCCGGGGCGAGCTTCGATCCTGAACGACGAGCAGCGCACGCGGCTTGCCGAGATCATCGAGGCTGGGCCGATTCCTGCAGCGTATGGCGTAGTGCGCTGGCGGCTGTGCGATCTGGCGCAGTGGATCTGGGGCGAGTTCGAGTTGTCGGTCACTCGCCATGTCATCGGGCGCGAGCTTCGCGCCATGGGCGACCGCAAGCTCACGGCCCGGCCACGCCACCGTAGCCAGAAGAGCGATGACATTGCCGATTTTAAAAAGGATTCGTCGCCAGTCTGGCGCAAATCAAGCGGCGGCTCCCCAGAGGTACGCCGATAGAGCTGTGGTGGCAGGACGAGGCCCGCGTCGGCCAGCAAACCAAGCTCACCCGGCGCTCGGCAAAGCGCGGAACCCGGCCTTCAGCGCCGAAGGACCAACGTCGCTCCTCCGCTTGGCTGTTCGGCGCGATCTGCCCCGCCGAAGGCAAGGCCGCCGGCATCGTCATGCCCCGTTGCAACAGCGAGGCGATGAGCATGCATCTCGAGGAAATCGCCTTCCACATTGCCCCAGGCGCGCATGCAGTCCTCCTGCTCGATCAGGCCGGATGGCACGGATCGGCCGAACTGGTCGTGCCTCCCAACATCACCCTGATGCCGCTGCCGCCACGATGCCCTGAACTCAACCCAGTCGAGAACGTGTGGCAGTTCATGCGCGACAACTGCCTCTCGAACCGCATCTTCAAATCCTACGATGACATCGTCGACCACTGCTGCTTCGCATGGAACAAGCTCGTCGATCAGCCGTGGCGCATCATCTCCATCGGAATACGCCAATGGGCCCATGGGTACTGATCGATGCACCTTGGTATTAGGCACTTCCGCAGGTGCAGCATGTTGCAGCGGTATCGCCGCCGTCACGGTCTGCTGGCGCGCTCCGCTGAAAGTGCTATCGGTCGCTGCAATGTACCCATCAGTAGCGGGAATGGTATTTGAAATTCGATTCAAAATACCCGCAATGCGTTATTGTCCAAGCCAATTTCACATGGACAAAGTAATGAATACCTATTATTGCTGATTCTCTACCATTTACGGCGTGCAAGTTAGTTTCTAGCGGCGTAGTGCAAGGGCAACAATTGGTTCATTCGATAAGCGAAGCAACGGGTGACAATCTAATAAATTTTAAATAAGTATGAACGCGTCATCAAATAAACAATCAAATTTTCCCAAATAAAAACGAATTTACAAATTAGCGTCTGACGCTAACATAGTTGAAACCAGCTGCTTTAATTTGTGAAGGCTTATATATATTGCGAAGATCGATAAGCGTGTTTCCACGCATAATGGCGAGTGCTCGGCGCAAATCGAGGGCTCGAAAGACATCCCACTCAGTGATGATCACCGCTCCGTCGGCATCGGTTATTGCGTGATAGCTATCCGTTGCCATATTTACTTCAGACATCAATGCGCCAGCTGCGCTCATCCCTTCTGAATCAAAGCCTATCACCTCTGCACCTGCATCGATTAAGCCTTGGGCAATGGAGATTGAGGGGTCATTGCGTATGTCATCAGTATTGGGTTTGAATGTTTGGCCTAAAAGCGCAATTCGTTTGCCTTTTACATTGCCGCCCATCGCTGAAATTAATTTTGTGCGATAGCCTTTTTGTGCGCGTCGTTTGTACGAACAACAGCTTCCACAATTTGGAGAGGTATTTGATTGTCTTGACCGGTCCTAATCAGTGCCAAAGTGTCCTTGGGAAAGCAACTACCGCCATAGCTAGGCCCTGCATGAAGAAATTTTGCGCCAATACGCCCATCTAGGCCAATTCCGCGAGAGACGTCTTGCACGTCAGCGCCCACCACTTCGCACAGACCGGCGATTTCGTTAATAAAGATAATCTTTGTTGGCAAGAAGGCATCGACCTCATACTTAATCAGCTCTGAAATTCTTCATGAAGCAAACATAATGGGCAATTCATTCAGAAATAATGGGCGATAAATTTCTCGCATATATTCTTTTGCCCATTCTGTTTCGGTTCCAACAACTATGCGATCGGGTCGTTTAAAGTCTTTTATTGCAGCACCTTGTCTTAAAAACTCTGGGTTTGAGACAACTTCAAAATCCACTGGAGGCTTGGCTTGGCGTATAAGCCTTTCGACTTCGTCACCTTTACCAACCGGTACCGTCGACTTATTTACCATAACACACCGCTTGCGGATCGATTATCCAATTTCAAGAGCGGCTTTTTGTACGTAGCTCAAATCGGCAAAGCCGTCACCCCGCTGCGAAGGAGTGCCTACTGCAATGAACACAGCATCGGCATCTAAAAGGCTTGAAGGAAGATCGGTCGAAAATGATAATCTCCCGGCCGCCAAGTTCCTTGCGACCAGCGCTTCTAACCCTGGTTCATAAATCGGCATTGTGCCGGCGCGCAGTGAATCTATTTTGCCTTGCTCGTGGTCCACGCAAACCACATCGTGTCCGAAGTCAGCAAAGTTGCTCCCGGACACCAAGCCAACATAGCCCGAACCAATCATCGCGATCTTCATGTTTGCATAAGCTCCAATGCAATTGGGGATCGTCTAGTTGCGCCTGCCCACCACGTCAAACTTTGCGTGGCACGGCTGTGGTTGTGGCTTATAAACGTTTGCAGCGGCAGAGGCGCGCGACGAGCTCCAGGAGCCTAATCCGAAACTAAGTTGTTTGGTATCAGTGGGTTAGCTTGACGCCAGCCGAGGTCGTTGATTCAGGTGGTTTTACGAGACTACCGGAGATCAACGATGTGGACCGACACCACTCGGGCGCCGTATGCCCGTGCGGACTTGGTTTTGCTAAGCGATTTGACCGATAACGAATGGGCTCTGCTGGAGCCATTTCCGCCGTCGCCCTCGCATGTTGGGCGACCACGCAAGTGGCGGCTGCGGCGGATTGTCGAGGCGATCCTGTATCTGTTGCGCGGCGGTCTGCCGTGGCGGATGCTGCCGCCGTGCTTTCCGCTGGTCTCGACTTTGCGGCGCTGGTTCCACCTGTGGCGGGACAACCGGCTGTAGCTTTCGCTCAATCATGCCCTTCTCTTGATGGGGCGCGAGGTGACCGGGCGCGAAGCCTCGCCCAGTGCCAGGGTGATCGACAGCAAGAGTGTTAAAGCCGCGGAATCCGGCGGTCTTCGCGGCTATGATGCGGGCAAGGAGATCAAGGGCCGCAAGCGCCATATCCTGACCGATACCGAGGGCAATCTGGTCCACTCCCAGATCCATACCGCCGACATCCAAAATCGCGACGGTGCGCCGCTGGTGATGGCGGAGATCATCCACCGCTTTCCGGGGCTGCGCTATGTGTTGGCCGATGGCGTTTATGCATGCGAAAAGCTGCGGCTGGCGCTGCGCCGGATCGGCGAATCGACCGTCGAGATCGTCAAGCGTTCCGATACCGCCAACGGATGCGCGGTCCTCCCGCGCCGCTGGGTCGTCGAGCGACACTGGGATGGCCCAGCCGCAACCGCCGCCTCGCCAAGGACTTCAAACATACCATCGCCTCGGCAACCGCATGGCTGTTCATTGCATCGGTTCAGCTCTTCGCCCGCCGCATCGCAAGGCATTGCACTCAAATCGGATAATTATGAATCAGGCTCTAGGCCTTGCTGCCCGCCATCTGCACCAGCAGTGCAACGATCTCGGAGGCGGCTCGTCCAGAATGGCGCTACTCAAGCTCCAACCAGATCGCTTTGATCTGCCTGTCCCTAGCATGTGCGTGCCAATCTCTCCATCCTTCTTGCCCGCATGGTTGCGCGGGGACTGAAGATGAGAGCCGATTTTGACGATGTCGTGCTACTCTCGTTGATTACTGCCTACGTTTCGAGGATACGTACTGAGCCTATTTGCGAGCGTTGCGTACGCGAACTAAAGGAGCTGTGTCACTTGACTCCAGCGCCAGCTGATGTGAGATTTAGTTAATCAAGCATCAGTCAGCCTGATGCTCAACTTGATTGTATACCAAAGATTTGGCTTTGGAGGCTGGAGATGCTCGTCAGAAGCTGGCGGTAAGCAGGATGCCGATGCGCCGGGGCGGACGCAGGCCGGCGACGAAATTGCGCCGCAGATCGGCATTGGCATCGGCATAGCGCAGGATCTGTGAGACCGAATCCTCGTCGAACAGGTTGCGGGCATAGAGCATCACGCGGTAGCGGTCGCTCTGCAGCCCCATGCGCGCATCGACCACCACCGATCCGCCGGTCTCGGCAAAGTTGAGCACCTGGTCGAAGCTGGTCGAGATCATGTTGACGTTGCTGCCGACGAAGAAATTCCAGTCGTCGCTGACCGGGGCGCGATAATC
>Ga0114901_1002052_pt1 | contig 11044 bp, 12 predicted proteins | sample MalvireepMed_s16_FD_89686 | JGI IMG/M metagenome (GOLD analysis project Ga0114901, IMG submission 89686) | Marine viral communities from the Global Malaspina Expedition - Malaspina viral metaG DeepMed_s16 | ecosystem: Environmental > Aquatic > Marine > Oceanic | place: Mediterranean Sea... | reverse complement strand
GGATTGCGACCCTTGGCTTCTCACGCTTCGCACGGCGCACCTTCACGCCCGCGACGACATTCTGCGCGACATAGCCCCGGCTTTGGGCTTCCGACACGATGGCGGACAGGGAGCGCAGCACGCGCGTCGCCATCGGCCTGGAGAGCTTTTCCAACCAGGTGTCGCGCCAGCCTTCTACCATCGGCCGTGTCACCTGGGACAGCTTCCTGTCGCCGCATAGGGGCGCGATGTGCAGCCGGACATGCTGATCGTAGGCTGCGAGGGTGGACGCCTCCAGCTTTTCGCGCTCGCCGCGCTTGATCCATAGGTCTGCCGCCTTCGCGATCGTTATGGATTGGCTGTCGGGCGTGTGGGTGCCCTGCTGCACCTGATAGGCGGCGGTGGTTATCCAGCTTTCCGCCTCTTTCTTCCGCGCGAACTGCTTGCGGCGGCGCTGGCCGGCGCTGTCGACATAATCGACCTGCCAGCCTGACTTCTCGGAGCCATCTGGAGCGGTCCAGCTACGCTTGCGGATGGAGGTCATGGTGTCGATGCAGCGATATGGTGAGATCTTCGATAAGCCCGGAATATTCCATCTCAGATTTCACACCCTTTAGGATGACCATCGTAGATAGGACTTTAAACGGAACATTCAGGACGATCGAGCGAGCAAAACTTCCTACGGATCGAACCTCAGTCGAATTATATAGTCTTTTTTGAAGTTCATTTAGATGCAGCACTTCGACGCTGCCCTTATAGGCATCTACATCATCTGATTTACCAGTAAGATCGTGCATAGCCTCGGGGGCTACGCAGAAAAACAGTTTCTGATCTGGCCAACGCCCTTTGCCGGAAGGGCGATGCTGTGAAGGTGTTCCTGCGAAAATGATCGCGGGTAGCATGCTCCTCCAATTCGCGTTGATCACCGAGACGATTGTTGAAGGCGGAAGCCCACATTGCACGAGCTCGAAAGCAAATACCATCTGCATGACGCTTTCAGCATCGAAGGCGGCGGCTTTTCCCCTCCCCGCAGCGACACCAGCCGGGAAACCTAGCTTCAGAAAGTTCTTAATCCTCGCTTGGAGGGCACTGCGGCGCTCACTGGCAATATCATGAATGATCGCGAGGGCAGCTTCCAACTGTCCCAGCGTCAGCGTGCGCGTCACGCGGCAGAGCAAATTGAGAAATATTCCTCAACCCTCTTGCGCGGAATTGCTGGGACATATAGGAACAAGGTTGAGCAAACCTTCTCATTACAGTTGCTCATGTCATCTAGCGAAATTCCAGGAGGGTTCGCAAATGCTTTCTGAAGACCTTGTTATGGGGGCCAAGGGCGCAGCCGATTATTCTGGCCTAACCCAGCGGCAGGTTTACCATATGGTTGAGCGCGGCGTGCTGCCCGTGATCCGAAAGGGGCGGGCGATGTTTTTTCGCAAGTCTGAGTTGGAAGCAGCGTTTCGATCGGACGCCGCCAATGGCTGAGCGTATTATCGAAATCACCTATGAGCCGTTCGGCGCTGGCTTTGATGTGAAGGTGATCCCCCGTGTGGAAGGCGAGGAACTGGACGCCGAATTTCCGACGCACAAGCGGGCACGTGGCTGGGCTTCGGGCCTTCGCATGACGCGCGGGTGGCGGATCGTGGATCGCACCGGAGTGGGTGTCGATATGAAGTAAAGCAAGGCGGTCGAGGTGACGGCTGGAACCCGTCATCCCCGACCTTATCATCATGGAAGGAACCAACAATGATTGGACGCAATATAGCGCCTTCACGGCGCGACGCAATCCGCGCGCTCGCAGCACTTTCAGTCAGCTTGCCGACTTTGGCATATGCTACACCGGTCGAGACATGCCCCAAAAATGATCAGGCGGCCTGGAGAAAGGCTGCGAAGCCCATTAGGGAAGCGCGCGATCCCCATGACGGCCTTGCCGCTCCATTCATCGACGATGCCGATGCCTGCGCGGAGGCTGAAGGCGGTCTTCAGCAAGAGCGTCATCCCAGCCTCGCTGAAGAACAGGCCCCGGCGCCGGCAGAACCCGGAAGCGATGTCATTCCAGGCGCGGAGGACGAGAGTGACGAGGTCGCCGACCGGCGCGCCATGGACCGGCTGCGCAACCTGAACCCGCTCCAGCGGGCCTATGGCATCAACGAAAGCAGGGATCGCGGCGACGATCTGCTGCCGAACTTGTGACGGGGAGAATGGCCATGAAGCCCCGCCATCATCTCTATCTCGACGAGGAATTAAGCGCTCGTCTCGATCTGCTGGCCTCCAGGCCAGGCACGTCGAAGTCCGCGATCATCTCCGACGCCTTGCGGGAATATCTCAATCGCCGCGCCACCCGCGAAGTCGATGATCTGCTCAAGCACAGGCTCGACCGGATCAGCAAGCAACTGGGCCGAATCGAGCGCGATGGATGCGTCCTGCTGGAAACCCTGTCGCTGTTCGTCCGCTATCAGCTGACCGTGACGGCGCCGCTGCCCGAGCCAGACAAGGCGGGCCAAGCGGTCGGGCGTGAGCGCTTCCGCCGCTTCGTCGATCAAGTGGGGCGACAGCTCGCGACGGGCCGGTCGATCGATACCCCGGCGAACGACGGTGAGCCGTCATGAGCGGCGCCCTCGAAGCCCAAGCGCGAGGCCGCCGCCGTGCGATGCTGCAAACCGCCATGGGACCGGCAATCGCCGCTGCGCTCGCCGATCCGCTCGTCGTCGAGATCATGGTCAACCCCGACGGCGTGTTGCGTCTCGACCGTCTTGGCGAAGGCCGCATCGAGACGGGGGCTCGGCTCGAACCCGCCGAGGCAGAACGCATTGTCCGCCTGGTTGCCAGCCATGTGCGTGCCGAGGTCCATGCCGATGCGCCGATCATCAGCGCCGAACTGCCGGTCTATGGGGACGGTTCGGGCGGAGAGCGCTTCGAGGGGCTGCTGCCGCCTGTGGCATCGGCGCCGTGCTTTGCCATCCGCAAGCCGGCCGCCCGTATTTATCGCCTGATCGACTATGTGACAGATGGCATCATGCGCGCGGAAGTCGGGCTGGTGCTGGCCGATGCGGTCATCGAGCGCCGTAACATCCTTGTCGCCGGCGGCACCTCGTCGGGCAAGACCACATTGGCGAACGCTCTGCTGGCCGAGATGGCGGGCCTCGACGAGCGAGTGATCCTGATCGAGGACACGCGCGAGTTGCAATGCGCCGCGCGCGACACGGTGGCGCTGCGCACGAAGCGGGGGCTGGGCTCAGGCACGGGAGCGGGGATCGTGACGATGGCCGACCTCGTCCGCTCGACCCTGCGCTTGCGCCCCGACCGGATCATCGTGGGCGAAGTCCGGGGCGGCGAAGCCCTCGACATGCTCAAGGCATGGAACACCGGCCATCCCGGCGGCATCGCCACAGTCCATGCCAACAGCGCGCGATCCGCCCTCCACCGCATCGAGCAGCTGGTGGCGGAAAGCGTCGTCACCGTGCCGCGCCGCCTGATTGCCGAGGCGATCGACATGGTGGTGTTCATCTCCGGTCGGGGCACCGGCCGCAGGATCGAGACCGTCGCCGAGGTCGGCGGGCTCGATGCCGACGGCGACTATGCCGTCACCGACCTCGCCATCCCCCACAGCATAGGAGATTGATCCATGCACATATCTTCTGCCTTTAGCCATCCCTTCGCCAAGGCGCAGCTTGCACGCATCCCGCTCATTGCTGCCGCCCTGCTGCTTCCCGCCACGGCGATGGCGTCGGGTTCCGGCATGCCGTGGGAGGAACCGCTCCAGCAGATACTGGAGTCGGTGCAGGGGCCGGTGGCCAAGATCATCGCCGTCATGGTCATCATTTCGACGGGACTAGCGCTAGCCTTCGGAGAGAGCTCGGGCGGCCTTCGCAAGCTGATCCAGATCGTCTTTGGCCTCTCGATCGCCTTTGCCGCTTCCAGTTTCTTCCTCTCCTTCTTCAGCTTCGGCGGCGGAGCGCTGGTCTGATGGCGGGGCCTGGCGCCATCGCAAGTGGCGGGCCTATCGCCAACGGGCATATCGAGGGCTTCGAGGTGCCGCTGCATCGTTCGCTGACCGAGGCCATCCTGCTTGGCGGCGCGCCGCGCGGTATCGCGATCCTCAACGGCACGCTCGCAGCTGCGATGGGGCTGGGTCTCCAGCAATGGATCGCAGGCCTGCTGCTCTGGCTCGCCGGGCACAGCCTTGCCGTCTTCGCGGCCAAGCGCGATCCCGACTTCGCGCCCGTGCTCGCCCGACACCTCCGGCAGAAGGCCTATCTCTCATGCTGAACCTCAAGGAATATCGCGGCACAGCCGACCGGCTGGCCGACCATCTGCCTTGGGCCGCGCTGATCGCGCCGGGCGTCGTGCTCAACAAGGATGGGAGCTTCCAGCGGACGCTTTATTTCCGCGGTCCCGACCTCGAAAGTGCGACCGACGCCGAACTGCTCTCGGTCTGCGCGCGGGCTAATAATGCGCTGCGCAGGCTGGGATCTGGTTGGGCTTTATTCTTCGATGCCGAGCGGTCGCAAGCACTGGGCTATCCCGACAGCCCATTTCCCGATGCCGCCTCCTGGCTGGTCGACGAGGAACGGCGCGGCCATTTCGATGGTCGCAAGGGGCAGCATTTCGAAAGCCGGACCCATCTCACGCTCTGCTATCTCCCGCCTGCCGATCAGGTCAGCCGCGCCGAACGCGCCTTACTGGAACGCGACGTGCCCCAGCAGGACCGTGACTGGCGGACGGAACTGCATGCCTTCATCGCCGAGACCGATCGGGTGCAGGACCTGCTCTCCGGTTTCATGGCCGAAGTTCGTGCGCTTGATGATGCAGAGACGCTAACCTTCTTGCACGGCTGCATTTCGCCCCGGCGTCATCCCGTCGCGGTGCCCGGCACGCCAATGTATCTCGACGGGCTGCTGGTCGATACGCCGTTGTCCGGCGGCATCGAGCCGATGCTGGGCGACCGGCACCTGCGCACCGTCACCGTGCTGGGCTTCCCCAATGCGACGCGCCCCGGCATTTTCGATGCGCTCAACCATCAGGATTTCGCCTATCGCTGGGCGACCCGGTTCATCGCGCTCGACAAGGGGGCGGCCACCAAGGCGCTGACGAAGATCCGCCGCCAGTGGTTCAACAAGCGCAAGTCCGTCGCGCAGCTGATGCGCGAGGTGATGATGAACGAGCCGGTTCCGCTGACCGACAGCGATGCGGACAACAAGGTGGTCGATGCCGATCTCGCGCTTCAGGCGCTTGGCGGCGACCATGTCGCTTTCGGCTATCATACCGCTACCGTCATTGTCAGCGATACCGATCGGGGCCGGGCCGAGGAAAAGGTCCGCATCGTCGAGCGGGTCGTCAATGGCCTGGGCTTCACCTGCATCTGCGAAAGCGTCAACGCGGTGGAGGCCTGGCTTGGATCGCTGCCCGGCCATGTCTACGCCAATGTCCGGCAGCCGCTGGTCCATACGCTGAATCTGGCCCACCTGATGCCATTGTCATCGGTCTGGGCAGGCCCGGCAGCCAACGGGCATCTCGCCGGCCCGCCACTGCTCTATGCCGAAACCAGCGGCTCCACGCCGTTCCGCCTGTCCACCCATGTCGGCGATGTCGGTCATATGCTGATCGTCGGCCCGACTGGCGCGGGCAAGTCGGTGCTGCTGGCGCTGCTCGCGCTCCAGTTCCGCCGTTATCCCCGCGCACAGGTCTATGTCTTCGACAAGGGTCTGTCCGCTCGCGCGGCGGTGCTGGCGATGGGCGGCGAGCATCATGACTTGGGAACGGGGGATGCCCTGGCTTTCCAGCCCTTGCGAAATATCGACAATGATGCCGAACGCACATGGGCGGCCGAATGGGTCGCCGCGCTCCTGACCGCCGAGCGCATGGAGGTGACGCCCGAGATCAAGGAGGCGCTGTGGTCGGCACTGACCAACCTCGCCGGTGCTCCGCCCGAACAGCGCACGCTCACAGGTCTGTGCCTCCTTCTCCAGTCCAATGCGCTAAAGGCGGCGCTCATGCCCTACACTTTGGAAGGGCCGCTTGGTCGCCTGCTCGATGCGGCCGAGAATGCGCTGGCGCTGGGTGATGTTCAATGCTTCGAGACCGAGGCGCTCATGCATAGCGCAGGTGCGGTCGCTCCGGTGCTCACCTATCTTTTCCATCGGCTGGAGGAGCGGTTCGACGGCCGACCGACCTTGCTCGTGCTCGACGAGGCCTGGGTCTTCCTCGACAATCCGCTCTTCGCCGCGCGTATCCGCGAATGGCTGAAGGTCCTGCGCAAGCGCAACGTCGGCGTGGTTTTCGCCACCCAGAGCCTGGCCGACATCGCCGATAGCAGCATCGCGCCCGCCATCATCGAAAGCTGCCCGCAGCGCATCTTCCTCGCCAACGACCGGGCCGTCGAGCCGCAGGGCCGCGCCGCCTATGAGCGCTTCGGCCTCAACGAACGGCAGGTCGAGCTGATCGCCCGCGCGACCCCCAAGCGGCATTATTATCTGCAATCGCGCGCCGGCAACCGCCTGTTCGAACTGGCTCTGGGGCCGGTCGCGCTGGCGCTTTGCGGGGCATCCGATCCCGACAGCCAGAAGCTGATCGACCGGCTGGTCGATGCGCATGGACCGGATGGCTTCACGCCTGCCTTCCTGCGCGCCCATGGCCTCGATTGGGCGGCCGATCTGCTTGCCGAATTCGAAACCGCACGCGGCGCAGATGTCCTCGCGGCCGCCTCTCACCCCCAGCAAACGGAGCTTGATCTATGAAATCGCGCCTTCTTACCGCCCTGATGGCGGCCACCGCCACGGTGACTGCCGCCGTCGTGCCGGTCACGCCGGCCGTGGCGATCCCGGTTTTTGACGTGTCGAACTACACGCAGAATGTCCTGACGGCCGCACGCACGCTGCAGCAGATCAACAACCAGATCCAGGCGCTCCAGAATCAGGCGACGATGCTGACCAACATGGGCAAGCATCTTCAGCGACTCGACTTTTCGTCCCTGAGCGAGATCAGCCGTTCGATGCAGCGGATCGGCACGCTGATGAACCAGGCCGAAGGCATCGCCTTCGACCTCGCTTCCACCGACGAAGCTCTGCGCAGGCAATTTGCCGTTGCGTTCGATACGGCGCTCTCGACCAACGAGATTATCGCGCAGGCGCGCGCCCGCTATCAGGCATCGATGCAGGGCTACCGCCAGACCATGCGAGTGCAGTCGCAGGTGGTGGAAAACATTGAGGCCGACGCCACGTTGCTCACCGAACTGGTAAGCCAAAGCCAGTCGGCTAGCGGCAGCCTCCAGGTCGGGCAGGCCACCAATCAGCTGATCGCCCTCTCGACCCGCCAACAGCTCCAGATCCAGCAGATGATGGCGGCGCAGTACCGCGCCGATGCGCTCGAGCGTGCCCGCGAACAGCAGGCGATGGAAGCCGCGCGCGCGCAAAGCCGCCGGTTCCTCGGCGTCTCCACCATCTATACCCGCCGCTAGGAGCGCAGGGGATGGACCCCGACATCGGCGAGCTCGACCTTAATATTGTCGACGCCTTTCTCGATACCTTCCTCATCTATATCGACAGCGGCTTCGGCCTCCTGTCGGGCGATGTCGCTTTCCTGACCACGGTGCTGATCGGCATCGATGTTACGCTCGCCGCGCTCTGGTGGGTGATGGATAATGATCAGGACGTGCTCGGGCGACTGGTCAAGAAAGTTCTCTATGTCGGGGCCTTCGCCTACATCCTCGGCAATTTCTCGCGGCTTGCCGACATCGTCTATCGCAGCTTTTCTGGCATCGGCATCACGGCGGGCGGCGGAGGCGTCTCTGCCGACGATCTCCTACACCCCGGCAAGATCGCAGGCGCCGGGTTTACGGCTGCCTATCCGTTCATCGCCAAGGTTAGCGACCTGATGGGCTTTCCCGAATTCTTCGGTAATTTTCTCGCCATAGCGGTGCTGCTGATCTGCTGGCTGCTGGTGGTGCTGGCCTTTTTCATCCTCGCCATCCAGCTCTTCGTCACCATCGTCGAGTTCAAGCTGACGGCTCTTGCGGGCTTCGTGCTCGTACCCTTTGCTCTGTGGAACAAGACCAGCTTCCTCGCCGAACGGGTGCTGGGCAATGTCGTCTCCTCGGGCATCAAGGTGATGGTGCTTGCCGTCATTATCGGCATCGGCACTCATTGTTTCGACCAGATGACCAGCCTCGTTGGCGATGATCCCGGTATCTCCGAGGCGCTCACCCTGCTGATGGGCGCGCTGACGCTGTTCGGTCTTGGCATCTTTGGTCCAGCCATCGCGTCCGGTCTCGTATCCGGCGCGCCGCAGCTTGGTGCAGGGGCCGCCATCGGCACGTCGGCCGGCGCGGCGATCATGAGCGGGGGCGCTGCTTTGCTCGGCGCACGTGGCGCGATGATGGCCGGGCGCGGCGGCATGGACGCGATCCGTGCCGGGACGGCAATGGGTTCGGCGGCCTCGACCGCCTACAAACTGGGGCAGGAAACCTCTGGCAGTACCAGCGTCGGTGCAGGCCTCGGCGGCATCGCGACCGCAGCGGGCGGTGCGGCATCGCAGGCGGCGAAGGCGGGTGCCTCACGTATCGCCGCCCCCGTGCAGGCCAGCGCCGCCGCAGGTCAGCAGGCCGCCTGGAATGCCGGGCGGACATCGCCAGCACCTGCCGCGCCCTCCGCTAACACCGCACCATCCGATCCGGCACCGGCCTGGGCGCAGAGCCTGCGGTCCCAGCAGACCGCACGGCACCACCAACACATGGCGATGCAAGCCGTGAAGGACGGCGATCGTCCCGGCGGCTCCGCCCATCCCGACCTCAGCGAAAAGGAGTGAAAGCCATGATCTTCAAGCGATCCATCCAGCGTTATGGGCAGACGCCCGCGCTGGAAACCCCGTGGCAGCGCGCCGGGCAGCTATGGGATGAACGTATAGGTTCGGCCCGTGTGCAGGCGCGAAACTGGCGTTTGGTTGCCTTCTCCAGCTTGGGCCTCACCGGTATCCTGATCGCCTCCAACGTCTGGCAGTCGATGCAGAGCCGGGTCGCGCCCTATGTCGTGGAGGTGGATCGACTCGGCGAAGCGCGCAGCGTTGCTCCGGCGGTGCAGAATTACCGGCCGACCGATGGTCAGATCGCATGGCATCTGGGCCGGTTCATATCCAATGTCCGCTCGGTTTCGATCGATCCGGTGCTGGTGAAACGCAACTGGCTCGATGCCTATGATTTCGCCACCGACCGGGCGGCCATATTCCTCAATGATTATGCCCGGTCCAACGACCCCTTCGACGGGATCGGCCAGCGCAGTGTGTCGGTGCAGGTGACGAGCGTGGTCCGGGCATCGGACAGCAGTTTTCAGGTCAAGTGGACGGAGAGCATTTTCGAGCGTGGCAGCCTCGCGAAGACCGAGCGCTGGACCGCCATGCTGACCGTCATCATGCAGCCGCCCAAGACCGCCGATGCGCTGCGCAAGAACCCGCTGGGTCTTTTCGTCAACGCCATCGACTGGGCGCGGGAACTGGACGGTCAGCCTTCGGCGCAGGCGCGGCGGTCCGATCGCGCTCTGACACCGGCTGAAGCCTCTGCTCTCTCGGGGGACGCTCAGACCGCAGCCATGGCAGAGCCTCTACCCAGGCTTGCTGCCACCACCGCTGAGAAGGGAGATCGTCCATGAGCCGCCTGACCCTGTTGCTGCCACTGCCGCTTTTCACTCTGGACGCTTGCGCCGGAGCGACGCCGCCTCCAGCCATCGCGCTCGACAGCGTGCGGTTCCAGCCCGCCGTCCGTGAGGCCGAACCAGCCAAGCCCGTCGAGATCGTAACAATGCCACAGCCGCTGCCCTTGCCAGGGCAGATGGTGCCGCCGCCTTCCGTGGCAAAGGAGGCAGGCACGCCAACCGCCCGTGTCGAGACAGCCAATCGTGCCGCCACCCGCGAGCCGTCGAGTGCGGGCTATATCAATGCGATGCAGGTCTATCCCTGGACCGATGGCGCGCTTTACCGCCTCTATGCCGCGCCGGAGCGGGTCAGCGATGTCACGCTTCAGCCCGGCGAAAAGCTGCTGGCCGTCTCGGCTGGCGATACGGTGCGCTGGGTCATTGGCGACACCACCAGCGGATCGGGGGACGATGCCCGGGTCCATGTGCTGGTGAAGCCCTTCGCCCCTGGGCTCGTCACCAACATGGTGATCGCGACCGACCGGCGCGCCTACCATCTGGCGCTGGAGAGCACTGATCGCACTGCCATGGCCGCGATCAGCTGGACCTATCCACAGGACAGGCTGTTGGCGCTACAGCGCCAGAACCAGATTGCCGAGCAGGCCAAGCCGGTCGCGTCGGATGTCGCTCTGGCCGACCTGCGCTTTACCTATGCCATAACCGGCGACAATCCGCCATGGCGTCCGATCCGGGCATGGGATGATGGGCGCAAGGTCTATATCGAGTTTCCGGCTCGGCTCGATCAGGGTGAGGCCCCGCCATTGTTCGTCGTTGGCGCGCGTGGTGGCAGTCAGCTCGTCAACTATCGCGTGAGCGGCCATCACTATATCGTCGATCGGCTTTTTGGTGCCGCCGAACTGCGCCTGGGTGAAAAGCCGCAGCAGGTCGTCCGCATAAGCCGGACTGACGCCGGCGCCGAAGGGAGGCGCAAATGAGCGGGGGCGAAAGTTCTCCGGCCAACGGCCCGCAAGCCGACGATGCCGGTGTCGCTGGGCCGGAAGCGTCGCAAGCAACGCAGAAGGTCGCGCCAGAGGGGTTGGTGCTGCGGGCCAGTCCCCGCCGCGTCGTCCGCTTCCGGCGCGGCGTCATCATCGGCGGGGCCGCGATCGGCTCATTGGCGATTGCCGGTGTGACGTGGATGGCGCTGGGGTCCAAGGCGTTGCACATCGTCGAGGCGGGCAGCGAGAAGGCTGTCAGCGACCGCCGCACGCCGGCTGACGCCGTTGCCGATCTGCCCAGCGATTACAACAAGGTCAAAGCCGATACGCCAGTGCTGGGGCCGCCGCTGCCGGGCGACCTTGGCCGCCCCATCCTTGAGCATCAACGGGGCCTTTCCAGTCAGGGCGACGGTCCCGTCGCTGGAACCCAGGCGCCAACCGCCGCTCAGC
>Ga0114901_1002051_pt1 | contig 11047 bp, 17 predicted proteins | sample MalvireepMed_s16_FD_89686 | JGI IMG/M metagenome (GOLD analysis project Ga0114901, IMG submission 89686) | Marine viral communities from the Global Malaspina Expedition - Malaspina viral metaG DeepMed_s16 | ecosystem: Environmental > Aquatic > Marine > Oceanic | place: Mediterranean Sea... | reverse complement strand
GAATATTCTAATGTTCGAGCGGTGGCATATTAGCATATTATGATATGCCCCCACCCCCCTTTTTTTAAAAAAGAAATTTGAATATCCCCCACACTCACCATCGCGGGAAAATAAGGAGAGAAAGTTATGCCAATAGGCCCAATGGGAGAACCATTACCATATAATAACGGCGCACCTGTAGGAAACCCAATGGGTGTCCAAAATCAAGGCCCACCTATGGGTGGAAATCCTGAAGTCCTTACACAGAGGCTCATGGAAATAGCCAAAGAAGCTGAAATGATCATAGGACAGCTAGAGGCTATGGGAGTCAATCCAGAGCAGCTATTGGCTGGTGGTGGACAAAACGCTCAACCCGCTACCCCTATGCCTCAAATGCCTCAAATGCCCGCAGGGGGCAATACAGGCGGTATGGGAGGGGATATTCCACCGGGACTCTTAGCATAATGGCTACAAAAAAACTAACCCAACGCGGCAAATACGAGAAACGCAAACTCCAAAGGATACAGGAGATTAGGGATCAAGAGAAATTGCTTGATCCTAGTAGTGCTATCAGGAAGTCAGATAGGGGGTTGATAAGAAAAAGAAAGGCTCTTCCCCTCAATAAGAACAGAAAGAGGAGGGGTGTAAGTTGAGAACAGAGAAACAGGTAGCTTTCATAGAGAGTTATTGTCAAACAGGAAACGCTACCAAGGCAGCTATACAGGCTGGCTACTCTGAGGCTACGGCCAAACAACAGGGCCATACCTTAAAGAATAGGTTTGCCAAAGAGATTGAGAAAAGGATCAAGAAGATGGTTCAGGACTCTGTACCCGCTGCCATGAACCAGATCAGTGCATTAGCCCAGACTGCGACCAGTGAACAGGTGAGGTTGGCTGCGTCCAAAGACATCCTAGACAGAGCGGGTCTTAAACCTGCTGATAGAATAGAACAGAAGATTTCCCACGATGAGAAATCAACTGATGAATTGAGGAGAGAACTTGAAGCCTTAACTGGAACGACAGAGCCTGAACTTATACCACGACTGGTGAACTGATGGATAAGAGGCAGGAAGAGTACATCAGGATCGTATGGCATGGAAAATTAGACCTGTCAGGCGATGACTGGGTAGAACACCTGAAGTATTCAAACTCTTTAAACCTTCCCTATGACGCCTCTCCAGAGGACAGGAGAAGGGTTTCTAAGTTAAAGACAGAAGACCTTCTAAGGAGAATGGAAAGGAGAGATGTCCAACCTGAGAAGGTTACAGAATGGTTGGGAACTGACACCTATGATTGGAATAAACCAGAAAAGGTTCAGGGAGAGTACCAATTCCCAAAGGAATTATCCCTATGGGACAAGTTATTATTGTCCGCACAAGGCATAGGACACAATGCTGTGCAGGGGTTTGACAACCCTATGCCTCTAAGGGAAGGTATTAAGAAAAGACAATTCCCCAACTGGCACGATACAAGGGGATTACTAGACGCAATCTGGGATTGAGATGACTGATTTACCAACAGGATTTAGTTCATGGGATGAATATGACGCTTACAGAAAAAGAACTGGGCCAAGTATGCGCCCTTCCTATCCCGGTTTACTTACAGAGTTTATCGCAACCAATCCTGTAACAAAGTTTTTAGTTCCCGGTGCGGAACAATTCTTACAAAAGGGGGGCAAGCCCTCTCTCTTTGATATAGGATTGGCTGGGGTAGATGTGGCTATACCCGCCGTTCCCGTAGCGGGAATGGCTAAAAAAGCACTAAGGGGATTAGACAATCCTGAGTGGGTAGCGTCTATCCTAAAGAAAAGGCGGGGGAAAACTAGGGAAGAGATAGAAATTCAGGGTGGCCCTCTTGATAGCAGGTTAAATGAGCAAGAAGTCGCACAGATACTAGATGAACATGGAATGGATTGGCATTACCATGATAATGGTGGTGTTAGTGTAAAAGATTACTATACACAAAACGGTCGATTGAAATTCAAGTGGAAACATTTTAGAGATGGTACGAGACTTAGGACTATTAGAAACTGGTTGAATTACTAATGCCAATACAACGATGCACTCTGAAGAGTGGGAAGAAAGGATGGAAATACGGAGAATCTGGTAAATGCTATGCAAGTAGAAAGAGTGCAGAGAGGCAGCAAAAAGCTATTCATGCCTCCGGGTACAAAGGAGGAACTAGAACAAGCAGTCGAAATCGCTAGGGAAATACGGCAAAGGGAACGATACAACAGGATTGACTATTATGATCCGTACCCCTATCAACTAGCGTTTCACTCTACTGGCTCCTCTGCTAACCAGAGGCTCCTTATGGCGGCAAACCGCATAGGCAAGTCCTATTGCGGGAGTATGGAAATGTCCTACCACCTTACAGGATTATATCCAACATGGTGGAAAGGAAGAAGGTTTAAACAACCCATTGTAGGATGGGCTGGTGGAGTCTCTAACGAGACTACCAGAGATATTGTACAGTTTGAATTATTGGGTTCCCCTGACGACCCAGAGGCTTTTGGCTCCGGTACTGTACCGCGAAAACATATAATAAAAACAGAACGAAAGCCCGGTGTTCCCAACGCCAAGAGCGTAGCCCTGATCAAGCACGTAAGTGGGGGGAACTCTTCTTTATTCTTCAAAGCCTATGAAATGGGAGTAGAGAAGTGGCAGGGAAGATCAGTGGATTGTATATGGTTGGACGAGGAACCATCAAGAGAACTTTATAGTCAAGCCGTCACTCGAACATTAGATCGTAAGGGTATGGTTTATATGACCTTTACCCCAGAAGCAGGGATGACAGAGACAGTGGCATCCTTTATGAACAGCCTTAAATCAGGCCAATCATTAAACAACGCCACTTGGGATGACGCTTCAGAGAAGGTTCTTTCAATGAAGGGCAATAGAGGGCATCTCAATGAATCTGTCATGGAGCAGATTCTATCCTCATATTCCCCACATGAGAGGGAAATGAGGAGGTACGGAAGACCTTCTATCGGTTCAGGATTGGTCTTTCCACTTTCAGAAGAGAAGATTATGGTCGATCCCTTCCATATTGAAGACCATTTTCCAAGGATTGCAGCAATAGACTTTGGATGGGATCACCCTACAGCCGTAGTGTGGTGTGCTATGGACGTAGAAGAGGAGATATTCTATATATATGATTGTTATAGGGCTTCTAAAGCCTCTCCAACAGTCCATGCAGAGATGATACGCACCAGACCCAGTTTTATCCCGATTGCTTACCCACATGACGGGAATAGGCGCGATTCTATGGGAAATCCGGGCCTAGCAGACCAATATAGGAACATGGGGTGCAACTTTCTCCTAGAACACTTCTCAAATCCCCCTGCATTGGGTAATAACAAGGGTTCAAACTCCATAGAAGAGGGTTTAATGGCCATGTTACAGGCCATAGAGGGTGGTAAATTTAAGGTATTTTCGACACTTTCTGACTGGTTTGAAGAGTTCAGAATGTACCACAGGAAGGACAATAAGGTGGTTCCTCTCAGAGATGACCTCATGTCAGCGACAAGGTACGCCTTTCAATCACAACGCTTTGCAGTAGCAGGGCATGATCCAGCGTGGACAAATGAAGTCGAGTATAGAAATTATGGAATCATTTAATGGCTAAAGAAAAAATTACTGAAGAAGAATTAGTAACGCGAATTCGTGGTGAAATAACTTCTTCTCTAGGTTACATGGGAGATACAATCTCCCAGCAGAGAGAGGAAGCCATGAAATATTACTATGGTCTTCCATTCGGTAATGAAGTAGATGGTAGGAGTCAGTATGTAGATTCCACCGTTCAAGATACCATTGAGTGGATTAAGCCCTCTCTTATGAGGGTGTTCGCCTCTGGAGATGAAATGGTTAAATTCACTCCTCACGGCCCTGAAGATGTAAAGATGGCTGACCAAGCCACAGACTATGTGAACTACGTTTTTACTAAGGACAATCCGGGCTGGGAAATTTTGTACTCGTGGTTTACTGATGCTCTTTTAAGCAAGAATGGTATAGTCAAAGTATGGTGGGATGAGACAGATGATTCCCAAAGAGAAGAATACAAGAACCTAACTGAAGACGAGCTTGCCGTTCTGATTAACGACCCCGGAGTTGAAGTTATTGAACATACCCCACCGGGTGAGTATGATGACTCCGACTACGGGAGTGCTGAAGTTGAGGGCCACAGCGTTGTAATCAAACGAACCAATTACAACGGAAGGATCAAGATTGAAAATATTCCGCCTTCTGAATTTCTCATTGCAAGAGAATCAAAGAATATACAGGACGCAAGGTTTGTCTGTCATCGAGTCTTAAAAACTCTCTCAGAATTAAGAGAGATGTACCCAGACCAAGATTTAGATGTGGATGAGTTGGGCGCAGGAGATGATGATCTGATGGCTTTCTCCGGTGAGAGGCTTGAAAGATTTGCTTTTGACAAATCATCCAAATACTGGGAAGGCTGGGGTGATGAAGGTATGCCAGATGAGGAAGGTCTAAGAACTTACTGGCTACATGAATCATACCTTAAAACAGATTTTGATGGTGATGGTATTACCGAATTAAGAAAGGTTTGCACTGTAGGCTCTACAGTCCTAGCTAATGATGAAATAGATAAAATTCCATTTGTTTCTATTACGCCGGTTAAGATTCCGCATAAATTCTTTGGTCTGTCTATGGCTGATTTAGTGATGGACTTACAGTTGATGAAATCCACGCTTATGCGTAATCTCATGGACAATATGTACAACCAGAACTTTGGACGATATGCTGTATTAGAGGGGCAAGCGAATCTCGACGATCTACTCACCCAACGTCCGGGTGGAGTAGTGCGAGTTAAATCCCCCAACGCTGTAACGCCCCTCGTCACTCCCCCACTGGAACCTTACTCCTTCCAGATGCTCGAATATCTGGACGGGGTAAGGGAATCCAGAGCGGGTGTTTCTCGTATGTCTCAGGGAATGAACGAGAACGCTTTAACTTCCCACACCACGGCTACGGCTGTTAATGCAGTTATGTCGGCTGCCCAAAGTCGTGTAGAACTCATTGCCAGAAACTTTGCAGAGACTGGCGTAAAGGACTTGATGATTACGATATATGAACTACTCCACAAGAACCAAGATAAGCAGAGAGTGGTTATGCTCCGTAATGAGTGGGTTCCGGTACGTCCTGATGTATGGAATGATAAGTTTGATTGTACTGTGTCTGTGGCTCTAGGACAAGGGAACAAAGACCAACAGATGATGCACCTCTCTCAGATGCTTTCGTTTGCCGGGGAAGCGATGAAGGGTGGTCTAAGGATAGTAACCGAACAGAATATGTACAATTTGGGAGCTTCATTGGTGAAGGCAATGGGCTTCCAGAACGTGAATGACTTCTTAACTGATCCTTCACAAGTTCCGCCCCAACAGGAAGGCCCATCTCCAGAACAACAGGCCAAACTGATGGAGGCGCAAGTTAAGAAACAGGAATTAGAAATAAAGGCTGCTGAAGTTCAAATCAAGGCTCAGAAGATTCAACAGGAATACCAGAAGTTAGCGGTAGACTCCAAGTTGAAGCAGGAAGAGTTAAACCTTGAAAGAGAACAGAATAGGGCCGTAGCTATAGGGGAGACATGAACGAAGAAGAACGGGTAGGAAGAGCTAAAAGCCTACTAAACGATGATTTATTTAATGAGGCATTTGACGTACTAAGAAAAGATTTAATGAACCGTTGGGAATCCAGTGGTTCACCAGAAGTTGAGGCCAGAGAATCAATCTGGCTTGCAATGAGACTGCTTGATAGAATTCATGCACATATATCGTCCATAGTTGAAACTGGGCGCATGAATGACATTTTAGACAAGCAACACCCATTCATCTAAGAGGAATTTATTATGGCGGATACGCAACCAGCCCCGCAACCAACGGCAGAGCCGTTACCAGAGCTACCCGGTAGTGTACGGGAGGCTCAAGAAGCATTACTCGGACTAATGGAACCTGAAGAGGAGAAACCACAGGAAGAGGAAGCACAACCTACAGAAGAGGAAGAGTCTACCGAGGAAACTCAAGACGAATCATTGGAAGAGGAGTCTGAAGAGGAAGAATCCGAAGAGGAGGAATCCGATGACGACACTGATGAACGAGAGCTAGAAGGAGATGATTTGTTGTACGCCGTAAATATAAACGGCGAAGAACATCAAATACCACTCGACGAACTGGTGAAAGGTTATTCTCGTCAGTCAGATTATACTCGAAAAACACAAGAACTGTCAGAACAACGAAGGTCGATGGAAGCAAACCAAGTTCAATGGGGTGCTGAAATCCAACAGATTCAGGCAGAACGACAGCAATACGTTAATGCTTTGCAAAACGTGATTGAAAACTCTATGGGCAGTTTGGATCAGTTTGCTACCGTAGACTGGGATACTCTCAAAAACGACAATCCGCTTGAGTATATAACTAAAAGGGATGAGTACAGAGAGATGCAGGATAAGGTAAGGCAAGCTCAATTTCAACAGCAACAAGCCCAGCAAGCCTATCAACAGGAATCGCAGAGAAATCATCACCGTGTTCTTCAAGAAGAGCATGGAAAATTGGTAGAAGCTCTTCCTGAATGGTCGGAGCAGGATACACGACAGAAACTAAGCGGAGATATTAAGGCATATGCTCTTTCTCAAGGATACACCGAGGAAGAGATTGGCTCCTTAATCGACCATCGTTCTTTGATGACCATTTACAAGGCCATGAAGTACGATAAGGCTTCTTCACCTTCAGTTGTAAACAAAAAGGTAAAAAATAAGCCAAGGGTTATTCGCGCAGGTTCTCCAAGAACCAAATCTGCTACAGACAAGGGTAAACGTAATTTGCAAATGAAACGTCTTCGGGAGTCAGGCCATGTAAAAGATGCGTCTGTACTCTTTGAGGATTTCGTAGAACTATAATAAGGGAGAACTATAGATGGCAGTTCCTACAAATACTAGAACGGTCTATGGTGCTATAGGCATCAGAGAAGACCTTAGTAATATCATCTATAACATTTCCCCAACTGAAACACCCTTCCTAAGTGGTTGTGGTCGAGAGACTGCTGATAACACTTTCTTTGAGTGGCAAACTGATGATTTAACTGCTGCGGCAGCGAATCGTTCGCTTGAAGGCGACGATCCAACATCAATAGCCAAAGCAGAGCCAACTCGCGTTGGTAACTACACTCAAATTAGCGTTAAAGCGGTTCAGACTTCAGGTACGGCGGAATCGGTCGATTTTGCTGGTAGAAAATCATCCCAAGCGTATCAGTTGGCCAAGCGTGCTAAAGAAATGAAGCGCGACATGGAAAAAATGTTAATGGATAACGTAGCACGTAATGTCGGCGCGGCTGGCACTGCAAGGGTTACGGCTGGATTACCCGCATGGATTGCGAGTAATTATCACTCACTAGGCGGCGCACCTTCCCCACCGGGATTGGGTTCCGCTTCTTCAGGTAATGGCACTGATACTGCTTCTGATGCGACCTCTACGGGTACGCTGACGGAAGCCGGTATGAAGACTGTTATCAAGGAGTGCTTTGACAATGGCGGTTCGCCGGATACGATTCTTGTTGGTTCATCGAACAAACAGGTCATTTCCGCACTTTCACAGACTGTATCAAGTCTGCGAACGGACGCTAATAAAGCGGCTCCTGCAAGTGTAGTAGCATCAGTTGACGTGTATGTCAGCGACTTTGGAACTTTTAAAATAATTCCAGATCGTTTTCAACGCGCAAGAGATTGTTGGTTTATTGACTTCGATTTCTGGGCTATTGCTTATCTACGTCCTTTCCGCACGGAAAATCTCGCCAAAACTGGAGATAGCGTTAAACAAATGCTACTTTCAGAATATGGCTTGATGTCTAAGAACCAAAAATCAAGTGGTTTCTTAGCTGACGTTTAAGTTGTAAGGGTGGGGGCTTAACGGCCCCCACTTGCTTATGCTAAATAACATAGAAGATTATTTATTTCATAAAAAAGAATTCCTAGACAAAGACTTTTGTAAGTCTACTTTAGAAGTCTTAGAGAAAAGTAAGTGGGAAACTCACGACTTTACTGGGTATGAAACAAATGATCCAGAGCATGGATTTGGATGGCAGAGGGAAGTTAAGTCTTCTCCTTCTGGGAGCGCAGAGCCTGAGTTTTTAGGGCATACTGGCCCCGGATGGAAGGAAGAGCAAGCAAAGATAAACAATGTCATCATTAGAAAACTTCAGCACACTCTGACAGATTATGTAAGGAGTTTTCAGTATAAGTGGTTTGATGGTTGGAATGGTTATTCCATTATAAAGTTCCTACGTTATAACGAAGGACATCAAATGGCTGAACATTGCGACCACATAAGTTCTTTGTTCGACGGTAAAATTAAAGGTATTCCAATGCTTTCCGTTGTTGGTCAGTTGAACGAAGACTTTGAAGGTGGCGAGTTTGTAATGTGGGGTGATAAGGTTATAGAGTTTGAGTCTGGAGACTTGATTATCTTCCCTTCTAATTTTGTATATCCCCATAGGGTTGAGCCTGTAACCAAGGGAAGTAGATATAGTTATGTCTCTTGGGCCTACTAATTTTAAAATAGTAAGGGGTATGTTAAAGGGGGATTTATTAGACTTCCTTGGATACTATGCTTACGATAGGGGTAATTCTCCAGACGCAAAACCGGATGAGCAAGTTCCAAATACTCCGGCGTTATATGATGATCCGGCTATTCTGACTTTGCTACATTATTTCCTTTACGATATGAAGGAACACACTGGAGTAGATTTAGAACCGACTTATTCATATCTTAGAGTTTATAAAAAAGGTGACGTATTATATAGGCACACGGATAGAGAAGCCTGTGAATACAGTGTTTCAATAACTTTGAAACGAGAGAATAATGATGAGATATGGCCTTTATGTTTGGAAACAGATCAAATTTATAAGGTATTGCTGGATGAGGGTGATGGGTTAATTTACAAGGGTATTGAAAATCCTCACTGGAGAGACAAGTTTGAAGGTCAGCGATTGGCTCAAGTATTTTTACATTACGTAAGGAGTTCTTAATAACATATGTTTGCGTATGCTCAGACCCCCACCATTGTGGTTGTGGATGGGGTTGCCTCACCGGAAGAATGTGAAGCAATTATAGATCACACTAAAAACAAATTAGATAGAAGTACCGTTGCCTCTGAGGGAGGCCATGAGCACGATACAGTTAGGACATCTAGTGGAGGGTTTTTCCCCCACAGCGATTTCCCGGAAGTATGCGAAAGGGTTTCCACTATAGCGGGAATCCCATTGGAAAGAGCCGAAAAAATGAATGTCTTGAAGTATACAGGCGATCAAGAATATAAGCCCGATTATGATACGCTTGGAGAAGAATACCTTGAAGATGGCGGTCAGAGAATACTAACGGGTATAGTTTACTTAAACAATGCTGTAGGCGGAGGAACAGCCTTCCCCAAACTGAATATGATATTTGGTTCTGTTGGCGGGAGATTGCTCTTATTTGAGAATGTGGATAAAGATATGCAACCGAATGATTTATCCCTGCATCAAGGTATGCCGCCACACGAAGGAGAAAAGTGGGTATTTACATTATGGTTCCGAGAAACGAACTTAAAGACATAGCGAAGAAGTTTGAGAGTAAAGCAGCCTCTAAAGAATCTAAAAAGAAAGAGGCTCCGAGAAAAACAACGAAAGAACACCTTTCTGACTTTGCCGGTAACTCCGGTCAAAAAATAGGTGGTAGGGGGTTTTTAGTTGGCTAATAGAAAATTATTTGATGTGATGCCTTATAGGCATACTGAGTGGGTTGATGAGCCGGATAATACAGTCACTATAACGACCCATCAGGATGCAGAACCAATCTTAGAACAGAACAAGATTGAATATAACGGCTATGGAGATCATCTATCTCTTGGTAAGAGGGGTGAATGGCATAAGGTTGCTTCCATACCTTTGACCGTTTATGAACAATGGAAGAAAGAAACTAACGGGGCGATAGATAAAGACCCAAAACTGCTGGCTAAGTATATCAACGATCCAGATAATAAATACTTTAAGACAGCCCCCACAAAACTGTAGAGGAAACAAAGATGGATTTATACAGACTAAATAATTTTAACTATACGTTTACAGCGCTGTCAACCTCAGTAACGTCGAGTGATGCTATCTCATCACAATGTTACGCTATTATAATTAATGCGAGTGAGCCTGTATTTATTAAAATTGATAAACATGGTGGTGCGGCTACTGCTGGTTCATGTGGTTATTTTATAAAAGATTGGCCTCATTATGTTCGTGTTAGCCCCGGTGATAGAATTTCAGGGCTAAGAGCCGGATCAAGCGACTCCGTAGTGTACATCACAGAACTCACCAGATAATGGCGATTAACACGTATGCCACCCTCCAGACTGCGGTGGCAAACTGGTTAGACCGATCTGATTTAACAGATCGGATACCAGAGTTTATTGCGTTAGCGGAAGCCCGGATGAACCGGACTCTCCGACTGGCGATAATGCTTAATGTAGATCAGACTACGTTAGGAGGGGCTACTACATTAGTGGCGGGAACAAGAGATTATTCTCTTCCTTCTGGTTACCTTCAGATGGTAGATTTTCACTTGAGAACAGACCCGATAACTCCCCTGTCATACATAACGCCAGAAAATATGAATAGGATGTGGGCTGGTAGCGAACTCGGCATACCGGAAGCCTATACAATTTTCTCTGATAATGCCAGTGGAACTCCAATTAAAAAAGTTAAGTTAGGCCCATCTCCGGCTGGGGCTTATGATTATTCTATAATGTTTTACAAGAAGATTGATGCTCTTTCGTCTTCTAATACTACAGAGCAGATGTTGACAAATAATCCAGATGTATATTTATACGGAGCATTGTTAGAGGCAGAACCATTCCTGATGAACGATCAGCGCGTTCAGTTATGGGCTACTGCTTTTCAAGAGTCTTTGAGCGCCTTACAAGAACAAGATAATAAAGATCGTCACTCAGGCAGCGCAATGAGGGTGATGAACACTACAGGGTATCCATAATGGCACTAGAATCAGCAACATACATTGATGAATTAGT
>Ga0114901_1002050_pt1 | contig 11049 bp, 8 predicted proteins | sample MalvireepMed_s16_FD_89686 | JGI IMG/M metagenome (GOLD analysis project Ga0114901, IMG submission 89686) | Marine viral communities from the Global Malaspina Expedition - Malaspina viral metaG DeepMed_s16 | ecosystem: Environmental > Aquatic > Marine > Oceanic | place: Mediterranean Sea... | reverse complement strand
TATCGCTGTCATGTACCTTAAAGCACCATATTTAGCTGGAGGAAAAACTCCGTTCGGAATCGACTGTTCCGGCTTTACACAAATGGTATATAAAATAAATGGCCATATGTTGGAACGTACAGCGGAAGGTCAGTCCAAGCAAGGAGAAGCATTGAGTTTTATTGAAGAAAGCGAACCTGGCGACTTGGCTTTTTTTGATGATAACGAGGGTGTTATAGACCATGTCGGCATCATTCTAAAGGATAATTACATCATCCATGTAAACGGCCACGTGCGAATTGACAGAATAGACCATACGGGCATATTCAATTCCGAAGAAAAACTGTACACCCATCAATTACGGGTCATCAAAAAAGTGATATAAAAAAAGCCCCGAATTATCGGGGCTCATTTTTTATAGGATGCGAAAGTGATTACTCCCCCAAAAGCTTTTTGATTCTCATGAAGTTTTCATTGTCTCCCAAAGCTCCATAAATATTTTTCAACTGGGTCAAGATGCTTTCGTTATCTGGGTTTGATTGCAAAGCATCCTCCAAAACAGCAGCTCCTTCTTTGAACAAGCTATCTTTTTTCTCCTTAAGCTCATCGTACTTGGCGATATCGGCCTTGGAGGTTCCCAATGCGTTCATTTCATCAATAAGACCATTACCCTCGTTCACATAGGTAGTGGAAAGGTTCAATAGTGCATTGATATAACCTGGGTCAATGGCCAACGCTTTCTTGTAAGCATCCCTTGCATCTTGCAAGTTTCCTTGCTCCATATTGATTACACCGATATTGTACAGTAAATCGGCATTGTCGGGAGCCATAGCAGAGGCTTGCCCCATCAATTCCTTGAATTTGTCCTTATCCCCGATGGCATAGTATAGGTTAGCTTCACCCAAAACCAGATTTACATCTTCTGGGTTTTCAGCTCTTGCATCAGCATACGCTTCAATTGCTTTTTCGTTCTCTCCCATTTGTTGGTAGATCAAAGCGATGTTCTTAACGATTTCCGGTTTTTTGGATGGGCTGACTTCCTCTTTAGGATCTTTGTGCGTACCTGCTTTTACATAAAGGTCACGGGTTGCCTTGTCCATGGTTTCAGTTTCACCGGACTCAACGTTTACAGCAGTATATGTTGTAGACTCACCATTGTAACCCAAATCTTTAAGCTCTTTGTAATATTTTAAGGCTTCTTCATAATTCTGACCGTTTACAGCACTACTGGCTGCATAGTATAGATACACGGTATCTTTAGGGCTTAGTTTGTAGCCCATATACAATTTCTCCGCTGCGTCACCGAACTTTTTGTTATTGTTGTCCTCAACGGCAGAGTTTACCAAATCAGCCGTCATTTGGCTCATTTTTTCTTGTTCAACAGAAGTGTATTTGGATTTTTCGGCCGCTTCTTCTATTTCAAATACTTTGTTGTATGCATCAACGGCTTCTTGAAATGCGGAAACCTCGCCTTTTTTGGCCAACTCATAGTTTGCATTTCCCAAAAGGGCATAATACTCGGCCTGATCTTTCTCCTTGGCCGAACCGATTGTGGAAGATGCACTTACCAAAGCAGCTTTTGCGGCTGCAGCATCACCATCCTTAAGAGCCTTTTCTGCCGTCTTCATCTCATCCTTCTGGGCAAATCCTATTGCAGACACCCCTACGGCCAATAGCATTAATATTCTTGTTCTCATGTTTAAAATTGAAATTATTTAGTGTTTATCGATTATTACTTAATATACTAATTATTCTTTTTCGTCCGTAGTATCATCAATAGCCGTGCCATCTTCCCCTTTGACCTCGATATCCAAGATATCATCTTCGTCCACTGGGTCATCCTCTTTCATCACTTTGGCAACAGCTGCAATGGAATCATTATCCTTAAGGTTGATCAGGCGAACCCCTTGTGTGGCCCTTCCCATGACCCTAAGATTTTCAACTCCCATTCGGATGGCGATTCCAGACTTGTTGATGATCATTAAATCATCGGTATCGGTAACGTTTTTGATAGCTACAAGACCTCCTGTTTTCTCGGTAATGGAAATGGTTTTGACACCCTTTCCTCCCCTATTGGTTATCCTGTAATCTTCAATATTGGAACGTTTGCCATACCCTCTTTCAGATACTACAAGAATGTTGTCTTCAAAATTATGAACGGAAACCATGCCTACGACCTCATCATTGTCATCGGCCAGGGTTACACCTCTAACACCAGAAGCGTTTCTTCCCATCGGTCGTGTCTTGGATTCTTCAAAACGAATGGCTTTACCAGATTTGAGCCCAAGGAATATTTGACTGGTTCCTGTGGTCAACTTAGCCTCTAAAAGCTCATCCCCGTCTTTTACCGTAATCGCATTGATACCATTTTGACGTGGTCTGGAATATTGTTCCAAGGAAGTTTTCTTGACCGTTCCCTTTTTGGTTGCCATAATGACAAAGTGACTGTTCACATATTCCTCATCTTTTAGGTCCTGTGTACAGATAAATGCCTTGACCTTGTCATCCTGCTCTATATTGATCAGGTTTTGGATGGCCCTACCCTTGGATGTTCTACTTCCCTCCGGGATTTCGAATACGCGCATCCAGAAACATTTTCCTTTTTGGGTAAAGAACAACATGTATTGGTGGTTGGTACCCACAAATAGGTGCTCCAAGAAATCTTCATTTCGGGTAGAAGATGCTTTTTGACCAACTCCTCCCCTGTTCTGCGTCTTGTACTCGGTAAGCGATGTTCTTTTGATATAGCCGGCATGTGAAATGGTAATCACCACTTGTTCATCCGGAATCATATCCTCGATGCTCAAATCACCGCCCGCGTAGTTGATTTCGGACCTTCTATCGTCACCGTACTTCTCCTTTACTTCAAGAAGCTCATCTTTGATGATTTGCATTCTGCGCTCCTTCTTTTCAAGAATATCCTTCAAATCTTCGATAGTCTTCAAAAGTTCCGCATGCTCTTCACGCAATTTGTCCTGCTCCAGTCCGGTAAGCTGACGCAAACGCATTTCAACAATGGCCTTGGCCTGAACCTCGGTCAATTTGAAACGTTCCATCAATTTATTACGGGCTTCCTCAACATTGGAAGAACCTCTGATGATGGCGATTACCTCATCGATATTATCGGAAGCAATGATGAGTCCTTCCAAAATATGGGCACGGTCCTCAGCTTTTTTTAGCTCGAACCTGGTTCTACGAACCACAACCTCGTGCCTGTGCTCCACAAAATGGTGGATAATGTCCTTAAGGTTCAACAATTCCGGCCTGCCATTGACAAGTGCAATATTGTTGACACTAAAAGAGGATTGAAGTGCGGTGTACTTGTACAACATGTTAAGTACAATGTTCGGAATTGCATCACGCTTCAAAATGTAAACGATACGCATCCCGTTTCTATCGGACTCATCCCTAATAGTAGAGATACCTTCTATCTTCTTTTCGTTCACAAGGTCGGCGGTCTTCTTGATCATGTCCGCCTTGTTTACTTGATAGGGGATTTCGGTAACAACGATACTTTCTTTCCCTTGAACTTCTTCTATAGTGGCCTTGGCACGCATCACAACACGGCCGCGTCCTGTATGAAAGGCTTCTTTTACGCCATCATAGCCATAAATAATTCCACCCGTAGGGAAATCAGGTGCCTTAATGTGCGTTATAAGCTCATCTATTTCAATATCATGGTTGTCAATATAGGCTACGGTACCATCCACAACCTCACATAGGTTATGCGGAGGCATATTGGTAGCCATACCCACAGCAATACCAGAGGCTCCGTTCACCAATAAATTGGGGATACGGGTCGGCAATACGGTAGGTTCCTGAATGGTATCATCAAAATTGAGTTGATGGTCCACCGTATCCTTATCGATATCGGCCAACATCTCCTCTGCGATCTTGCGCATTTTGGCCTCGGTATAACGCATGGCTGCCGGGCTATCGCCATCCACAGAACCAAAGTTACCTTGACCATCCACCAACATGTACCTAAGGCTCCACTCCTGGGCCATACGCACCATGGTATCATATACGGAAGAATCACCATGTGGGTGATACTTACCCAAAACCTCACCCACGATACGGGCGGACTTTTTATGCGAACTATTGGACCTGACACCCAAATCGTGCATTCCGTAGAGCACTCTACGGTGAACAGGCTTTAAACCATCACGAACATCTGGCAGGGCACGTGACACAATGACCGACATTGAATAATCAATGTAGGCAGATTTCATCTCATCCTCAATATTAATGGGAATTAACTTTTCTCCTTCCGCCATGCTTATTTATTATAGATTTTTTGTGGTTAAATTATCATGGCAATATACAGAAAATAGCAGCCTTTATAACCCTTTGCGAATACTTTATTAAAAAAATTATCAACATTACAGGTATTATCAACAATGCGATAATAAAGCTTTGTTAAATACCCGGAAAACATGAATTATTCCGACATTTACCACTACTTTATCGAATTAGGGTACGGTATTTGACCACCATAACAATACTTTTATTAATTTTAATTGCTGAAAAAGAAACGTATGGACGACAATTTTTCCCCCCGCGTAAAGGACGTTATAGCATACAGCAAGGAAGAAGCCCTTAGACTGGGCCATGATTTTATTGGCACGGAGCACCTTATGCTAGGTCTTTTAAGAGACGGAAATGGCAAAGCCATAAATATATTGGATGCACTCGATGTGGATTTGGACCACCTACGTAGAAAGGTGGAAATCCTTAGCCCCGCGAATCCAAATACAGGAACGATGCAGAAGGACAAGAAAAATCTTCATTTGACCCGCCAAGCGGAAAGAGCATTGAAGACAACCTTTTTGGAAGCAAAGCTATTCCAGAGTTCTTCTATAAACACCGCACACCTGTTGCTTTGCATCCTAAGAAACGAGAATGATCCAACAACCAAGTTGTTGCACAAACTGAAAGTGGACTACGACAATGTCAAGGAACAGTTCAAATCCATGATCACCAGTGACGATGACTACATAGACACCCCACAAGCGGAATCTTTTCCAGGGGACACAGATGATATGGGAGATAGTAAAGAAGGTTCTTTCGGTTCCGGAAGCGCTGCACAAAAAGGAAACAAAAAATCCAAGACCCCTGTTCTAGACAATTTTGGACGCGACCTTACCCGTTTGGCCGAAGAGAACAAATTGGACCCCGTTGTGGGAAGGGAAAAGGAAATTGAGCGCGTTTCCCAAATATTGAGCAGACGTAAAAAGAACAATCCACTGCTTATTGGTGAGCCAGGAGTTGGTAAAAGCGCCATTGCCGAAGGTCTGGCATTGCGTATTATCAACAAAAAGGTTTCCCGAATACTTTACAATAAACGAGTGGTGACTCTGGATCTTGCCTCTTTGGTGGCCGGTACAAAATATCGTGGCCAGTTCGAGGAGCGCATGAAAGCTGTAATGAACGAGCTGGAAAAGAACGATGATATCATCTTGTTCATTGATGAGATACACACTATTGTTGGCGCAGGTGGAGCAACCGGAAGCTTGGATGCATCCAATATGTTCAAACCCGCCTTGGCAAGAGGTGAAATTCAATGTATCGGAGCCACAACGCTGGATGAGTACAGACAATACATAGAAAAAGACGGTGCCTTGGAGCGTCGCTTCCAAAAGGTAATGGTAGAACCCACTACCGTGGAAGAGACCATCGAAATATTGATGAACATTAAGGGCAAGTACGAAGAGCACCACAATGTTAATTATACGGACGAGGCAATTTTGGCCTGTGTAAAATTGACCAACCGCTACATGACGGATCGTTTTCTTCCAGACAAGGCCATTGACGCCTTGGATGAAGCTGGGTCAAGAGTACACATCGTCAACATGGATGTTCCCAAACAGATCTTGGAACTGGAAAGCCAGCTCGAAGATGTTCGAGAACTCAAAAACAGCGTTGTCAAAAAACAGAAATACGAAGAGGCCGCCAAGCTAAGAGACGATGAAAAACGTTTGGAAAAAGATTTGGCAACCGCTCAAGAACGCTGGGAAGAAGAAAGTAAACTTCATAGAGAAACCGTATCAGAGGACAATGTTGCCGATGTGGTTTCCATGATGAGTGGCATCCCTGTTAACAGAATAGCACAGACCGAAAGCAACAAATTGGCCGAACTGCCAAATCTTATCAAAGGATTTGTAATCGGTCAAGATGAAGCCGTATCCAAGGTAGCAAGGGCAATCCAACGTAACCGTGCCGGACTTAAAGACCCGAACAAACCCATTGGCTCATTCATTTTCTTGGGCCAAACTGGAGTTGGAAAAACCCAATTGGCAAAAATTTTGGCCAAGGAGCTATTTGATTCCGAAGATGCCTTGATCCGAATCGACATGAGCGAATACATGGAGAAATTCGCCATTTCAAGATTGGTAGGTGCACCTCCCGGATACGTGGGTTATGAAGAAGGTGGACAGCTGACCGAAAAAGTCCGCCGCAAACCTTACTCTGTGATTTTATTGGATGAAGTGGAGAAAGCTCATCCCGATGTATTCAATATGTTGCTTCAAGTATTGGATGATGGTTTCCTTACCGATAGCCTTGGGCGTAAAATCGACTTTAGGAATTCTATAATCATTATGACTTCCAATATTGGCGCAAGGCAATTGAAGGATTTTGGACAAGGTGTCGGCTTTGGCACCGCAGCAAAAAAGGCACAGGCCGACGACCACCAGAAAAGCGTCATCGAAAATGCCTTGAAAAAAGCATTTGCACCGGAATTCTTGAACAGGATAGACGACGTAGTCGTTTTCAATGCCTTGGAAAGAGAGGATATCCACAAAATCATTGATATAGAACTGAACAAGCTCTACAAAAGAATCAAGGAAATCGGTTACGATTTAAATCTATCCGACAAGGCCAAGGACTATATTGCCGACAAAGGTTTTGACAAGCAATACGGAGCAAGGCCCCTAAAGAGAGCGATCCAAAAGTATATCGAGGATTCATTGGCAGAGGAAATCGTGAATTCCAAACTGGAGGAAGGTGACAGTATTTTTATGGACTTGGATGAGAGCAAAGAAGAGCTTACCATCAAAATTAAAAAAGCTGAAAAATCTCCAGAAGCTGAAAAATAATCATTGTGATAAATTAAGGATAAGCCGGCAATAGCCGGCTTTTTTTATGTTCAATCTACCCCATCCATACACTATAACCAACCATATAACATATACAAACCCACCACAATCCGTGTCTATGTCAAAAAAATCATAATTCGGTCAAACCGCTTGCCCATTGCCGAGTAAAAAATTATGTTTGGAATTTATTCGCGACTAATCAATGACCTATACACTAACCTACGAATCGGAAATCGTAAAGCCAATGGACAGCCATGAGATGGGCCTTCTATTGGAGCAATCCCGAAACAACAACAAACGCGACGATATAACAGGTTGCCTTATTTACTACATGGGTGGATTTATCCAAGTTCTCGAAGGGGACAAAACAAAAGTTCTTGAATTATACGAAAAGATAAAGTCGGATGAACGCCACAAGAACGTACATATGTTTTCCGAAGATGACGATGTGGAAAGAAGCTTTCCCAATTGGGGCATGGCTTATTATCCAATTGATGCCAACAGTACCAATAAAAACGAGTTTGAACAGTTCAAGAGAAATTTATTGCTATTAGCCGATTTCACCGAACCAAAACACCTGACCGCAAAACTATTCTGGGACAGGACAAAGTTTTTGATCACAAATCCACCAGAAGACCTTTAAGCCAAATCTTAAAATATTACGCTAAAAAAAAGGTTTTTAAGATAGTGTTTTAAAACAGTCAAAGATTGTGCTAAACCATGTTTTATGTCTGGGATGTACCATACATAAGATATTTTAGCGTTTAATCTATTATTTTTCCACCAGCCTTCCCTCCCCTCTAATTTCGTAGACGAGACACTATAATTACACTTGGGGATGAAAATAACTTCTAAAAAGAAGACCGTGGTGGTACGCGAGTACCAGCTGGAGGTAGGGACCGTACAGGTTTATCAAAATTACATGGTTGCTTCCTTCAACGAGGGCGCCACAATTACATTGGAAAGAACATATCAAATCATCGGAATATCAGAGATTCACTTTAGAGACCGAGATTTTGGCTATATCAGCTTAAGAAAAAACTCCTACGCAATCGACCCCACCGTTTACAACTACCTTAGAGGTCTTGATAACCTAAAGGCCTTTGCCATAGTTTCCAAAAAGGAGATAGACATGCATAACTTCAATATTGAAAAAATGTTCTATAAAAAGCCCATGGAATTCTTTATTGAGTTTGATAACGCCCTGGCATGGGTCCAAAAAAGACTTAAGATCAATATAGGGGACAAAAAATCCTAATTGCCCTCATTCTGTTCCATTTCTGGTTGACGGAGCAAATCAGCATAGGCATCCCCAATACTATCTACCAAAATTGAGGCCTTTAAAGCTTCGTATCCTTTTTTGGAAGCTCCCACATCTCCTGCCAATCCGTGTAAATAAACGCCAAATATCGCTGCCTCAATAGGTGGATATCCCTGTGCCATAAGACCGGTTATCATTCCCGTTAGCACATCACCGCTTCCAGCAGTTGCCATACCGGGATTTCCGGTAGTGTTCACATAACCTTTGCCATTATATATAGTAATCGTATGGGCGCCTTTGATCACAATCACCAAATTATGCTGCAGCGCAAATGCTTTGGCCTTTTCCAACTTTTCAAAATCAGAATCCCAATGTCCTATCAACCGTTCCAGTTCCTTTGGATGGGGCGTCAACACGGATAATTGAGGAACATCTTTCAACATTTCTGGGTTTTGTGATAAAATATTCAACCCATCCGCATCGATGACCATAGGTGATTTAATCTTCTTTAAGAATGAAGAAAAAGCATCAATCGTATCATCATCCTGTCCAATACCAACTCCTATCCCCACAACCGATGGTTCAAAAGGAATTTCTATCCTTGAAATATTCTTGTCCCTGGAACCAGTGAGCACCATCACTTCGGGAACTGCTGTTTGCAAGGAATCATATCCGCACTTTGGAACAAAAGCGCTGACCAATCCGCTTCCTACACTCAAACAGGCACTGCTTGCCAATTGCACAGCTCCTATCTTGCCATAACTTCCTCCAACTATAACCGAATGCCCGTAGGTTCCCTTGTGGGAGAACTTTAGCCTGGGGCGATACATGGGCAATACCTCGGGTCGCCCGATCAATTCAAAATCTGCTTCGGTAGTTGCAATAAAATCTTGGTTCAACCCAATATCGAGTACTTCCCATTGATTTAGATATACCCCTGTTTCCGGCAAAAAGAAAACCAGTTTGGGTAATTGAAAACTTAATACATAACTCGCCTGTATCACATAAGAAGTATTCCATGGCGCTCTATCCACAGGCAAACCAGAAGGAACATCCACAGACAGCACAAATGCGCGAGAATCATTGATATGTCCTATCAATTTTCCGACCCAATCATCGGGAACCCGGTTCAGTCCAATACCAAAAATGGCATCCACTACAATATCATTTGGAGAAATTTCGGGCAAATCGCTTTCCTTATTGATAAAGTCCGGCCACACCTTAAGGTCCTTCAACCGTTCCAAGTTCAACAAGAAATCTTCTGAGCGCTTGTCACTGTAATTCACAACATGCACTTTAATGGAATAATCATGTTCGTTCAACATTCTGGCCAGCGCCATTCCATCCCCCCCATTGTTACCGATGCCGCAGAACAGTTGAATACTCACTTGGGTACCCCGTAAACGGGAATGGAGCCATTCGAACAACTGGGCGGCCGCCCTTTCCATAAGTTCTTCGCTCTTTATCTGTTCTTTTTGTATTGTGGATTTATCAGCTTGATAGATTTGATCTGCAGAGAAAATTTTCATTCAGCAATAAAAAATGGTTATTTGTGATATTTTCGCAAAAAACAACACCAATGATTTGATGAAGCACACAAAAGTACTACTTTTATCATCTCATTACAGCGCAATGCAGATAAATCAAACGGATATTAACTTTATTTTGATGAATCCTTTTTCATCAACCTTCACTATCACCATTACAACCCCTTTGGGGTAATCTGCTATATATAATTCCGTCCGTTTTTTCAATCTATTTAGAATTTTTCACAACAATATTTCATCATGAAAGTCTTAAAATTTGGAGGCACTTCTGTTGCTAATCCAGAGAACATCAATAAGGTCAAATCCATTCTTGGCAATCAAGAAAAAAATCAAATTGCGGTCGTAGTTTCAGCTTTTGGAGGGGTAACCGACCTACTCCTCAACGCATCACGTTCCGCATCCAAACAAGATGTCGGCTACGCAGATAGTCTTAAGGAAATCGAGGACAGACATATTTCGGCCATTCGGGAATTAATCCCGGTAAAGTCGCAAAGTGCGGCCCTTAGCAAAGTAAAGAGCGAACTGAATATCTTAGAGACTTTGCTGGAAGGCGCCTTTTTAATCGGTGAACTTACACCCAAACTATCCGACAAAATTGTAAGCTATGGGGAACTCCTTTCTTCCTTTATCATAAGTGAATTCCTTAAATCAGAAGGCTTGGATGCCAGCTTCAAGGACAGCCGTGAACTTATCAAAACCGACAACAATTTTGGCAAGGCCAATGTGGACTTTAAAATGACCAATACCCTGTGTCAAGACTTTTTTGACTCCAACAAAAACCAAATAACCATACTACCGGGATTTGTGGCCTCCAGCAAAAGCGGCGACCTGACCACTCTGGGCAGAGGTGGTTCCGACTATACCGCGGCCATTATCGCTGCTGCCGTAGATGCGGAGATTTTGGAAATATGGACCGATGTCAGCGGTATGTACACTGCAAACCCAAAACTGGTAAAACAGGCCAAATGCGTAGCCAATATCAGCTATCAAGAAGCCATGGAGCTATCCCATTTTGGTGCTAAAGTGCTTTATCCGCCCACCATTCAACCCGTACTGGGAAAAGAGATTCCCATTGCCATTAAAAATACCTTTGCCCCGGAAGAACCAGGAACATTGATTGCCAAAAACAACAATGGAAACGGAAAAACAGTGCGCGGAATAAGCC
>Ga0114901_1002047_pt1 | contig 11053 bp, 1 predicted proteins | sample MalvireepMed_s16_FD_89686 | JGI IMG/M metagenome (GOLD analysis project Ga0114901, IMG submission 89686) | Marine viral communities from the Global Malaspina Expedition - Malaspina viral metaG DeepMed_s16 | ecosystem: Environmental > Aquatic > Marine > Oceanic | place: Mediterranean Sea... | reverse complement strand
GCGGCAGAGGGGGCCGACGCAGGGGATATGGCCGGCATCGAAGCCATATTCACAGAGGCTGAGTGGGACAGCATTCCGGATAATGTGAAGCAGGCCATCGAGAATGAGAGATTCCCGGCAGAAGAAGAAGTAGTAGAGAGACGATTCGACTGGACAGATCGCACTGCCAGCTTGGAAAGGCTGAACAACATTCTGGCGGATGCGGTAGATGCCGGAGAAACAGATCCAGCCAAACTCAGGGCGCTGTTCTCTGATGAGGAGTGGGAACAATTTCCTGTTGAAGCCAAGGATTATATCCAGCAATCCATAGAGGATCTGGCGGAACTCGCGCCCTACGCGATGGAGGACTTAGAGGATCTCCTCAATCGCTACGATGAAGAGGGAGGATTCTCAGACGAAGAATGGGCGCGATTCCCCGAAGAGGTCAGGGAGGAATTCTACAGGCGAAGCGGTCTGTATGCGGACAGGGAGCAGGTCGAGATCGAGGAAGACGAAGATCCTTTGCCATGGATCGCCGCCGGGGAAGAGGAAGCAGAAGATGCTCCACCATTCCTTGCTCCAGAAGAAGAGGGATTAAATGTCGTAGAAGGCCGCGAGGACCTGACCACGGGAGTGGTACAGAGGCTTGTAGATCCCTTTGGCGGTGACCTCACCGAGGTCATGGGCACGGGAGACGAGTCCCAGACCTTTGGCAGGACTGAAGAAAGTTGGATCGAGACGGAAGTTGGCCGGACGCTGGGCGATCTCCGGATCAATGCTGATCAGGAAATCGACCTTGAGAGAAATCGCATTAATCTGGAGTTCGATCAAGCAGCTGCAAGATTGGCCCGCCAGTTTCAGATTATGCCCGGCGCAGAGGGGTCTGAGCAAAGGGCATTTGAGCAGTTGGAATCCGGTCGGGCTTCGACGCTGGCTCAATCCGAAAGCGAGATACACGTCCGCCTGAGGGCTGAACAGCGGGAGAACATAAACACCCTTCTTGCAGCAGCCGAAAGCCGCGAAGGCGCCACTATAGCGGCTCAAGACATAGCCCTGAGGGCAACGGAGTTGGGCGACGAGTGGCTCGTGCAGCAGGAACGCTTGAATCTGGAGCGCCGGGGTCTGGCCCAATCCGAAGAGCAGATGTATGGGGAAGAGGCGGAATTCGGCCTTGAGAGCCTGATAGGCATCAGCCCGTACGAAGCGCGGCTATCAGAAGATCCGAGAGCCATCGCCGAGCAGGTCAATGAGACATTCCGGAATCGATATGGCAGAGATCTCACCAATGGCGAGATCAACCGAATGTTTCAGGGGTATACGCTTGGAGGCAGGGAGGCAGTCTCCGGACGTGCGGCTACTGTGGACGAACGCGCAGCCGCTGTGCAGGAGCGTGGAGTTACTGTTGACGAAGAGAGAGCCGATCTCGAAGAACGCGCAGCCGATCTCTCGGATCGCCATTTTGAACTTCAGGAAAAGTCTCTGGAGGCAGAAAAGGACCAGTTCAGCCGGACGCTGCAACAGGAAGCAGAACAGTTCGGTCGAACCATTAATGAGCAGATTTCAGCCCGGCGGGTGGACTCCCTCTATCGCGGGCGAGAGCTTGCTGTTGCGGAGCGGGATGCGCTGATCCGGGAGCATGCACAGGAGCTGGACCGCGAACTTCAGACCGCTGACCGGATAGGGTACATCACCCATCCAGAGACCGGACATCAGGTAGAAACGATGAACGGGAGAGCGCAGCGGTACTCGGAAGAGCATAACGACGCGGCATTTGCGGAAAGCACCCGACAGTTCAATGCGGCCTTCTTCGGTGATATGATTGATGAGGACGGTAATGTTCGAGATGGCTTAGATGCGGAAAAGGTGCGAGCGGATATTGCTAATATGCAGCACAATATGGACTTATCCGAACGGACTACGCTGGCTCAGATTTCCCAAAACTGGGCAAGTATTACCGGCTCGACAGACGCAGGCAGTATCAGTGCGATAGATCTCGGTATGGATGTCGCGGAATTGGGCGCAGCATACCAAAGGGGTGATATTGAGTTAGATGAATGGATCAGCGCACAGGACAATATATCTGGCAGATTTGCAGAGATGATGGGCCGAGATCCGACGCAGGAAGAGTTCAATGCCCTTGTTAATGGCGAAACATTAGAGAACCTGCAAGGTGCCCCCACGATGGAAGCAAGGCGGCTCGCAGCCGAGGTCACCAAGACCAATCTCGACCGGGCGGTATCCTACCGGCAGATCGCTTCCGAGGAAGGTATCGCGTGGGAGAAGCTGGAGATGATGGATGAGGAGCAGGATCGAGCTTGGGCACAAGCTACGATAGATGTGGCCTATCAGGTGGGCCTCACTGGCCCAGAGGGCCAAGAAAAAATGCGGAAGACCATCACGAACTACGAACAAGCCCGGAGGGAAGGAATGGTTCCGGAAGATGCCTTGGCGGCGGCGAAGTTGGCCGCGGGACTTGGAGAGATTCCGGTTGCTGAGGAAGACTGGGCAAAATTATCCCGAGGAATTGAACTGCATCAGCAGGCTTACGGGGCCAGTGCGGCGACCTTGGCTCAAACCTTCGATATGACGCGGGCGCAATTTGACAGGACGCAGGATGCATTATCCCGAGTAGAAGACCGCGAGAATGCAACTTGGAATGGCCTGCTTGGCACCACTCCGACGGATCTCACTTTGGACAATCTATGGACCAGTGCGGCAGAGGGGGCCCAACTCGATGAGATGCGAAGCAGCTTGGATGACAGGATGAGCGAGTTAACGATACGTGACGAGCACTACGGCAATTTTACGCCGAGGATAGTGTCTACAGACGCAGAGATACGAGAGGCGATTGCCCTCGGAAACATGAGTCCAATCGAGGTCGAACATCCAGTATTGAAAAAGAATGGGACTCTGGATACTTCGGAGGGATGGGTCCAGTGGACTTCAAGTCCCATAGGATTACTCCAGGACGCAGGATATGAGAAGGAGGTCTCGGTCGATATACCCGGCGTTAGGGATTTTAGGACCGAGTTTGAAAATCTGACGGGACCAGACGACCGGACATTGGCTGGGAAACAGGAAGACTTCATCCGGCAGCGGGTGGAGAATCTGCATAACAAAACCCTCGATCCAGACCAGATAGCAAATATCATTGCAGGGGGGAAGGTGACCATTCAGCCCGCCCCGAGAGACTTCCTTAAGGTATTCGGGAACGATGTAGAGCTATTGAATACATTCACTTCATGGGTAGCAGGAACGGCACAGTTTACTCAGCAACCGGGATTATGGGAGAGCATTGGCGCATTTGGCGGGGCCGCTATATCCGGATTTATGGGCACTGAGAAGGGGGCCAAGGTGGCGTCCAAGGGGGTGGAATTTCTATGGGACACTGTTAAGTAAGCACCCCGAAAACGATATAGGTCACACCGATACTGAAGGTTAATAACCATGGCATTCGGACGTAAACTGGGCAACTTCACCAAGGGCTTTCTCTCGACAGCCACTCCCGGTGTAACGAGGGCTTTTGCAGCACAGGGTAGGCGGGAAGAGGTTGAAAAGAAGCAGGAATTCCAGCGGACAGAAGCTGAAGCGGGGCGGGAATTCCAGCGGACAGAAGCTAAAACGGAGCGGGAATTCCAGAAGCAGATTGCAGATTCAGATCAAATGTTAGATATGATCTATGGTGCGACTACCGCAGCGGAGCTACGGGATCTTGAAGATGTGGTCGCAAGCCAGTATCCCCAGTTTATAGATCAGCTGGCAGCACGGAGAGCGGGAATAAATGCGGCAAAAAGAGAAGGGGAAGAAGCCGAAGAGAGAAAACTCCTCCGGTCGATGTTACAGGCCGCGATAAGGACCGATCCTAAAGCGGCGGAACAAATAGCAACAGATTTGGGATGGAATAATTTCGCGCGTCTTGCAAGGGATAAGAATTTGAACTGTGCTGGAATTACAGCGGACGATGATCTAACCGCAGCGGAATTACGGGAGCAAGCTCTGGAGGCTTACGAAAGAAAGATATTTCCGGACCAAAGCTTGGAGCAAATACTTGAAAGATTCGTCAATGCTCATGAGGCAACGCGGCAGGCATTAAGAAAAATGGCACTTTCCCAGCCGGGCACGGACCTCTGGAGCTATGAGCAAACTGCCACTCCCTCCGAACCGGGTTCTTCAGATCCCGGATGGTTTGAGACCCTCGGGACAGTTGGTGCCGGCGCGTACGGAGCACATCAAGGAAGACAAACAGCAAAGAGGTTGCTTAAGACCAAGCCCAAGGCTTCAATCAAGGATTTGCAGGGAGGCAAAGGCCCTTCTTGGTTAAGAACGCTTCCTTTCCGCCTTGCCAGAAACTTTCCCCGAACTACGCACCCGGTAGGAATGGCCGTTGGCGCCGCTGCCGGATTGGCGGCGTCAGAGGGGGCGGGTCGGGTATATGACTATTTGACTGGCGATGAAGAGGCAACTGAACCGCTGCCGTATGAGCCTGAGTGATGGGGCCTAACCCGAAATGACCCAACTTGACCCACGAGAGCAAAGACGGCTACGAGAAGGCCGTCCTCAACGCTTCTCGCATGAAGTAGAGCTTCCATTCCTACCCTTCAGCGGAGTGGAAGATCGGCGCACCATTATGTCGGATGTAGAGCCAGCTGGAGGCATGTCGTTTCCCAGTGCAGAACAATTAAAGACGCCCGGTATGGAAATGGGGTTTGCCACACAGGAGCAGACCCCTGCCCAGCGGAGAGCTGCGCGGAGCGCGGCCACTACTGTCAGGAACCTTGAGCAACGCTTTGCACAAGTGGGACATGAAGAAGAGGCACAGGCGGAAGTAGAGGCAGCGATGGAACCCGGATGGTTTGAGTCTCTAACCAGACCAGTCTCGGACCTTTTCGGTGTAAGTCTGTACCCGGTAACTGGGTTTGTTGGCACCGTGCTGGACGAGGAGGGGAACTTCCGGGCGGATCATATAGATGAAGCCTTTAGGCAGATGCGTATCGAATTTGATAACGCGCTACCGTTCAGGGAACGAGAAGAAGCCCTGCGCCTCTCCTTTAGCGACATCCTTCAGAGGTACCCATTATTCAAAGACAGCACAGCCGGCAGGTGGGCGGCTATGGGGCTGGGTCTTGTCATGGATGTATCCCTTGATCCCCTGACGTCCCCCTTCATGGGGCTGAAGGCAGGGAAATTGGCATTTGGTGCGCCCAAATGGATGGGCGGTGCGGGGATGCCGGAACCCTTAATGAATGTGCCATTCCGAAAAGCCATAGGTCCGCATTGGAAGAGAATGGGCGGAACGGCTCGGTTGCTGCACGAGGCATCGGAGAAGGGGATTCCGGGGGCAGCGGCATTTGGCAGGAAGTTCCAGAAGACATTTGAACTGGAACAAGTATGGATGCGGGCGCCTAAAGAGCGGCAAGCAGAAGTCAGAGAGGGAATCGCCCGGCAGATCCGCCGCCGGGATGAGATGCTTGACAATTACAACAGGGGCGTGATCGATCTGGAAAAGGTTGTCAGGTCGCTTGGCGCGGAGCTGTCGGTAGAGGAACGACGGCTATTCCAAGCCTTTATGGACCAGCCGGACGAGTTATTCGAGGAGGCGGTTGACGGGTACCTCCGACAGATAGGGGAAACCGGGACCATTGCTCCGGGCCAGAGCAAGGACCACCTAAAATTCAAGGCTAATCAATTCCGGGATCTGTACCGGGCATGGGCAGGCGGTTATTGGAAGAAGGAAGTAAAAAAGGGAGCCGCCAGAGACCCCGACGATTGGGTAGACCTGAGGGAAATGGGGACGGACGGCCCCATGAGGGTCCGTCATACAATCGATGATGAAGTAGAGGTGTTCTTTGACTCAGAGGTGGGCTTGGGGCTGCTCGATCCTGATAAGCTGCTGTTTCGCTATGTGCCAGCGCGTCTGCCGCAGACGCCCGGAAGCAAGAGATTGTGGAGGCACTTACAAGAGCGGAATGGATTCCAAAAGAAGGTGGCGGCAGAGGAAATTCCGACCGGAACCTTCATGCCCGGACTGCCGGATGTCCCGCTTCAGGCCTACCAGCAGCCTCGTTCCTTTGTAAATATCATAGACAGAATCGCAGCTGGCCATCCTACCGAGCTGGACATTGTCTCATCCACCATAGCTCGTGGAATGGAGCATGTTAAGTCCACTACCACGCAGCGATTCATCGATTCCACCTTAAAAGACACGACACTGGTCAAGGCCATCGATCCGAATGACGTGTCGACTCTTCTGAAAGATCCCACATTCGTTCGGACGTTGGACGAGATGGGATATGTGCCCGTCAATCTTGAGAAGTTGGCCTCAGCAGAGGTAAAGGAGTTTGCCAAGTCCAACACTGAGAGGTTCGGGATAGAGGACTTTATAAAGAAGGCGGAGGTAGACGTAGACCCGACGAACATATTCGTGATGCCGAGGGCATTGGTCGAAGACCTTGGGCAAACCCGCAAGATGCTGGACCCAGACACGGAATCCGGGCGCTTATTCGATGGGTTTAGGAAGGCGCAGGGGATATGGAAGAGCTATGCTCTTCTCACGCCGGGATATGGATTGCGGAATATGTACTCCAACTGGTGGCAGAACTGGCTGGCCGGCGTTACCGATCCGACGCATTATGCAGCTGCACTCGCCGTGCAAAGTAAGGGCACTCAGAACCTCCCCTTTGTAGTCCGGGAAATTGTGGAAGATATGCTTGGCGGGGCGAAGGGGATCGACGATGTGATCCTAACGACTGACGGGGGCAGGGATATAACTATACGGGAGTTGGGGGACATAGCTGCCAGCAGGTCCATCACGAACACAGGTATGTTCGCCCGCGATATGAACATCGGTCTGGAAGAGGACTTATTCGGAAGGATAGACGACGCTCTTGTTCGCGGGATGGTGGAATCACAAACCCCGATGACGGTTGCCATGCGGGATATGGCTAAAAAAGCCGGGTTGCCGGAGGATCAGGCAGGAGTACTGGCCCAGCTCTGGGACACCAATATGCAGGTAGGTGCCCATCACTCTCATATGAGCTTAGAAGCATTCCAGAGACAGCGCCTGTCCGGGGTTGCGGCGTATAAAAGTCTGGACGAGTTCGACCAAGCCGAGGGGGTGCTTTACCAGAGAGAGGGAGAGAACTTCGTTTTGCCGGTATGGGGCATGCCGAAGATGATACACGGGGAGAGCATCGAACTGCCTATGGCCCGCATCTTTGCAGATTCTCCGAAGCCCGATATGTATGCATTCAGGGGAATCCCCGGTGCAGAAGACATAGGTGTGGACTTTAAGAAGTTCACGCAAGACGTACGGGATTCATTGGACCTGCAGGCCGGTGAGGTTGCAGCTCTCAAAAGTATGGAAGAATGGGCAACGTCCGTTGTCGGCCCCCAGAACATGACGGAATTTGGCGCGATCTATACCCACATGGCCGATGCAATGCCTCTCGACGAGGCTGCTGCGGCGACCTTTCGGGTCATGAGGGCAGCCAGAGAGGATCTGGACAGCAAGGCAGCCTTCAATGCAGCGGTTAAGGAGTTCGATACGACAAAGGAAGGTGGTCCCAAAGTAGTATCGATGAAGCTGCGAGGGTCAGCGGATAAAATCGACTGGTATGAGGCGATATACAATACAGACATAAATCGATGGAGTCGACCCGGAGAGTTTTCTCTATGGAATGATCAGGATCGTTTAATAGGAAGGAACTTCGGATGGAGCGGGGCTGTCGTTGGCGAGGATCAAGCCCGAGCTGCCAGCTATATGATCGCCCGAGCGGCAGATGAATTAGGCAGATCTACGCAGGATATACAGGCTGCACTATGGTCATGGCAGCGGAACAAGGCAAGTGTCGAGGCTTTGCTGTTGGGCGACGTTGTACAGTCAACGGCAGCAAAGGAAGCGGGAAGACTCCAAGCTACCTTGGGTTATGACATAGGACCTATGCCGAACTTTACAGCAACTTCGGCCTATGCCCGCACGGCCAAGCCCATGATGGAGGAATGGGCAGATGGGGAATGGCGGCGAGTGATCAGCTTGGGGACACAACCGAAGACAGGGCAAGACTACTTAAATGCTGGTTGGCCAATACGATATCTGTCAGAAAGTGAGATGGCGGGCGCTTGGGGACAGGTAGATCATGGGACGCATGAAATCCTGATGAGACGGGGCTTGTCAGATGACCAGCTGCAACACACTCTCCATCACGAAGTTCTCCATGCGAACACGGAGACGCAGATTCCGAGGGGGAAAGAGCTTGCCATCAGAGCAAAGGCTCTGGAAGAATTGGGCGACGAGGGATTCAAAGACCTGTGGGATTATTACCGTGGACGATACAGCGACACCACCCAAGAGGGATTAGGCGAGTTCATAGACGACTGGATACATCCCAAGCGCGATCTTGTTGAGTCTGCACTGCGGGATGGAAGATGGGACAGACTCGGATTCCCAGCCAAGGAGGGGATAGATGCCCGGCGCGTAATGCGCTCCAGTGATGCGGAAGTGAAGGCCCTAAGACATGCGGCTGAGAAAAACAAACAGAAGGCAACGGGTGGCTTCTATAGACCTCGGCAGCTTCCGCAGGAGTTCCATTCTGATTACGAGGCTGCTCATAGAGTCAATGAGGGAATCAGGGTTACGGAAGGCGGGTATGCCATACGCGGTCTTGGGGAACTCGGAGATGTACGGGCAGATGACATCGGGGTCCTGAGAGCCTTCCATGAGGACCTTTCCCGCGAACTGATTACTGAACATAACGGGCAACAAAAACTAAAATGGATGATCCCACTGGAAGAAGAATTGGGATTCACCCACCACATTCGCGCCGACATGAGCGGGACAAGTCACGGGCTGGAGCCTGACTATACCCTTGTTCTGGACATGGTGCCGAACGGGGCAGCTGCAAAGCATGACCTTGCGGCTGGCATCGGTGCTATCTTTGCCGATGGGATGCGTCAGGCTCAGATGTCGGTGCTGAGGCCCGTCAAGTCGCCCACGCCGACATCTCGGATACAGATACAGGTTTCCCGGTTTGACGGGGGGCCATTCCAGAAGAGGGAAATAGAAGAATTTAGCCGGAGCGGCTTTGCGTTCCGGCTGGAGCCGGGAGGTCGATCTGTCCGGTTTCTTGGCGACGTAGGCGCCACGCAGGACGAAGTTGCCGTGGGAGTCCGGCAACTGGCCGAGAAACTGGTACATAATACTTGGCTCCAAGGATGGAAAAACTTCTTTTCCAATGGCACATATCACCATGTAGATGGAGGTGTTTACGATGAACGAAGATACGGGGAAGCTATCGCAGCTCTTCGGCTGGCGATATCTGGGGGACGAGCCGAGGCATCCGATCTGGCAAGAGGGATATTCAATAACCTTCACGAACCCTACCGAAAGGTCTACGCAAAACACTCAGCCCTCAACAACTGGCCCGGATTCCCAAACGCAGGAGAAGGAGAAGCCGGAATCTCCAAAGCCCTCCAAGCGTTAGAAATGCCGGGCGAGGCACCTTTCCAGATAGAAGCCCACTCCGGGGCCAAAAAGTTAGAGGCAGCAGTTAGAGCGACTGCCACAGGAAAAGGAGATCCTCTATTATCGATGCTTCGTAGAGAGCATCTCCTTTTTCCTGATGGCTACGCAGTGGAGCTAACCGATGAGGTCAAAAAGATGGTGGCCGGGGCCGGGGAGGGGAGTCTAACTCATGAACTTCGGAAGTTTACATATGGCACGGGTGCGGTACACGTATTGCAAAAGGATTTACACCGTGCTCGGTCTAACTGGAAAACCGATGTAACCATACGCTCAACTCTGACTCCGGAGCAAAAAGACGCTCTCTACTTGAATCTCACACAGAGGGGGGATCAACTCTGGCAGGATGTCATCCAGCCGGGGATTAAAATAGGCACAGCCGCCCGCTACACAGATCCGCAAACGTATCACACTGTCACCAATGTTCAACATCTGGAAGGCCTGTTAGACATAGGGATGCTACGTCAGACCACGGGAAGGAGTTCCCGTGGTCTTCCGTCGGGGGCAGTGAAGGGTGCCGTCAAGCAGATGGAAGACAGAAGCCACCACATCGGCATTCTGGAAGGCGGAGATTTTACCACCTTTATCCATGAGACAGCACACGTATGGCGTAAAGATCTGGCTTACTTCGCTGATGCCCGTGAGGCTATCGAGCGGTGGATGAAAAAGCCGATGGATAAGTGGGGGGAGAAGGAAGAAGAGCGATTCGCTCGTGCCTTTGAGCGGTATGTCATGGAGGGACCCGAAGGGCGTAAGAAACTTCCGGACTTTATGGTGAAGCCGATGGCTCAAGCTCAGCAGTACATGGCTGCCACCTATCAGACCGCGAGGCAATCCCCGATCAACGTGAACATTAATGAAGAGGTTCGCACGGTATTTGATCAGCTGCTTGGCCGGGATACGCTGAACATTACCATGGAACAGAAGAGCCTTCTGGATGACATCATGTCTGCCGGCGTGAGCAGGGAAACGGCAGAAGATTATATCCAAGACGCTGGTGCATTTCTACAGAGAACAGTGGGGCAGCAAGGGCCATTGCAGAGGTTGAACCGCCGCTTCAATACAGGTATAGAGAACAATGCCAGATTAGCCCACTTAATGGGCAAGCTGAAGAAGGGGAAAGCTTCCGCTGGGGGCAATTCTCTTGCCATGCAGGAAGAGGTTGCCGCTCGGGATTCCGTGATGAAGTACCTCTTTGATTACAGCCATGGTCTGACAGATTTCGAGAGCGAGGTCATGCGCTCCTTAATTCCGTTCTACAGCTGGATGCGGTTCAATATACCGCTTCAAGTACAGGCACTGTTTGAAGATCCAGCCCGCTATAGCCGCTTCTTCAAGCTGATGAATGGGATCGAGGGGCATACGCGGGAATGGCAGGACATTCCTACTCCCGACTACTACGACGAGCTGCATGCGGTGCGTATGCCGATGATCATGAATGCGAAGCCGGTTTACATCAACCCCAATCTTCCGTTCCAAGATCTAAACCGAATAAACTTGAAGTCGTTTTATACAGGACTCAGTCCCTTTATCCGGGGTCCGTTGGGAGAATGGGTG
>Ga0114901_1002046_pt1 | contig 11056 bp, 6 predicted proteins | sample MalvireepMed_s16_FD_89686 | JGI IMG/M metagenome (GOLD analysis project Ga0114901, IMG submission 89686) | Marine viral communities from the Global Malaspina Expedition - Malaspina viral metaG DeepMed_s16 | ecosystem: Environmental > Aquatic > Marine > Oceanic | place: Mediterranean Sea... | reverse complement strand
GTGCGGTGGGGCGAGGAGGTTTTTGCTCCGGACGGTAAGGGGCCGCTGTGGGCATCTCCTGCCGCTCTGATGGACCGGGGTCGGGCGTGACGACTTCAACTGAGGCGGGCGCGCGTTGAGCGGTCTCCGAGGTCTCGCACCCGACGAGGATGGTCGCCAAGACCATCAAGCTGATAGTGAGTGTAACTGGCCGCATCACCATCCCCCTGTTTATGGTTAAGCAGAACCTACACAGTAATCAGAGGGATGCCAATCAAACCGACCGCAGTTGAAAACCATAAAGCATTGGATAGTGATCTGATCCGCATGGGCGAAGGCGCCGGATGGTCACGAGGTCGAAGTCCCGTGTCACAAAGGCGTGGTCCAGCGGCCAAGCCAGGAAAGGGTTTTTCGCGCCATAGGAATTGTAGAGACCACGTCCACGCTTGGGATCGCAAAGGCCGGCATGTTGCTTGAACTCCCGCACCATCCAGGACCAGCCGACTTCGTTGAAATCGCCGATCACCAGAGCAGGTCGCTCCTGCTCGCGCAATTCATCGGCGACGATCATCAACTCGTCATCAAGATGCTGTGTGTCGTCGCGGGGGCGTGGCGGGCGTGGGTGGATGCAATAAAGACGCACCTCACTACCAGCCATGTCGATGTCCATCGTGAGTGACGGCACGTGATCCTGACAGAAATAGCGTTCCTGGGCCTGATTGATCGGGTAGCGTGAATAGAACAGAAGGCCGTTATGGTCTTCCTTGTCCAAAAGGTAGGTGTGGGGATAGTCCTTTTCGAGGTCGGACAATGCATCGCGCCAGCGCGCATTGGTTTCTGACAGGAAGAGAACATCGGCATGGCTGTCGCGAATGCGGGAAATGACGGCGGTGTGGTCCTCATTCTCCTGCAGCACATTTATCAGCAGAATTGAGAGCGGCGTACCGTTGGCACCTGCTTTCGTGCGGCGCAGTTCGCGTTTGCGGCCCGGTAGGTAAGGCTGAATGTCTGCGGCGCAGATGAGGAAGGCGACGGCATAGGCCATCAGCAGGCTGGCATTGCCGAGTTCGGCGGCAGGGTAGAGTGAGATGTAGAGGGCAGCTGCAGCGAGGAGAACAAGGCAGGTTTGAAGACGACCATAGACCCAGACACGCATCCACCAGATTTCCGTGCGCAACTTCGGCGCGATGGCGGCGAACAGACCCCATGCGCCGATCAGGCCGAAGACGGGTTCGATCAGGGCGAGCATGGTGAAGGGGCCTTTCGGGTATAGCGGGGTTTCTGGGTGGGTTCGCTGAAGTTACGCGTGAAGGGCAGGGGAGGTTGCGGGCATGACTGTGCGCGAGTTCGCCTGAGGCGCGAAAATTGAATTTCACCGGGCGCAAAAAAGGTGTGATCGCGGACGATCACACCTTCTCTGGTGTTTCGAATCAGACTACCGAGACACTGTGCATGCACTCGTTGTCGGTCCTCGATGGACACCGGGTTCCAGATCAGGCTCGCGGAAGCGGGCCTTTTCTTTTGCCCTTTGTCAGGATCCGGTCTGGTCGCCGCCACATTCTTGCGAGCGGGCATGCGCCCAAGGCCGTCTCCCGGATCAGTTTCAGACATGTAATCGCACGGGCGAATTACGTGCTGTTCTGACCTAACCGCCGGTAATCCCAAGGGATTTTCCTTTGGTCACGTGTTTCGGATCGCGCTCCGGTCACGCCTCACAGCCCTTCGCTCCGGGGTCTAGCTCCCCTGATCGAAGACATCGCCTGCTTTGTCTCGCGGTCCTTCCAAACCCTTTGCGCCGCTGCTCTCACAACCTTGCTTCTGGCCTGGCCCTTCCTGCGAGGGCGACGTACTTGCCACCGTTCCTGAAGCGGGTCTGCTCCCGCCTGGATGTCGTTGGCTTACCGAAATGATTCCCCAAAAACGGGCATGAGTCGAGTCCCTTCTGAGGAGAATTTCACAGTTTTGTGATGGCGGCCTGAATCCGCGCATTTCTGCGTCACATCCCGGCTTGCACCTCTCGATGCACGCAGGGCGCTGGGCATCGGGCGGCGAATGCGCTTAGGTGAGGGGCTTGCACACAAGGAGGCTGGGCCCTGGAAATCCTGACTGTATTGCCGCCGGTATTGGCGATCCTCGTCGCGCTGGTGACGCGCAATGTCTATGCTGCGCTGGGGCTCGCCTTGCTGGCTTCGGAGACGCTGATCGCCAGCTTCCATCCCGGCATGGGCGCACTGGGCGCGATCGACCGTGCGGTCGGTGTGTTCGAGAGCACGGGCAATACGCGCGTCCTGCTGTTTTGCCTGCTGATCGGCGCGCTGATCGCATGGATGCGCGATTCCGGCGGCGTCGAGGCGCTGGTCAGTGGCCTGATGAAGCGCGGCCTCGCCTCGACCCCGCGCCGCGCGGCCCTCGCGCCGGCGGTTGCGGGGACGGTTATTTTTGTGGAGACCAATGTCAGCTTGCTCAGCAGTGGGGTATTGGGCCAGCGCCTGTTCGACGCGCATGGGCTGAGCCGGGAGCGGCTGGCCTATATCATCGACTCCACGTCGGCGCCGGTGAGCACGCTGATCCTGCTGAATGGCTGGGGCGCCTACGCCCTCGGCCTGGTCGAGCCGTTCGGATTCGAGAGCCCGATTGGCGTCGTGGCGGGCACGATCCCGTGGAATTTCTATGCCCTGCTGACGCTGGTCGGCGTCTATTTCACCGTGTTCACAGGCCGCGTCTTCGGCCCGATGAAGACCGCCGGGCAGGGCCGCAGCGTGCTGGCCGAAGACGAGGAACCCATCGCCCCGACCCGCGCGATCTACATGTGGCTGCCGCTGGCCGTGATGATCCTCGGCGCGCTGGGTTTCATGGCCTGGACAGGCGGCGGCAACATCTTGGCTGGTAGCGGCAGCCAGTCGATCCTGTGGGCCATCTGCCTCGCCATGCTGGTCGCGGCCGTGCTGCTGGCGCTGGGCAAGGCCTTTCCCAAGGGTGGACTACAGGAACGGGGCTTTGCCGGCATTGCCGAAATGGTGCCCGTGGTGACGATCCTGTTCCTGTCGATTGCGCTGGGCGACAGCCTGCGCGTGCTCGGCACGGGCGCGTTCCTGTCAGGCGTCGCGGCGCAGTTTGTCTCGCCGATCATCGTGCCGGCGGTGCTGTTCGTCGTGGCGGGCGTCACCGCCTTCATGACCGGCACGAGCTGGGGCACGTATGGCATCATGATCCCCATCGCCATGCCGCTGGCCGCCGCGCTGGGCCTGCCGCCCTCGCTGGTGCTGGCGGCGGTGCTGGGCGGGGGCGTGTTTGGCGACCATTGCTCGCCGATTTCCGACACGACGATCATCGCCTCTCTGGCGGCGGGCTGTGACCATATTGACCATGTCCGTACCCAGATGCCCTATGCGCTGGTGACGGGCGGGATTGCGGTGATCCTGTACCTGATAGCGGGCGCGGTAACCGGGGGATAAGGCGCGCCGTTCGGGCCCCGAATCTGGCCCATAAAGAGCCCATAAACTGTCCATAAATGGTACCGAACTGGCCCAGAACCGGTCCAGAACTCTGGGCCATGTCCGGGCAATGGGGGAGGGGCGCGCCGCTATCCCCTGCCTCTGGGGGCGGGATCGCCCGCCGCGCATGGCCTTGCCCCCGGCGCAATCCGATGGGGCCGCGCCCGTGGCAGTCTGCCCCGCATGAGTGATGCGCCCAGCCCCGCCAAACGCCAACGCCGCACAACGGCGAGCCTGACTGCCCTGCGCCATCTGGCCCGCGAGGCCGCAGAGGCGGGCGAGCCGATGCGGGTAATCGCCCGGCGGCTGGACCTGCCCTGGTCAACGCTGACCAAATGGGCGCGCGAGGATGGCTTTCGCCACAAGGACATTGCCGCCCGTCAGGCCGAAGCCGCCAAGGCGCAGGACGAGGCCGACCATATTCGCCAGCAGGCGGAACTGGCCGCGCGGCGCACCCTCTTGCGTGACGAGGAAGACGAGGAAGAGAGCGATGAGCCGTTCACGCCGCGCAGCCAGACCGATGAGGAAATCACGCTGGCCCGCGCCCGTGTCGGCGCGCTGTTGGAGGCGGGATATATTCCGGAGGCGGAGCAGGACATGCGCGCGGCCCGCCGCCTGACAAGCCTGCAGAGCTTTGCCGCCCCGGTGCGCGCCGCGACCGAGGCCGCCAGCCAGCAGATGCGACAGGCGCAGATGAATGCCGCGCTCTACCGCGCCGCGCTACAGGTCTGCGCCTGTTGGGAGGAGGGGGACACGCCGCCGGACCATCTGCCCTGGATCGTCTCGGCCACCTTCCAGAAACGGCTGGCCATTACGCGCGAAGTGGTCCTGGCGGTGGATCCGGACGATGAGGGCAGTGATCAGGAGCTGACGGAACTCCTCCTCCAGCTCGCGGCAATGGGCTGGTTCCGCAATTTCCATCCGCTGCTGCGCCAGGCAATCACCACGCTGACCCTGCAGGGCCATCACGCCCTCGCCGAAAAGGTCGGCGGCTTCCTCAAGGCAGAAGAAGCGGCCCTCCCGACCCTCATCCAATGGTGCCACGCGAACGGGTATGGGTATCATGGGGAGCCGTAGCGATCAGAAATCGCACCGCGATTTCCGCGAAGGCTGCCCAAGCGCAAGCGCCGGGGTGGGGACGAAGACAGAGTGAAGCGCTGTCGACACAAACCAATGGTTGCTGAACGTCTCTGAGGTCACTACAAAACCAGTGGAGACCTAACTGGGGATAGAGATGAAATCGGCAATCTGGGGTTTAGTATTGGTGTCGTCACTTGCAGCTTGTGCCACACCTGTGAGTCACGAGAATGTTCCGATGTCCACGTATGATAAAGACACGGAATACAACATTACGGAAAACGATACTGGATTTGGAATTACGGTTTTCTACTCACGCTATCAAATGATTCCCGAAAGCGATGCAGTTGCTACTGCCTGCAAATCGCAGCTCACATCCATTGCATGGGAGCATGCCGATAAAACAGGAAAGGTAATCGAGCCCATCAATGAGCAAAGAATTCGCATCTCTATGGGGCGTAATGGTCTTTCAGGAATAACATCGTGTCAGGCCTCAGCAAAGGCGGAGTGGTCGGAGTAGTGCGGGTTACGCTTCGCTAAACTGCCCTACGGCATCGCGGAGCGATGCTTTGCTATAGGCGCCGAGTGATTAATCGGGTCACAAGGTCCTCGTACACTTTCGGTGACAATTGAAAGCCATCAAAGTGCTCAAACAGGTTATCGCAGGCTGTTTGAGTCAACGCCCAGATCATGTCGTCTGTAACTCCGGACGAAAAAGTTAACTTGCTTTCCACAGCGTCGGTGTAACAGAATCTTCCATCTCCAATGTATCGATCTCGGTTGGCCCAGGAGGACAACTCGCGTTCCATCAATCCCGACCACCTGAACGTAATTTGCAGTTCTAGTTCAGCTTCTTCATACAAGTTGCGAGAGAAATGGCGTGTAAGGTATATTGCTTCAGCCGCTCGTAAAACCGCTAACCCAAAGTCCAATTTGGTGCCGGGCTCAAAGTTTCTGAATTCTGCATTCAGATCGTCTTCCAAGCCGCGGAAGTGATAGAAGAGACCCGGTCTAGAGATTCTCCAAAAATCAAAGTGATTAAACCAAGCATCCTCACTTTTGCGCATGAGTAGTGCCTGCCACCCACCGTTTATCAATCTTGGGGCTTGTTCTCTTTCGCTTCTGTGTCTTGTATCTAACCATAAGGGCCAGCCTGTCAGCCGAGGGTTGGATGACAGCACTCGATCGCGGAAAGCTACGTTTGAGTAGTCGGACTCGGGGGCATTTAGGATTGCACAACTTACTTCCCGAGCTCCCAAAAATGAGATGCCGAACCTCTCGGCAAACCCTTTTCGGGGAGTGACCAAGACGTCCTCAAGCGCGGTGAGGGAAGTCTTCATAAAGTCTTTGGTGGTTGTCGTAAAATCCGTACTCGGAGGTGTGGCGCCGCTTGCTGGTTCAATCAGTTTGCACCCGCTTTGCTTCAAAATGTCTGAATCGGAGAGGTGCCGCTTAATGAAACGCGCAATGTCTGCCTCTCTGGCTTCAAAACATCTGTCCAGCAACTTCACTAGGTCGCCGGCCTTTGCTTCACTGGAGCTGTACGTTCCGTTCGACGAGAGAGTGCGAACAAAAACGGTGTTTGCTTTGACCAGTTCCTTGTTCTTTCCGTTAACAGATGCGACAACCGGTTTACTCAACACAAATGGGTACTGACCACAGGGTTCTACAAATATCCCAACCAGTTGTTTGCCGCCATGGTCAACGTGCACAATTTCAACAACGCAATCAGTTGAAATGAACTGCGATATTTTCAGTTGTACTGAATCTGCATCGAATAGCGCTTTCCAATCGGGTGGTAGATTTCCTGCATCAAGGTTTCCGTCCTTCGCGACACCAACGACTAATTTACCGCCGCCAGTATTGGCCAGTGCGGCAACGGCTTTGATGACTTTTGAGCAGCCATGAGCCGACGATGGGTCGATCCAACCCTTGATCTCAGTCGCGACCGATTCAGTGGGGTAATCTGCGATTTGCAGGAGTTCTTTTTGTTTATCCGATAATATCGAGCCTAAGCCGAAATCGTCCACTTCGTCTGAATCGCTCACAAATTCCTCAACTAACAGTACTTCTAAAGCCCCAATTCCTCTTCCCTCAACCGCTTCACCTCGTCCCGGAGGCGCGCAGCTTCTTCGAACTCGAGGTTCGCGGCGGCTTCGCGCATTTGTTTTTCCAGGTCCGCGATGGCGGCTTTGAGATTGTGGCCGGATTCACCGGCAAGTGGCAAGGCTTTTGTCTCGGTGACGCCGCGTGACTTGGTCTTGTCCTTGCCGCGGCCGCGGGCTTTCGGGACGCCGTCCTTCTTCTCGCCGAGTTCGCCGAGAATGTCCGCCACGGCGCGCTTGATCGTGGTCGGCGTGATGCCGTGTTCGGTATTGTAGGCGACCTGTTTCTCGCGGCGGCGGCTGGTCTCTTCCATGGCGCGTTCCATCGAGCCGGTGATCCGGTCGGCATAGAGCACGACGCGAGCGTCGGCATTGCGCGCGGCGCGGCCGATGGTCTGGACCAGACTCGTCTCTGAACGGAGGAAGCCTTCCTTGTCCGCATCAAGAATGCCGACGAAACCGCATTCGGGAATGTCGAGCCCCTCGCGCAGCAGGTTGATGCCGACCAGAACATCGAACACGCCGAGGCGCAGGTCACGGATGATCTCGATCCGCTCGATCGTGTCGATGTCGGAATGCATGTAGCGCACGCGCACGCCATGCTCGTTGAGGAAGTCGGTCAGGTCTTCCGCCATCTTCTTGGTCAGCGTCGTGATCAGGCTGCGATAGCCCTTGGCGGCGACGTCCTTGACCTCGGCCATGACGTCATCGACCTGGTTGGCGCCATCCCTGGAGACGGGGCGGACCTCGACCGGCGGGTCGATCAGGCCGGTGGGGCGGATGACTTGCTCTGTGAACACACCGCCGGTGCGGTCCAGTTCCCACTTGCCGGGCGTGGCCGAGACGTGGACGGTTTGCGGGCGCATGGCGTCCCATTCCTCGAATTTGAGGGGGCGGTTGTCCATGCAGGAGGGGAGGCGGAAGCCGTATTCGGCCAGCGTGGTCTTGCGGCTGAAGTCGCCTTTGTACATGGCGCCGATCTGGGGCACGGTCTGGTGGCTCTCATCGGTGAAGACGAGGGCATTGTCGGGCAGGTATTCGAACATGGTCGGCGGCGGGTCGCCGGGCTTGCGGCCGGTGAGGTAGCGGGAATAGTTCTCGATGCCGTTGCAGGAGCCGGTGGCGGCGAGCATTTCGAGATCGTACTGGGTGCGCTGCTGGATGCGCTGGGCCTCGAGCAGTTTTCCGTTGGCCTCGAAATGGGCAATCGTGGTCTTCAGCTCCGCCTTGATCTTGTCGATGGCCTGGTTGAGCGTCGGGCGGGGCGTCACATAGTGGCTGTTCGCATAGATCTTGATGGCGGGCAGCTTCTGCATGGTGCGGCCGGTGAGCGGGTCGAACTCGGTGATGCTCTCCAGCTCGTCGCCGAAGAAGGAGAGCTTCCAGGCGCGGTCTTCGAAGTGGGCCGGGAAGATGTCGACCACGTCGCCCTTCACGCGGAACGTGCCGCGGGTGAAGGCCATGTCATTGCGGGTATACTGGTTGGCGACGAGCTGTTCGGCGACGCGGCGCGGGTCGATGCGCTGGCCCTCTTCGAGCTTGAACGTCATCGATGTGTAGGTCTCGACCGAGCCGATGCCATAGATGCACGAGACGGAGGCGACGATGATCACGTCGTCGCGCTCAAGGATGGCACGGGTGGCCGAGTGGCGCATCCGGTCAATGGCCTCGTTGATGGAGGATTCCTTCTCGATATAGAGATCGGCGCGCGGCACATAGGCCTCGGGCTGGTAATAATCGTAATAGGACACGAAATACTCCACCGAGTTCTCGGGGAAGAAGGATTTGAACTCGCCATAGAGTTGTGCGGCGAGCGTCTTGTTGGGGGCGAGGATCAGGGCCGGGCGCTGGGTCGCCTCGATGATCTTGGCCATGGTGAAGGTCTTGCCGGTGCCGGTCGCGCCGAGCAGGACCTGGTCGCGCTCGCCCGCGCCGATGCCCTCGACGAGTTCGGGGATCGCGGTGCGCTGGTCGCCCGCGGGCTCATATTCGGAATGCACCTTGAACCGCTTTCCGCCCTCCAGCTTGACCCAGTCGCGGTCAGGCCGGTGGGGCGTCCAATTGTCGGAGGGCAGGGCGCCGGCGGCATCGCGCGCGAAGCCATCAAGCGAGAACACGCTGGGCGCTTCGGAAACGCCCTTGGAAGGAGGAGGAGGAGCCATGCCCCCGATATGGGGCGCGGGCAGGGAGGTGTCTAGGGTGTTCTTGTTGTGTTCGGTGGGGTGGCAGGCCACTCCATAAATCGCCAAACACTCCTGTCCACCGAAGGTTGGGAATCTAGGTTGCCTTCAAAGTTAACTAATGGTTAGCATCTCACATTGGGGGGATGAGGCGATGAATTACACATTCTCGGAAAATGGAGTGGTTGTTGAGCAACTAACCGATCAGGGAATGCATCTGGAATTCGGTAACAGGGATTTAGAACGCTCTGTTGTTTGTTTATTGGGAATAGTTGGTACTTTAGGAGTAGTGCTGTTCCTGCAGTCGGCAATCACCGATCCAGGCGCTCGGCGATTTGCGATTGTATTGGCACTTGCTGTTGCGGTTCCTTGTCTGATTGCTTGTTTTGCTTGCTATCGATCATCTGCCATTCGAAACGCCCGAATGCCATCCAAGAGCAACGAACGGTTGCCTCATAACCATGTGGGCGGAGTGGGTGCTGCGGTTATATTCTTGTTGGCAGGCTTTGTCTTCGTTTCAGCCTATGCAGGGCAAAAGCTGAATGGGGCGATTGTGATTCCAGAGTGGATGGGAATTGCTGTTGTTGTTGCATTCGCGACTGTGTTTGCGTGGGTGTTTTTGTTTTCTCGAGTACTAGAGCTGGGCGGTGTCCGCGGCGTACGCAGACTGATGGAGCGGGCTGCTGCGCCTCTTGTGCCCTTCGGCTATTTTTTTAGCGCAATCGATAGCTGGTTAGTTTTCGTTGTGGCGCCTGCGGTCGGGGCGACGTTGAGAGGAGATATTGTGCGGTACACAGTGTTTTTTACCCATATTGTAGTTGGCTGTATTTTTGCTTGGCATGCGACCGCCCCACTGGGTTTGATCGGGGCAATGTGGGCTTTCATTGCGGTAGTATCCGTAGCCCGCCGCTGGTCTTGGATTGAAACGGACAGGAACCGCCTGATTCAAGATCCCGATATGAAGACCAATTTGCTTCGTATTGGACTTCATGATGACCTCCGCGATGAGGCTGTTTCGGGACTACTTTTGTTGGTGCTGATACTTCCTATAGCAATGCGCCAGTTCCAGCTATTTGACTTTGGGTATCCGGTTTTTCAAGTCGAGACGGGAGCCATAGACAGACTGGATGCTTGGGTAGGATTTTTTGGAGTCGAGTTGCTTAAAGCGCTACCGTTTCTTGATTGGGCCGACATTTATAGCGCAGAGGCGGAAACAAGAATCCATACGAGCGCCCCACTATCAATGCACGTGTTGCTGGTGGCGCGGGCAATTATTGATCTCGTGTTCATTGGTGCGATCCTGCAGGCGTTGGCAATCTCTGTTTCGCTTTCCAAGAATCGCCGCGATTTCTTGGAAAGGCGGGCAGGTGTGGATGCACTCGACCCAAGGATAGAGGCTCGTGAACTCGCTCGGCTGTCTTTTAGGAAAAATGGTGAATGGCGTTTTAGAGAAGAAATACAGCAGTACACTCACTACAGTCCTAGTCGCCTTATTCGCCTTAAGGTAAAAGCGAAAAAAGGGTCCCGACTTCAAGTCGCCGTTGCTGAAATTATAAGACGTTCAGGGCTCGACATAACTCCGCCTGCCGAGTTGCTGCCCCAAGTAACCGCGTCGAAAAGGATTGACCCAGCTGAAGTTCGTGCGGTTTTGGATGAAATAGATGAGTTGAGACAGTACGATCTAGACTACCTCGCCATCGCACGACGCCAACTGAATTGGAAAAGCGGTGTGGAGGCTGAGAGAAAAAGATTAGTCCAGATGATCGTCTCAAAAGTTGACGCCAGTCCTCAGCGGGAGAGAGAGCTTGCTGAAGTGTTGGTTGGAAAGGACGCTGATAGCCTCGCGAATATTCGCGTCCTCGTGGTACAGTCTCTAGCGAGAAATGCTCAGGCAAATCCACAAAACTTAACGCCGCTTTCTCACGCCTTCCATTACGATCGCGCCAAGGTCGTTCGAAATACTGTCGCAGCGCAAATGAGAGCGCGTAAACTAAGACCAGTGAGTGAGAACGAGCTCACCATGTTGGAAATTGGTCGTAGAGTGGCTTCCGTATAAGTAGCTATTGAGAAAAAGAAGCTGACAATGACCAACCTGACTGAAGCCCGTATCGCGAATGTCCGTAACCATATGGCGTTGGAGGTGACGCATGATTGGGATGCGGTGATGGCGACGTTCGCGCATCCCCGGTATGAGATGCATGGCGGCGGGCAGGTGTTCGAC
>Ga0114901_1002045_pt1 | contig 11069 bp, 16 predicted proteins | sample MalvireepMed_s16_FD_89686 | JGI IMG/M metagenome (GOLD analysis project Ga0114901, IMG submission 89686) | Marine viral communities from the Global Malaspina Expedition - Malaspina viral metaG DeepMed_s16 | ecosystem: Environmental > Aquatic > Marine > Oceanic | place: Mediterranean Sea... | reverse complement strand
GAATGATGCGCGGCGTCTGCCGCCAAAATGCGTCGGGATCAAACCCGGCTTCGGTCCAGAGCTCTAGGAGTTTGAGCCAGTTCCAGCCGTTTTCTTTGCCTGACCCCGCTTCGGAGGGTTTGTTTCCTCCTCCGGCTCCGGCCAGGCATGCTTCATGGCGGACGCGATCGCGTCTTTGACGGTGGGGAGCCCCCAAGACATGACCTTTTCGCGAAAACCTTCCCAGGGCAAGCCATACTGACGAAACAGCCCTGCCCAGGCGAGGGCCGCGGTCATGCCCAGGTGCGCGCCGCTGTCGAAGAGCGCGACCACCGTGCTGATCGGCTTGCCCGTCACCTCTTCGGCCATACAAAGGGCGTCGGCGTCCATGGTGACGGTAAAGGTCGTGTCGTCGGCCTGAAAAGAGGCTTCGCCGCGCATCGGGTTGCCCATTACGCGCCCGCCGCCTCCGTGCGTTCGCCGGTGAACTGAAGCGTCACCTGGCACGTCATGCGGTCGTCCAGCGGGATCGTGGGCGTGCGGCTCAGCACATTGACGAAGCCGCTGATCTCCCAGGTGCCGCCTTCATTGTCAGCGGGCACCACGATCTTGAAGGCGCGGGCCCCCGGATCCTGATGGGCGTCGCTGATCAGCACATCGGTCGGTTTGCCGGGCAGCCAGTTGACCTGGAAGCTTCCCTGCCCCGTCTCGATCAGCGTCTTGAGATATTCGCGGCGCCGACCGGGGCTTTTGAAATGGGTCGCTTCCGTCGTGCCCCATTCCTCCGAACCCGGCTCCAGCGCGATCAGCTCGCCGACCTCGGTCAGCACGCCCGTGTCGGTCGCCAGGTGGAATTCCGAGCCATAGCCCGTGATTGCTTCACTCTCGCCTGCCATCTGTCTTGCTCCTACTGGGTGGACTTCCACCAAATTCGAAAATCGGCCGAGATACGATAGACGGTGCCGATCCCGTCGACCTCCTCGGTCGGCATGTCGCGCTCGATCTCCAGCAGCGAACGGCTGAAGATCGTGTCGCCATGCAGGCCCGGCTGCTCCAGCAGCGCCACGCTCGCGCGCGCGAGCGGGTCGATATCCCGCATGGCCAGGCCCCAGAAATCGAGCCGCACGATGCTGTCGTGCAGATCGATGACCGAGCGCATGGCATATGCCCGCCCAGGACTGATCTGCTGCAGCGTGATGCCGGGCAACCCGGCCTTGGACGGTCGCGATACCCACGATATGCTCTTCGCGGCGGCCAGAGAGGCATCGGCTTTCAGCCTTGCCAGCAGATCGATTCTCATCGCTTCGCCGCCTTCCGCGCGAGCCTAGCGGCGGTTTTTTCCACTTCGATCCCGAGCGCCGTGCCGACAATGTCGAGAGCGTTCATCCGCTCGGCCTCCCAGGCCGGGGTCAGGAACGGCTGCGCCGGCTCCTTGAAGGTGCCGAACTCCTGCGTAATCGCCTGCGGATGCTGGCCCGGGCCGACATGAACTTCCACTGGAGCGACCGCCCCTTTGTCGCCCTGCTGCGACCGCGCCAGCGTCGTGCCGACGTCGATGCTCTCGACCAGATCGCCCTGGTTGACCGGCGCCAGGCGGCGCGCAGCACGGGCGATGGGCTCGCCGCCCTGGCGCAACGCCCTGACGGCCGCTGCGCGCGCGGTTGCCTTCGGCATCTGACCGAGCGCCTGTTCCAGCTCCTTCAGGCCGGTCATCTTGAATGTCTCGGCCATCAGACGGCTGCCCGAATGGCAGTGATGCGACGGCCGCCATTGTCGAGGTCATGCGCCCCGGTGATGTTCCAGATGCCATCATCGAACGTGATCCGATGATCTGTTACGCTGATGACGCGCGTTTTGCTGTTGCTCAACACTTCGAAGCTGGCGGCTTGGCTGCCGCCACCCTGCGCTGCTTCGCGCTGCTCGGTCCCGTTGCCGTAATATACCGCGGCATATTCCGCCGCGAGCTCCGCCCAGACCTCCTCCTCGCCGCCATACTCGTCTTCAACGGTGGTGCGCGCCTCGAAGACGATGCGCTTGTTGCGCGGGCTGGCCTTCATGTTGTCCACCGCTTGAAGCTGCGCAGCAGGCGCTTCGCCGACACCTCGACATCACCGGCAAGCCCGCCCGTTTCTCGATCGTTGAAGAAACCCGCCACGAGGATGCGCATGGCGCGGATGATGTTGGGAGAAAACAGCTGGATGGCTTCGGCCGTCGCGAAGCCGGCCGTCATGGTGATCGCCACCGCACTGCCATCGTAAAGGCGCGGCCAGCGAGGCGCGACAATGCGGGCAGGGCGACGCGCGATCTGCGCGAAGAAATCCGTGTCTGGCAGAGCCTGCTCGGTGCCGTCGCCATCAACATAATCGACAGCGTCAATGGATACTATAGGCCACGTCGCCAGACTGTCGCCGAAGCCCCTCAGGACTTCCGTCACCTCACGGCGTGTGAGGACGAGGCCAGTATAATTTTCGATCCAGCCGCGAGCATCGATGATCGCGCTGGTGACCACAGCATCCTCGTCATCGGACAGGATGCGGAGCTGCGCCTTGGCTTCCGCAAGCGTAATGGGTTCTGCCATGCGCAGCTCCTGCTAAGCGGCTCCGCAGAGCCGTTCAGTCCTTATCTTCAGCTGCCGCGCCGAGGTTCTTCGCGACCACCTCTTCCTGCGGCGTGATTGCCGAAGGCTCATTGAAATCGATCTGATTGCTGGACACAGGCGCACCCTTGCGCGGTTCGTTATCGACGGCAGGGTGCCCGGTATCGATCCGCTCGACGATGGTCGGCTCAATGAAGGCGCCGGACGCTTCCATGTCCGTGGCCGGCGCCAGGTTGTCGGCTTCCGCTCCCTTGGTGTCCGGCTGGCCGGGCACGTCCGAGAGCTTCACCTTGGTCGTATCGGCGGTCTTTTTGACGGTCATCATCGTTCTCCTGAAAGGAGCGGCGGAGCGATCGCCCCGCCGCCATGCTTACGCCTGCTTGAGGAAGCGCATGTATTCCGGGTTCTGGACGCCACCGCCGACACGCTTCGTCGTGTAGAAGTAACATCTGCGGTTTTCTGCGGTTTTTTGAGGCTATGCGTCACTCATGCGTCATGCAGCGGGCAAATAAAGCTGGGTCGCCATCCGATTAACGGCCTCCGAACGGCGATTTCCGCCGACGATAGGATGCGCGTAAACCTGCAGTGTCATGTCGAACGCGCTGTGTCCGATCAGCGACGTAACGTCTGTGAGGGGCAGGCCCTGGTCGATATAGCTGGAGGCCGCAAAATGACGCAGCGCATGGAAATGAAGGCGCTTGCCGTCCTGTGCTACCCCGGCCTTTTTCAGGAGCGGGCGCCAGCGATCACGATGGAAGGCTGATGCTTGGATTGCTGTGCCAGCTGCAGATCGGAAGACGAGCCCGCGCGGATCGGCGCTAGGAAACTGCTCTGCGTGCTCCAAGATCATCTGGCCGATGTGGGGCGGCATAGGCACGTCCCTAACACCCGCCCGGGTCTTAGTGCCCTTGTGCTCGTCCCATGCTGTCAGGTTATTCCTGACGCGGATGAATCCGCCCTCCATATCTATGGCGTCTAGAGTGAGGCCCATGATCTCCCCGAACCGCAGGCCGCAAAAGGCTGCGATGTGGATCGCGCAGCGAAGGACAGAATGTGCCATTTTCTTTCGGCCTGCTCCTCTGTCCTCCACTGCCGAAAGAATCGCCTTCACCTCGTCCATGGTCGGCGTGCGGACGCGCTCGCGAGGGAGGCCCCCGTGCTCGCGGCAAACGTCCGTGGTGACTTGTAGCTTTGTCAGGCCGCGCTTCCGGGCGAAATCCTCCACCTGCTTGAACAGGAATAGGTATTGGCTGACGGTAATGGGGGCGACGCCAGCCGCACCGATCGCCGATCTCAGGGCGTCGACGTCCGCGAACGTCAGGTGCGCAATCTTCTTCCTGCCGATGTTCGGCTTGAAGTAATTCTCGACCGCGCCGCGCATGAGCACATAGCGGGCGCGCCCTAGCCGCTTTTCGGCCAGCCGAATATCTTGGTGCCGCATGAACTCGTCGCAGACCTCGGTGACTGACTTCGTCGCCTTGTCTGGCGTGTGAATTCCATCCTCTATTTCGCGCTCGACCTTACGCTTGAAATTGTCCGCATCCTTTTTGAGCGTGAAGGTGCGCCCGCGCCGCACCCCCTTCTCATCGAAGTAGCGGACGGCCCATGCCTCTTTCGTGCCGCCGTCCGGCCCCTTCCATTTCCGCTTGGCAACTGATGCCATGATGCTCCTCCATAAGAGGCCCCGCCGAGCCGCGCCGGGCGGGGCAGGGTGGTTATTGCGCCTGGATCATATTGGCGAAGTGTTCGATAGATTCCGAAATGCGCTTGGCATGGGACACGATCCCGTAAAGCGCGTCCGTCGCGGGGCCGTCGAAGGTCGCCGCGACAATGGCCAGGCCAGTAGCCATATTACTGATCTCCAGCGATAGCTCGGCCAGTTTCTCCGCCTCTTTTTCGCTGCCGGTCATGCGCCATACCCTCGGTCGAGTTCGATCTTCTGGAACAGGTCGATGCAGACGGCGACCTGTGCGCGCATGATGTTCAGCAGGGAACAGATAGTGCCCCAGTCCTCCGCCTCTGACAGTGGCGGCAGCTTCTCGATGATCCCCATACGGCGCGCATCGAGATCGTTCTGGCGGATCGAGCACATGGCCAGTTCGGTGGCGCTGATCAAAGCGTCGACGTACTCGGCGGCGATGCCGCCATTCATGGCGTTCTCTCTCGGGGCCATGTCCGGCTGGACTGCCTCAATCATGGGCCTGCCCTCCCGTGTGGAGAATGGCCCCGGGCGCGCTGTCGCGTTCGCCGATCGACCAGATGGCCTCCCAGGCGCGCAGATGCGCCGCGTTGGTCGGGTCAAAGGAGGGGACGCCCGCGCGCAGCTTCATGCTGGCACGTGGCTCTCTGCTGGGCAGAGCTATCACATTGCTCATGGTTCGTTCTCACTGGTTTCGGCCTCTGACAGCCTATTCCCCGTATCGGACGGGGCGCCGGGAGGGTCAGAGCCGGCCAGTGAGACCGGTGGAACGCTTTTACCCCGAAAGGCTATTGCATGGCGCCCCACTCCCGGACATAAAGGTCCGGTCAGCGATGGACGCCAATCCACGCTGTTACATTCGGCGATCATTCCCGCGCCAACGGGTCGGATCGCCTATCACTGGTCCGGGCTCTGACACCCATTCCGACAATAGAACGATGATCCCCCGTCACGCAAGTGCCGGGCGCATCGTCGCGTCTATGGCCTGCCGAATGTCTCCAGCGCCCAAGGCGAACGGATACCCGCGTCTCGCCATTCGGCCAGAAAATTGACGCCGTGACGGGCCCAATCCGATCGCATTTGCTCCAAAATCAGAGCCTTTTCTGCGTCATTGGCGCACGAAAAGACGGCTGAAGCATGCCCCTCCATGTATCCGACGCCAGCCAGCAGGTGATCCTCTGGCCCATCGCGTAACTGCTCGCGGTGATAGTCCGAAAGACGCGCAGCCTTCCCGGTGCGACGTTTGACAGGCATCCCTTACCCTCTATTGCTGGCGAGCGGCGGCGGCCGGCGTCCCTCGCTCGGCGCGCCCGCATCCAGGTCGAGCTCTCGCACCAGTCGGGCGAACTGCAGGCGGCAATCGCGCTCGACCCCTAGGGAGGGGTGGGGCTTCAGGTCGCCGCGTGACGTCGTGACTGTCAACGATCCGTGCGCCGCGACCTCTTCGCGCGCCTGCTGCATCCGGTCCCATGCTTCGCACGCTGCCCGCAATAAGCGCAGATGGTGCGGCTCAAGGTCATAATCGGCGGTGACGGTTCGCCACCATTGAGCGACCTCACGGGAGAGGTGACGAGGCGGGCGGGGCAAGGTCGATCTCGCCATGGGCTTCTCCTAATGTTGATTTGAACCGGGGAGACGCGCAAAAAAGTGTGGGGGAGCGCCGGTGTCCAAAAACGGCAGCAAGAAACTTTTCACCCCGGGGGTGGGTCATGGATGTATTTTGTCGCCGATCGCATCGGGCCAGCGCTTGACGATACGTCTCGTCAGTCCTCCACTGGATACGGTGGCGATCTCTACGAAGCCGCCCACTGAATGATGGGGCCAGCCTGATGCTGCGTCCGTCGTGTGGCGCTGCGCCGTCACCCATCCGATCGCAGCTAGCTCTGGATCGAGCGCGTCTACTTCGTCCCATGATGGTGTGGCGGGAAGCCCTATAGCTGCGAGCACGTCAGGAACGGCAGGCGCGCCTCGCGGGCTCGTCGTCCGCTCCATCTCATAAGGCGCGAGATGTTCATGCCCGCTAATCGACGGATGCGACGTCATGAACCACGCTTGCGCCTCTGCGGCACTCTCCGACCACCCGACCAGACTTGCTTCCATGCAGGCATGTTGTCCAACCCGCTTTGGGTTGAGGTCGAGCGCCAGGCGGTGGCACTTTGGGGCATAGTCCGCCATCCAACGCACGCATGCGTCAAAGCTCGGTGCGCCCTCTAGGTGAGTTGGCACCCAATTCACCCAGGGCCCGACGCCACCTCTGAAAGCAAGGGCAGCTCGCCCGCTTGCTACCGTCCAAATCTTTGCGCCGATCGCGTGAACGGTGCCATCCGTCCGGGTGGCAACCCCGTCGGTGATTAGGTGCACACACCGCCGCCCGGGCTGAGGAAGAATGTTGCAGGCGCTCATGCTGCGACCTTGATGAGATCGACACCGCCACCGGCGCATGTTGCATCGAGCTGAGCAATCAACGCCGATCCGTTCGGGATGATGCGCCCACTGCGATCCGGAGTGAATATTTCTGGTCCATCCTCGCCTACCAGATAGCTAAGGCCAGAGCCTACCGGCCCGCCGTTCTTTCGTGCGCCCGCAAGCTCCGATTTGGCCAGAGTCCGCAAGCCGCCAATATCGATTGCCGCACCCAACGCAGTAGCGCCATTGCCGCTCAATCCCAGGACAGATCTGATGCCGCCGACGATGGTCTTCTGAAGCTGGATCCTGATAAGGTCCGCAATGATCTGCTGCGCCACGTTTTTGAATACGTCGCCGAGAGAGCGCATTCCGGCGCCGGCTTGCGCCAGACCGTCAATGAGCCCGTCAATGCCATCCACCTGCACCCTCTCCAGCGCCTCTCGGGCTTCCTCGGCACTCTTGGGGATGCGGTCGAGATATTCTTCAAGTGGCCCCTGCGTGTCGCGCATGGCGCGGTCCGTCGCCGCGCTACGCAGAGCGGGCAGCTGGGCAAGGCGCAGTCGCGCTTCGGATGCCTTTTCCAGGTCGCTGGACATGGCATCCAGCCGCAGGCGGCTTTCTTCCTCCGCGAACTGCGCGTCGAGGATGCGCAACTCCACCGCCCGCCGCTCGCGCGCGGTGCGCGCGGCATCGGCGCTATACTGCATCAACTCGATCGACAGCTGCGAGCGAACCTGATCGGCGCGGATCTGCCGGTCGCGGATTTCTTCTTCGGCCCGCTGGCGCGCCAGCTGCTTGCGCGCATCGGCATTCTGGTTGTTGAGCTCGATCAGCTGCTGCTTTTTGGCCACGTCGATCATGTCGTCGTCGTTGATGGCACGCTCTCGGATTTGCCGCTCTGTCTCGATATGCTGCAGATCGGCGTCGCGGCGCGCCTCCACCGTACCGGTCAGATCGGCGAGCGTCGTCGTAAGGTCGCTGTTTTCCCGATCGACATCATCGGTGAAGCGGCGAAGCGCATCGGCCGCGCGCTCGGCTTCGCGCTGGGCGCGCTTGCGCAGGGTTTCCTCTGACGGACCCTTGGCGCCGCTGGTTTTCTTGCTGCCAGACGCGGGCACAGGCTTCAGTGTCGATGCTGTGCGCGGCGCATCGGCGAGTGGATTTCCCGCCCAGATGCGGCGCAGTGCAGATGCCGTCATCTTCTGCTGTAATGCCGCGTCGGAGCGCTTCGCACGCTCGACGACGCTGGTATCGTCCATGAACGCGCTAAAGCTGTCGCTGAATTTCTTGCCGTAGAACAGATTGGCGGTGGCGCTGCTGGCCGCCATCGGCACTCGAACGAGGCTCGTCAAGCTGTCCACAAAGCCGCCGACCTGTTGCGGTCCCAGCTTGTAGGGATTAGCGTTTTGCGCGGACACGAGGAACTGACGCGCCTGTGATGCAGCGTCCAGAAACGGCTGGAAAGTGGCCGTCATTTCCTCGATTGCATGGCGGACTTGCACTCCCATTCGCTCAGCCGCGGCACCCAAATCGCCAAAGCCGTTTACCCCGTCCGTGATGAATTCTGTCACACTACTAGAAAACTCGCCGCCGCGATCGAAACCGCCAAACACATTGAGGGCTGCGGTTTGCACTTGCGTCATCGCATCAGCGAACGTCGGCGGGATTTGCTTGAACTCTTCATCGATGCCGGCCGTGAATTGCTGATCGGTCAGCGCTCGAAACAGTCGGTCGGCGGTCAGGTCGCCTTCCTCGGCCATTTTACGAAGCGATCCAATCGGAACGCCTAAGCTGTCAGCCAGCAACCGAGCCAGTCGGGGCGACGATTCCATGATGCTGTTAAATTCGTCTCCCCGAAGCACGCCAGAGGCGAGGGCCTGACCGAATTGTGTGGTTGCCGACGCCGCTTCGGCTTGGCCGGCGCCGCTAATCTTTAGCGCCTTGGCAAAGGTTTCCGTAGCACGGGCGGCTTCAAATTGCTGCCCGCCCATCTCTTTTGTGGCGCGAATAAAATTGGCGTATAGGGTTGCTGTCTCAGACAGCCCCGATCGCGTTGCGGCAGCAATTCTCTGCGCGTCCTGCTGTGCCTGGCTGAAATTTCCAAATTGCGCCGTCGCAAGCTTCAAGGATGCAGCAAGCTGCTTCGATTCGTCGGCCAGCCTCAAATATTGCATGCCGGCCGCCGCAACGGTGCTGATGCCTAGCGCTGCCTTCAAGCCGTTGAGGGATGACGACATCCGGGACGACGCTGTTTCTACATCTTTCGACGCCTTCGTGAAGGTCTGCGTCGTCCGGCTGGCCCGCTTGATGCCGGTCTCAAACTCTGCACTGTCAAGCCCTAGAGTAACGCGAAGCGCGCCGATAACTGCCCCGGCCATACATCATCACCTTGCAAGAAATGGAGTTGCCGTGTTGCGCGATTGAACCATGATGAACCGGATTGCGGCCGGCCCGCCCCAGGCATCGCGCTTGTCGTTATCGGCCGCACGGCAGCAGCCTCAGAAATCGGGGCGGATTAGCTTGCGGCGATCTTCATCAACCGGATGGCGTTCGGGTCCAACACGCCGCCGCCGACGCGCTTGCGGACGTAAAATTGGACATATGGCTTGTTCGTGAACGGGTCGCGCAGGACGCTGGTCCCGATGCGGTCGTTGATGAGATAGCCCGCATAGAAATCACCGAACGCGATAGCGAAGGCGTCCGCGCCGACGTTGGGCATGTTCTCGTCGATCTCGACCGGGCGCCCGAGCAAGGTGGCAGGCTGGCCTGCTACAAGGCTCTCGCGCCAGATGAAATTGCCTTGCCCGTCCTTCATCTTCGCAATGGCGGCAGCGGTCTGACTGTTCATGAGCCAGGTCGCATTCTGCCGGTAGGGCGCAGTGAGGCTATAAGCGAACGTCACCAGCGCGTCGGCGTTGGGGATGGTCGTCGCATGGCCCGACGGGGTGATGCCCAGCGTGCCGCCCGGGTGCTGGTTCTCGGCAGCGCCGCCGACGACATATTGCAGTAGGCCAAAGGGCTTGTTGGTGCCGTTGCCCGAGATGAAAGCGATGCCCTCCTGCACGCTGAACTCGCGATCGACCGAATCGGCCAGCCACTGCTCGATATCGAAGGAAGCGTCGTCCAGCAGCCGCTGCGTCACGGCCGGGTTGGCATAGATCTCGCCAGCCGCAAAGACGATCGACGACAGGGTCGGCGTGGTCGTTGCGGGCCGCGCCGCTGTCTCGCCTACCCAGCCGCTGCCCCATGCGTCGTTGTTCCAGACCGTCGAATAAGCGCCGACAGCCGTGGTGCGAACCTGCGCCAGCCGACGCATCGGGCTGACCGCGCGCTGCGCCTGCTGAATGCGGCGATCCCACTCGGTAGGAGCGAGATAGCCGCCATCGGCGTTATTGCCCTGCTGCATCGCCGCCTGGATCTGCGCGCGCGTGCCCTGCTTCTGAGCGGCCTGAATGTCCGTCTCGCCGGTTCCATGACGGAAATAGGCTGCGAACTGCGTGCTGTATTCCGGGTCGTCGGGGCGGAAAGCACCACCACCTCCCAGCTTTTGCGAGGCGCTCAGACGGGCAAGGTCATCATGCGCCTGCTCCAGCGCATCGACGCGCCCGTTATAGTGGGCCTTGAACTTCTCAAAGGCGACGGCCAGCGGGTCGGGCTTAGCCTCGGCACGCACCGCAAGCATGCCGCGAGGAAGGGCGGGGGCAACTGCGGCCAAGCCGCAAAGAATCGATACATGGCGCACGGGCGCACTCCTTCATTGTCGGGGGTGGGTGATTTCGCAGCGGCAGCGCGGGGCGTACCGTCATCCATGTGCCGGGCGGCAGCGCAGGGCGTACCGGAGCAATGGTGGCCTGCTATACCGGCAGGATCGGGCGGCGGCAGCGCGGGGCGTACCGTCAGAACAAACTATGAACTTAGGGTCGGCGGGTGTCAATCATCCGGGAAGCAAGCGAGCCTCGCCCGATGAAGCACGCGGATGAATGCCCGCCGGCCGCGCCTGCTCATGGTAGGGAATGCCTTTCGCAGCGTCCCGTCGATCTCTCGCGACGTCATCGGCTCCTCATAGCCGTCGGCATCGACCGGCCGATCGACGCTCAATTCGCCGTCCTCGCTCGCTCCAGCAGCTGCCTCTCCATCATGTCGAGCGCCGTCCGCAGGTATTCGATCGCCGCATGGCCGTCGCCGGTGTGCAGATCCGTCGCAAGGTCGTGCGCGCTGTAGATCGCGCCGATTACCGCGTCGGCTGGCGCGATTCCCCGGGCCACATACTGCCCGGCCGCTTTCCGGTTGAGCTTGCGGCAAAGCTCGATCGCCGCTGCCGCCTGGTCGCTAATCTCCAATGTCATTCTCCCGCTTTGAGTTCGGCCAGCCGTGCCAGCCCCTTGGGTG
>Ga0114901_1002044_pt1 | contig 11072 bp, 12 predicted proteins | sample MalvireepMed_s16_FD_89686 | JGI IMG/M metagenome (GOLD analysis project Ga0114901, IMG submission 89686) | Marine viral communities from the Global Malaspina Expedition - Malaspina viral metaG DeepMed_s16 | ecosystem: Environmental > Aquatic > Marine > Oceanic | place: Mediterranean Sea... | reverse complement strand
GTTCGCGGACATATTCGCTGCTGGTGCCATAGCCGCGACCGACCACCTGTTCGTCGACGAACGCCTTGAGCGTTTCGGGCAGGGAGATGTTCATCGTGCTCATCTCCCTAATCTAGACCTTTGGCAAAATTTGGCAAGACGACTTGATAGCCTCAGGAGCGGCCGACACATTGCAATCACGGAAATCCGTACCAACGCGTATCATTTGCATCGCCCCTGCCTTCGCCTTTTCCCGACGAATAGGCTTATGCTATCATCCTTTTCACAAGGCATATTGGAGAGGATCATGTCGCTTCTGGCACGATTTCTGGATTGGCTGTGCGGAGCCTTCGCGTCCGGCGCACAGGATGCGGTGCGGCTCAATCAACTGATCTGCCCGCTGTCGCGGCGCCTGGACCAGTCTGACGGGGCGGGACGGCGCTAGGCCCGACGCTGGCGCGACTGCTTGGCTGGCCGAACGCGCTAGACGAGTGAAATTCCACGAAAAAAACGGGCCGATCCGAAGACCAGCCCGTGGAAGTTTTTAGGAGAGGATGCCTGAAAGGCAGGGTCCTTTTCACCCGAAATCCGCTTTGCTGCAAGTGCGAAAGTCCATATTGCGATTGCAAAAACTGCATCCGTAGCGGCATGCAACGTTTCCGTAGCGTAACACGGATATATCTGATGCCGGGAAGCTCATCCCCAAACCCGCGATTCAGCTCGTCCTGATTCGCAGCGACGCGGCCGCCGCGAACAGCAGCGTGACGGCTGCGAACGCCATGGTCCAGATCGGTTCGCCGGGGAAGAAGGCCTTCATGATGGAGCCCATCACGGTCGCCACCAGCAATTGCGGCAGCACGACAAAGATGTTGAACAATCCCATATAGATGCCGATCTTGGCGGGCGGCAGGCTGGACGCGAGCATGGCATAGGGCATGGCCAGGATCGACGCCCAGGCGATGCCGATGCCCACTTCGCTCAGCAGCAGCCAGGCGGGATCGCGCAGCAGCAGGAAGCTGGCGAAGCCCGCCGATCCGGCGGCAAGGCACAGGGCATGGGTGCGCGCCTGGCCGATGCGCCGCGCCACCCATGGCAGCAGCGACAGCGCCGCCACCGCCGCCACGCCGTTATAGACCGAAAACAGCACGCCCACCCAGTTGCCGCCCGCCTGATATTCGGCGCTCGCCGGGTCGGCCGATCCGAACATATATTGGGCGACCACGGGCGTCGTGTGGATCCACATGATGAACAGCGCTGACCAGCTGAAGAACTGGATCACCGCCAGTCGGCGCATGATCGGCGGCATGGCGCCCACGTCTCCGACGATATGGGCGAGCATCGTGTCGCGCCGCCCCGCCCGCGCCAGGGCGATCGCGGCCATGCTGGCAAGACCATAGCCCGCCAGCAAGGCGGCCAGCAGATACACTTCCTTTTCCATCTGCCAGAGGCTCACCAGCGCGGCGACCACCAGCCCGGCGCCGATCCAGCCCCAGCAGGGCGCAATCGACCGGCGCGCCAGATCCGGCGCCGCGGGCGCATCGACGCCGCCGGCGAAGCCGCGCATCTGGTCGGGCGTATATTCCCTGGTCGTCAGCACGGTCCACAGCACCGCGCAAAACAGCGCAGCGCCACCCGCCCAGAAACTGTAGCGCACCGTATCGGGCACCTGCCCCGCCGCCGCGACATTGGAGACGCCCAGATGATCGAGCGCATAGGGAAACAGCGATCCCACCACCGCGCCCGCGCCGATGAAGGCGGTCTGCACCGCATAGCCGGCGACATGCTGGTCCTTGCGCAGCATGTCGCCGACAAAGGCGCGGAACGGCTCCATCGAAATATTGAGGCTGGCGTCCAGCATCCACAGCAGCAGCGCCGCCATCAGCAGGCCGGCGCTCTGCGGCATCGCCAGCAGCGCGATCGCCGCCAGGATCGCCCCGGCCAGGAAATAGGGCCGTCGCCGGCCGAGCCGCCCCAGCCAGGTGCGATCCGACAAATGGCCGATCACCGGCTGCACCAGCAGCCCCGTCAGGGGCGCGGCGACCCAGAGGGCGGACAGATCATCGATGCTGGAGCCCAGCGACTGGAAGACGCGGCTCATATTCGCATTCTGCAGCGCAAAGCCGATCTGGATGCCGAAGAAACCGAAGCTGATATTCCACAGCCCGGCAAAGCCCTGGCGAGGCTTGTCCATGCCTTTTCCTTCCCGTCCCGTCGCGGCCGGCCTTCCGCCGCCTGCGCCAAGGCGCAGCGCTGGCATGGCGCGTCCTCGCGGGCAAGGGGATGCATACGAATACGTGATTGTCTCCGGCCATTGTCGGGCCCCAAGAACGCATGGAATCGCCTCGCCCGGCAGGAGCCAACCGGACGACCAGTCGTTGAACCGGCATGGCGCATCGATCGAGGCTGGCGGACAGGGTCAAAACACCCATCAGGAGGCAGGTGATCCGCCTGTTCAACGATGTGGATCGCGGCGAAGCGCCGGTGCAGCGCAGCGACCAGGCGCTGTTTCACCCGGATTCCGTCATCTGGCGCGTCCATGGCGATGTGGGGTCGATGATGGTCGGCGGGGTCGCCAGCCTGCTGATGCAGATGCTGCATCCTGCCGTGCTCGCCGGGGTCTGGGATCATTCCAATTTCCGCGCGGACATGCATGGCCGGCTTCGGCGCACGGCGCGCTTCATCGCCAAGACGACCTATGCCGACCGCGCAATCGCGCAGGCCGCGATCGATCATGTCCGGGCGATTCACGGGCGGGTGACGGGGCGCTTGCCCGATGGCACGCCCTATCGCGCCGACGATCCCGCCTTGCTGGCCTGGGTCCATGTGACCGAAACGACCAGCTTCCTCGCCGCCTGGGTGCGCTATGGCGAACCGCTGATGTCGGCGGCGGACAAGGATCGCTATGTCGCCGACATGGCAGTCATCGGCGAAGCCATGGGCGCGGACCCCCTGCCGCGGACGCTGGCGCAGGCACGCGGGATCATCCAAGCCATGCGGCCCGCGCTCCGGGCCGACGCGCGCACGATCGAGGTCGCGAGGCTGGTCCTGGGCCGGCCCAGCCTGCGCGCCCGGGATCTGCCGCAAAGGCTCGCCATGGAAGCGGCCATCGACCTGCTGCCCGGCTGGGCGCAGCGGATGCACGGGCTTTCGACCTCGGCGATCGAGCGGCCGCTGGTGCGCGCGGGAACCTTCGGCGTCGCGCAAACCTTGCGCTGGGCGTTCCGCTGATCAGCGGGCGTGCAAAGCGCCGCGCAGCCAAGCATCGACCGACCAGCCGCCGCCGCCCAGCGCGATCAGGGGCAGCAGCAATCCTGCCCAGCTCAGATGCGTCGGCCAGGCGTCGGGATAAACGAAGCACTGGATCACCAGCGTCATCCCCAGAAGCGCGAAGGCAGCGCCGCGCGTCGCGAGCCCCAGCACCAGCAGCATGGGAAAAAGATGCTCGGAATAGGTCGCCAGCGGCGCGGCGATCTGCGGCGAGAGCAGCGGCAGGGTATATTCGGTGCTGAAGAGATCATAGGTCGCGGGCGTGATCGTCAGGACCCCTTCGACCTTGGTCCGGCCCGACAGGAAAAAGATCGCCGCGATGGCCAGCCGGTCGACCAGCAGCAGCAGGTCGCAGGGCAGGATCGTGCGGGCCGCGGCGGCAGCGCGGTCGTGAATGGCGAGCAGGAAATGCATCGGCTGGTCCTTTTGTCCATGGTCCGGCGCCCGGAGCAGCCAGGGGCCGTCCGGGCGCCGGACATCGGCGATCACGCCTTGGGCGTCAGCGATCCCGGCCCCTTGGGCGTCTTGATCTTCGTGCAGGTGCCCGCCTTCACCAGCGTCCAGGCATTGCCCTGATAGTCGGTGCGGGACGTGCCGGCGCAACTGGTGCCGGCGCCGGCCTTGCAGTCATTCTTGCCGGCGAGCGAGACGCCATAGCATTTTTCCATCTTGGGAGTTTCGGCCGCCTGTGCGGCGGTCGCGCCGCCTGCGATGGCGAGCGCGAGGGTAGCGGCAATGGCGGCGGGGTTGGTGGTCATATCCTGTCTCCTTGATCGGTGCGCCGGGGCGCGACGGGCCGGTGGGGTCAGCCCGCCGCGCTGTGACCGTGGGGGGAGGCGCTTGCGGTCACGCCAGGCCATTCGGCGCCCGGCTACGCCCGGTTACAGAAAAGAATTTTTCGCGTCCGCGCCGCTGCGCTGTAACCATGGCCCGGCCGCCGCCGAAAGACGGACGGGAGCGCGCATGAAGACAGACGAGCAGCAATTGCGGGAATGGATGGTCGGCGGCCTGAAGGGCGACGCCGCCGCGCATGCATGCCTGCTGCGCGCGCTGGTGCCCTTGCTGCGCGCATATTATCGCCGACGCTGCGGCCCGCAGGCCGATTATATCGAGGATTTGGTGCAGGAAGTGCTGATTGCCGTCCATAGCCGCAGGGCGACCTATGACCCCGTCCGTCCCTTTGGCGGCTGGTTGTTCGCCATCGCCCGCTACAAGATGATCGACCATTATCGCCGGCAGGGCCGGACCGTGCCAATGGATGACATGGACATGATCGCGGACGAGGCGGATTTCGAGGCGGCGAGCATCGCCCGGATCGACACCGATCGCCTGCTCGACATGCTGCCGCCCAAGCAGGCGGGCGCCATCCGCGCGACTCATATCGACGGGCTGAGCGTTGCCGAGGCTGCAGACCGCGCCGGCATCGGCCAGTCCGATATGAAGGTGTCGGTGCATCGCGGCATCAAGGCGCTGGCCGCCCGCATGCGGGGGACCAGATGATGCGCACCGATCGGCTGATCGAGCAACTGGCGCGCGACGTTCCCCCCGTGCCGCGCCGCGCCGTGGGATGGCGGCTGGCGCTGGGCATCGTCGGGGGCGGCATGGTGACGATCGCGGCGATCGCGCTGCTACTCGGCTTCCGGCCCGATCTCGACCTGGCGATGCAGGGGCCCAATTTCTGGATGAAATGGGCCTACACCATTTCGCTTGGCCTCTTGTCCATTCATGCGACCGCGCGGCTGGCGCGGCCGGATGAGGGGCGGCTGTCCGCGCCGTGGCTGATGCTGCTGCCGCTGGCGGCGCTGGCAGGGGTGGGCGCCGTCGAACTGATGCGCGCGCCGCCGGCGGACTGGCTTGCGATGTGGCTGGGCCATAGCTGGCGCGTCTGTTCGGCGATGGTGTTCCTTCTGTCGGCGCCGATCTTCATCGGGCTGCTCTGGTCCTTCCGCCGCCTGGCGCCCACGCGGCTGCGCGCGGCGGGCTGCACGGCGGGGCTGGCGGCGGGCGCGTGGGGCGCGACTCTCTATTGCCTTCATTGCCCCGAAGTATCGGCCATCTTCGTCCTGACCTGGTATTCGCTGGGGATCGCGCTGGCTGCGGGGATGGGCGCGCTGCTCGGCCCGCGGCTGCTGCGCTGGTGAGAAAATCGCACGCCGGGCGTAACCGGGGCCTGCCCGCCGTCGAATGACCCATGCCATCCAACAGGCATGTATCAGGAGAATGAGCATGAACAGCATCTCTACCGGCGCAGGCTATGCCGCTTCGGCCGCCCTCATCGCCATCGCCGCCAGCGCCGCGACGGCCCCGGCGATCGCCGCCGACGGCGCCAAGCAGATCCACTGCTACGGCATCAACAGCTGCAAGGGCACATCGGACTGCAAGACCGCGAAGAATGAGTGCAAGGGCCAGAATGAATGCAAGGGCCAGGGCTTCAAGACGATGACCAGCGAGGCCTGCGCCGCTGCCGGCGGCAGCCTGACCGAAACCAAATGAGCGTCAGGGGCCCGGGCGGACCGGGCCCCGCCATCACGCGGAGCCGCCGATGACCCAGCCCCAAGCAAATTGCTACGGCCTTGGCCTGCGCAAGCCGCATTACCAGCATTTCCTGGACGAGCAGGTGCCGGTCGATTTCGTCGAAGTGATTTCCGAGAATTTCATGGTCGATGGCGGCCGCCCGCGCGACATCCTGCGCCGCGTGCGCGGACGCTATCCGGTCGCCCTGCATGGCGTATCCCTGTCGGTGGGATCGGCCGACGGCCTTGACCCCGCCTATCTTGCGCGGCTGAAGCGGCTGGTCGACGACGTCGATCCGCTGTTCGTATCGGACCATCTATGCTGGACCCGGGTCGAAGGTTTCCAGTCGCACGACCTGCTGCCCCTGCCCTATACGCGCGAGGCGCTCGATTGCGTGTGCGCCAATGTCGCGGCGGCGCAGGACCATCTGGGGCGCACGATGCTGATCGAAAATCCGTCCAGTTATATGTCCTTCGCCGCGTCGGAGATGACCGAATGGGCGTTTCTGGACGCGCTGTGCGCCCGCACCGGCTGCGAGCTGCTGCTCGACATCAACAATATCTTCGTGAGCGCCGCCAATCATGGCTTCGACCCGATCGCCTATCTCGACGGCATCCCCGCCGCGCGAGTGCGCCAGATCCATCTGGCGGGGCATAGCAAGGGCGACCAGCTGCTGATCGACACGCATGACCAGCCGGTGCCGCAGGGGGTCTGGGCGCTCTATGCCCAGGCCCGCGCGCGGCTGGGGCCGGTGGCGACGATGATCGAGCGGGACGATGACATCCCGCCGCTGGCCGATCTGCTGGCCGAACTCGACATCGCCCGCGCCTGCGGTGCTAGGGAAAGCATGGCCGCATGAGCCTGCTGGCGATGCAGCGCGACCTGCGCGACTGGTTGCGGCATGACGCGGCGCAAGCCGCGGCGCGCCTGGGCGGCGAAACGATGCCCGGGCTCATCGTTTATCAGAATAATTATCGCGCGCAGCTGATGGCGTGCCTCGCCTCCGCTTGCCCGCAGCTGCGCCTGTGGATCGGCGACGACGCGTTCTTCGCCGCGGCCGCCACGCATATCGACGCCGCGCCGCCAAGCGACTGGACGCTGGACGCCTATCCCGCCGGTTTCCCCGCCACATTGGCGCAAATCCACGCCGACAGCTCCGAAATCGCGGACCTCGCCTGGCTGGAGATCGCGCTGGCCGACGCCTTTGTCGCGGCCGACCACGCGCCGCTTCCCCCGGCCGCGCTGGCGGACCTGACCTGGGACGATGCCGTCTTCCTGCTGTCGCCGGCGTTGCGCCTGCGCGACCTTGGCAGCAACGCGCCCGCCATCTGGTCGGCGCTGTCGGCCGGCGAGGAACCGCCGCCGGCGGCATCACTGCGCCAGGGGGAGGCGCTGCTGGTGTGGCGCAGCGACTTCACCGCCTGTTTCCGCACGATCGACGCGCTGGAGGCGTCCACCCTGGCCGCCATCGCGGCGGGGCAGCGCTTCGGCGCGATCTGCGCGGGTCTGGTCGCGGCGGCAGGCGAAGAGCGCGGCGTCGCCCTCGCCGGCGACATGCTCGGCCGTTGGCTCAGGGACGGCGTCATCGCAGGCGTGCGGCAGGCGGTCGGACCAGGCGCTGCGGCATGACGGCGGGAGCCGCCAGCCTCACACGCGCGCGCTTCCCTGCGCCATTGCCGCCTTGCGCGCCTCGGCCGCGGGCAGGAGCCGCCACGCCAGCAGCGCCACCAGCGCCGCGACGGGCACCGTCACGAGCAGGGACAGGATGCCGGTAGCGAGGCTTCCCGACAGCGCCGAGATGCGGCCGGCCATATAGGGTCCGATCGCCAGGCCCAGCAGCGTCGTGCCGACGAAGAAGATGGCGGTGGCGCTGCCGCGCATGCGGGGCAGCACCAGATCCTGCGTCGTGGCCGCCGCCGCGCCGAGCGCGCTGCTGCCGCTGGCGATGGTGAGCACGTTGAAGAGGAAGAACAGGCCGGCCGACGGCGCGGTGAAGGCCGCGACGATGAAAAAGGCGGGCGCGATTGCCCCGAACAGGATGACGGCGATCCGCCCCGACACATGCCGGCGGCGCAGCGCGTCCGCGATCCGGCCACCCATGGTCACCCCGATGAAGCCGGCTATCGCCGCGGGCAGGCCGACCCACAGGCCGACCTCATCGGCGGACAGGCCGAAGCTGCGCCGCGCATAGCTGGGCGCGAAGGCGGCCATCGAATAGCCGACAAGAGCGTTGAGCCCATAAGCGACCACCACGGCAACAAAGGCGCGACTGCCGAAGGTCAAGGCGAAGGTCGCGCTGTCGCGGCTCCGCAGCGCGTCGGCCCAGGAAAAGACGGCATAGACGCCGATCCCCACCGCGGCCCATTGCGCCGGCGGCTCGCCCGCCAGCAGCACCAGCATCGCGACGGCGCAAGCCACCAGCAGCAGGACCAGCACATTGCGGACCAGCGCATGCGTGCCGCGCCGGGCGGCGCCGATCAGCGACAGCGGCGGGATGACGGTCAGCAATTCCGTGACGAAGCCGGCGGTGGACGGCGGCGGACCAGCCGTGCCGCCGCCTTCCGACTGGCCCCGGATGGGTTCGCGCAGCGTCGCGACCAGGATGGCGAGGATCAGCCCCGGCACGCCCACGGCCAGGAAGGCGGCCTGCCACCCGGCAAGGCCCATCGGGCCGCTATGATCGGGATAGGCCCGGTCCCATCGCTCGACGATCAGCCCGCCGATGAACAGCGACAGGCCGCCGCCGATATAGATGCCCGACGAATAGATGGCGAGCGCCGTCGCTCGCAGCCGCGGCGGGAACCAGTCGGAAATCAGCGAATAGGCGGCCGGGCTGGCGGTCGCCTCGCCGATCCCGACGCCGATGCGCGCGCCCGACAGGGTGAGGCCCGACCGCGCGAAGCCGGACAGGGCGGTCATCGCCGACCAGAGCGCTAGCCCGATGCTCATCAATCGCACGCGATGCCAGCTGTCGGCCAGCCGCCCGAGCGGGATGCCGAACAGCGCGTAAAAAACGCCGAACGCCGTGCCGAACAGGAAGCCGATATCGGCATCGGTCAGATTGAGGTCGCGCTTGATGTCCTCGGCCAAGATGGCGAGGATCTGGCGGTCGATGAAGTTGAGGACATAGACCAGGAAGAGGATCGCCAGCACATACCAGGCATAGGGGCTGACGCCTTCCTGCCCGATGGGCTGCGGGGCCGCCGCATCTTTGGCGCGCATGCCTGTCATAGGATCTCCCTTGGCGTGATGATGGCGGGGCCGTGCCACAGGCTGCGGCGCTAGCCGTTACCGGCGGCGGCGCGCCCCGGATTGGTGCGCGTCTCCGCGATCCGGCGGCCCCAGACTTCCCGATGATCGCGCCGCTCGACCCGGATCGGTCGGGCGATCGTCAGCAATTCGCCAAGCCCGTGCCGGTCGAGTTCGGTCGTGACCCGCTGGCGCGTGTCGGCATCCAGCGCGTCGACGCTGTCGGTGATCTTCTGCCACAGGTAGAAGAGATAGGGCTGAACCCCGCTGTCATGCGGGACGCCGCGGAAGCGGGTGCGGATGGTCGTGAGGATGCGCTGGTGCGGCTTGTCGGTGACGGGCGCGCCTTCGGCTGGATCATGGTCGGCGACATGAAGCGCCAGCGCCGCCGCCATGTCCTGCAGCCCCGGAAACAAGTCGAGCCCCATATGCCTCAGCAAAGGCGCCAGGCTGTCCGCCACGGCGTCATCGGGCAGAAAGTCCGGGGCATGATCGGGAAATTCGGGCATGTCCGCGTCGGGCGCCTGCATCCGTTCCGTCCAGCGGAACAGCGAGGGCGCGCGGTTCTTCATGATCTGCGACGGCACCGGGTCGCGGCCCAGATGCGCGAAGAGTGGCCCGAACAGGGCGTAATCGCCGATCGAGGGCGCGCCGCCCAGCAGATAGGGATGGCGGGCGAAATGACCCTCCAGCGCGTCGAGCAGGCCGTGATAGGAGCCTTCGATCGCCGGCACCGTTTCCGCCGTCACGCCCAGTATCGGCAGATAGCCGGCCATGCGGGCCATCACCGCCTGCGCACCCTTTTCATCGCCGCCGGCGCGAAAGGCGTGGGTGAGGAAGGCGGACTGTTCGTCGAAGCAGGACCAGCGATAATGCATGGCGTGGCGCGTCAGGCCCGCGACGGCATAGAGCTGGACCACAAGCGCGACGACGCGCTGCAGCGCACCTTTCGGCAGAGCCCCCGACCGCTGCGCGTCGCGGTCCAGATGGTCGATAATGTCGGCGCTGTCCTGCACATAGGCGCCGTCGGGCAGCTGCAGCACCGGAATGATCGCGCGGCCGATGCGCGGCACGACATTGGCGCGAAAGTCGGGATGCGCGGGCGATCGTTCGACATAAGCCAGGCCCCGCTTGCGCAGATAGGCCCGGACCTTGCCGGTATAGAGCGAATGCGGCAGGCCGTAGAGGATGAGCATGGCGCCTGCCCCCGTCCTCATCCGAACACGCCGGTCGCCGGCACGTCCTTCAGCCAGGCGCGGACCTGCGCGCGCGGATCGGCCTCGACCCGCGTCTCATCATCCAGCACCAATGTCAGCCGGCGCTGGCTGTCATAAGGGTCCCATCGCGGCAAGCGGTCATTATTGGGATCGCCGGTCGCCGCGAAACTGGCCCAGACCGACGCCATCCGATCGGCCATCCGCCGACTGCCGGCGTCGGTGCCGGTCAGCGCCCCGCGCACATTGTGCAGGCTGGGCGCGACATCGACCCCGTGGACCGCGCCATAGCGGCCATTGGTCGCCGGGCTGGGCCAGGTCCACAAATAAGTCCATACCGGCGCGCCGCCGGCCGCCGCCTTGCGCTCCGCCTGGGCGAAGGCGCCGCGCCGGAACCCTAGATCCGTGTCGATCCGCGCCTTCTGGATGAAGGGCGATATGCCCGGCGTTTCCTGGGCGTAATAGTCGAGCAGCGCGTCCGCCTTGGCGCCGACCCGCTGCCGGGCATAGGCACGCACATCGGCCTGGCTGACATCGAAGTCGACCATGCGAAACGTCCATTCGTCGAGCACTGTGGACACGATCATCGGCACGTCGTGCGACACGGCCGGCGCGCCGGGATCGAAGGGATGCGCAGGAATGGCGGAGCCGCCGACCACGGGCGCCAGCGCCATCGGCGGCAGGCCCTTGGCGCGATCGTCCGCCTCCACCAGCGCCTGCGCCTGCAATATCTGGGTATAGGGCAGTTGCTGCAGACCGCGCAGGTCGCCCGGCGCGATGTCCAGCGCCTGGAGCACGCGCATCGCCGCCCGGTCCGCCGCCTCCCGCTCCATCGCGCGGAGCAGCGAT
>Ga0114901_1002043_pt1 | contig 11076 bp, 18 predicted proteins | sample MalvireepMed_s16_FD_89686 | JGI IMG/M metagenome (GOLD analysis project Ga0114901, IMG submission 89686) | Marine viral communities from the Global Malaspina Expedition - Malaspina viral metaG DeepMed_s16 | ecosystem: Environmental > Aquatic > Marine > Oceanic | place: Mediterranean Sea... | reverse complement strand
CTCATAAAGATACTCAACGAGGTTCTTCTTCTCCTGTGTCTGTGTCATCAGACCCCTTTCGCTTCAGGATTTCCGTTAACTGGTTCTCCACGGGGTCTCCCAGCTCCTCTTTCTGTTCGCTGGGCCTGGCGTTGGCCTTTCCCGCCTTCCGCCATTCATTGAGCAACTCCCGTGCCGTGTCTTCCTGTACCATCCCAGCAGTCGGCCGATACTTCTCAGGAAGATTCGCGTTCAATAACGTAATCGCCAGGATCGGCGACTTCTTCACAGCCTCCGGATCGAGAACAATCCCCACAATCACCTCTTCCAACTTCTCCCCAAACTCCTTTTTCGCCTCAGCGAAACGATCCGCAAACGCATCATCACCCGTGTTCCACCGATGCACCGTCGTCCGCTCTATACTCGCCACCTTACACCCGTTCCGAATCGTCCCATACTCCAAAAATCCCTTGATGAAAGAATCCTGCCTCTGCTGCTTCGTCTCCCCACGACCCTTCGATTCCTTGACCATGAAACATCCCCCTCTCACACTCTCCCCCTGATAACATTACAACACTCGGGTCTTATAAAGACCCGTAGTGTTGTGTTATTTTATTTATCATGAGAGAACATACCTGTTTCAACCTTTTTGTCCTAAAAAATATCTGGTAACACTCAAAAAGTGTTACCTTTTGTGGTAACACAACACTTTATAACAAAAATAACATGTTACCACTAGCTAAATTCCTTGAAACCTAGTCAAAAAGATCCTTTTCCTGAAAACATCCTGACAGAAACAGTCAATCCAGTCAATCTCGAACAACCTTTTAGGAAAAAAATTCCGTCAAGGGTACCCCCACTTCGCCACACATAATTACAAGACATACCCCCTTAGACTCTCTAAAGTGAACAGGAAAAGACAAACAGCCAAAGACAGGAAGAAGGACGCATGATTATCCCAGAGCAGATAATCTAGCAACTATTAAAGAGCAGTTAGCAGATGTCAAAGCGCATCCTCAACTGTCAGGTTGGGCTAGTGCCGCCCGCCGTAGTTTTCCGATTTACGTAGTATTCCGAATTTTGAATAGTTCGGTTAACCGTAGTATTTATAATTCCGAAGTGTTCAGTTTTTCGAATAGTTCGGAAATGCGAAGCAACCAGGTTGCATGACATTTGTGTCATGATTCATTTGTTTTGTTTTTTTAGTGTTGCAAGTGCCGCGAAGTAATAGCCGAATCAGAATATATTGCTAAGGTCAATGTTGTTTACATTATCACCTATATATGTTACAATTCTTGTATAGCTTAAAAGAGATTAAGGAGATTTTATAAGAGCAAAAATAGATCAGAAAATTTGCATAATCCGTGCGTAAGTCGTTGCGAAGCTGCCCCAAATTTGACGGCGTTAATTGAGTCTTCCGCGTAGCACGATACATAGAACAAGCGTTCAATATATTATTCGCGAATAATATATTTCTAAATCCACAAAATTAAGTTTCAAATTATGAGAGGTATTTAGAAATGACTACAAAAACAAAAGCGGATAATAAGAAGAGTAACGAGAGTGTCGAAGTAACCACCAACAAATTTGCTACCAGAAGTGTAAAAGCTTCTAGTAAATCTGGTAAGTATATGGTTGCTAGTGCAGAGTATCAGCACAACGTGTTAGATATCCTACTCACTGGCGACAATAAAGAACCAGTGAATTCTGAGATTGCAACGAATCGCGATAAGATAGAGACACTATGGATTGATGGTGGATTGAAGGATAAGGCTAGGCATCACTACAAGTTCGAATTTATAGGCATCAATAAAAATGGTGTCTATTGTTTCGAGGTAACAGTGTTCCAAACTTTAACCAAAGCCGATCACGTTGTCATCTCATTGCTCATCAGTCATGCAATAGCACGACTAAGCAATGATGATGAGAAGCTAAAGTTTCTCATTGATGGTCAGCGGAACACATTTCATCCTCAGTTTGTGCAGGAATTCGCAAAAGATGGTTCACTTCACGGTAGGGATTACTTCCCTGAAACGCCATTCAATTGGGAACCGGAAGATCGCTCGAAGTATGACAAAGAAACTGGAAAGTTAATCGGTCAAACGGTCACTGTTTACAATAGGGATGAGATACAATTGAATGGATTCGACAAGAAGCTTCCGGAATTGCCAAAAGGCGAAATTGTCAAACGTGACGCAAACGAGAATGTTCCTATTGGTGGTGGTGATGGTGCTAGTGATGATGATGATGATTCTAGCGAATCAGAATCAGATTCTAAGGAAAGAATCATGGAATGGCTAGAGTGTTCCAGCGATAAGGAACACTCCAAGTATGCCAACGATTACTACGGCATGCGTAAGAATGCCAAGATAACAAAGCGCCAACGTGAAGCATTTGAGAAACACGAAATGCCGAAGTGCTTTGATTGTGAATCAAGCTTAGTGATTCGGGAAGGCATAGTTCAATAGAAATATAGAACTCAGAATAATAGTTGAACGCTTATTGATACGAAACGGCACATCAATATTGATGTGCCGTTTTTTATTGGAAACGAATAGCATGAAAAAAATGTCATACGAAATATATTATTCGCGAATAATATATTTTCCACTGGCTAGATAGCCACAGAAAATGACAGCCAGTCACAGAAAATCACAAAACCTGGAGGTAACAGATGCGCTCAGAAAACGACAAGCAAACAAGTCAGTACGGGTCACTCGACCCAGCCGCAGAACGTGAACGACACAGGGACGAGCGGCGCGAAAGTCGGGACAGGATCAAACAGGCACGACAGAAACGCACAGCACAACTGGAAAGAGGTGACGCATGACGACAGAAACATACAACGGGTGGACGAATCGGGAAACTTGGCTGGTTGGTTTGTGGGATTTCTTTGACTATGACGAAGTGCAGTCAGTCATCAAGGATATTACCGATGGAAAACTGGAAGGGACAGATGCTGAGGTGCCACCAATCATCGTCAAACTGACCGGGATAGAACAGGCAGTTGCGTATTCGCTATCCCAAGCTCTGGAGAATATGCACGATGACTACATCCATGAGATGTTTCCTGCATGGAGTGACGGGAACGCCAACGGATACATGCAGGATCATATCAATGGATCAGTCGCAAAAATCAACTGGCGCGAGATTGCGGATAACTACAGCGAAGAGATCCGCGAAGCCTGTAAGGATATGCTCATCATCGATGTGCGTTATGCACTCACAGGTGAACACAACGGCACGGCCAAGCACCACTTCGCATTCAGTGAAGCAATAGAAAACATCAACAGCCAAGCACGGGAAGCAATCAGAAATCTATAGGAAAGAGGTGCAGTATGACGCAGGCAATGGAAGGAACAGATTATAGGTGCGATATATGTGACGGGGAAGGAATGTTCTTGGGAACATTTGGCGTGTGGGATCACTGGCGATGCCGCCAGTGTGCGAGTCAATACCAAACACTCGTCAGCGACAGGGTAGAACAGGAGACAGGTGCCGTCGTGTGTGATGACTGTCTCTTACCGGCATACGATCAGGGAATACAAGGCTACGCACAACAGGCAGAAGCAATGATCGTCATGGGTGCAGAGGTTGAGGACCATGAATGTATCCGCATCATCGAACCAGAAGATAATATCAGGTGCGACTGCTCAGGACACAGGAGGTAGGCATGACCACAGATAACCCAGTGACAACCTGCCACATCTGTGGCCTGACCAGCAGTGATGAGAGGAGGTTCACGTACGGAAACAAACAGGACAAGGAAGCGATCACCGGAGACGGATCAATCCGATGCGGGAATTGTATTGATGATGACGACACAGAAGGAGGAGAATAATGGCATATATAAAATCCCGCTACGTTTCAACGTGTACAGATTGCCAGAAGCATATACCGAAAAATCAATCAATCTACTATGACAAAACAACTAAAACTGTTCTATGTCGCATATGTGATGATAAGCGATTAATCAATAGAACTTCGACAGTCTCAGATATTGTTATATCTGATTCTGGAATGGAACGCGCACTTGGAATAGAGGAGTAAACACAATGACGATGAAGAACATTGATAAGCAGGGACATCAGATTCTGGTGGATGAATTGAAGAAAGCAGCACAGGAGATTGCAGCCAAGCATGGTCTCGTTATCGTGAGCAAGGGGGGGAAGTACACACTTGATACCGGCAGTGTCAAGATGGAGTTTTTAGTACCGAACCACGACTTCCAAACGGATATGGGTCAATCACTGGGTGCAGAGTTCGACATTGGCTTTGGGTTCAGGTACAAGAAGAGGGACTATACCGTGATCGGATTTGATTCCAATGCACGGAAGTATAAAGTCATTGCCCAGAGGGATGACAACGAAGAGGTGGGACTCACTGTTGCTGGAGTGAACATACAGTACAGGATCAATGAGGAGGCAGCTCGTGGATGACGATGACATTATCGGACAACGTATCACAGGCATACGGAAACTCACGCCTGCTGAACTGAAGAAGGAGAATTGGAAGAACAATCCCCATCACGGCCCAGCCACTGGCCTGGAACTGGAGAACGGTGTGTTCCTCTACCCATCACAGGACACGGAAGGGAACGGCAGTGGCGTGTTCTTCTACACGCAGGACAAGCAAACATACATGATCGGGGAGGTGGACGCATGAGTTGAGATTACTACTACTACATGTTATAATAGCTACGGAGGTACGATATGTCACAGGAACCAGATGAAGAATCGACCTGTCCAGAGTGCGAGGGTGACAACCTCACTGAGGACAAGACACAGTGCTTCGACTGTCAGGCAGAAGACTACGCAGGGAAGGGAGAGGGATGACGATTGAGGAACACAAACACGCACTGCGTATCGTTCTCAAGCTGGAGATGACATCGGAAGCAGATGATGACGATCTGAAAAGTCTCGTTGAAGTTTTCAGCATGGGGCTCTCCCAAGAAGATATTGAAGCATGTTACGCAGTTGTTCAAGCAGAGATACACACACAGGAAGGGAGCTAGGATGTGGATTATACCCAACAACCTATCAGACACTTATCCGTCTGTTCTGGATACGAAGGACTTGGGCTTGGACTCCGACGAGTTTTCCCAAGCATCAGAGAAATCTCTTATGTGGAGGGGGAAGCATGGGCCGTCGCGAACCTGGCGAACAAGATGGAAGAGGGAAAGCTGGATTCAGCACCTGTCTGGACGGATGTTAAGACCTTCCCATTCAGACAGTTTCGTGGAAAGGTGGACATCCTCTCTGGAGGATTCCCCTGCCAGCCTTTCAGTGTTGCTGGGAACCAACAGGGAACAGACGATGAACGACACCTCTACCCATTCATCAGCGCAGGGATCAGGGAGTGCCAGCCAACAATTGTCTTTCTTGAAAATGTTCCTGGTATCGTCAGCACAAAACTCCCCAGCGGAGAAAGTGTTCTCCAATATGTCCTTAGAGACTTGGAATCGATGGGTTACACAGCAACGGCAGGAATCTTTAGCGCGGAAGAAGTTAGCGCACCTCATCGAAGAGACAGGGTATTCATCTTGGCCTACGCCCAGAGCAGTGGACGCACGAAGCGCGAACCAACCACACAAGGATCGGGGAGTCAAGCCCATCGCCCATCTCAACGCCGCAGTCAAGCAGGAGAACTGGACGACACCCACGCAGGACACATCAGAGAGATCCAAGAACTACGCACAGGGGGGAACTCCGCTGTCCAAGCAGGTCAATCAGGAGAACTGGGGGACACCGACATCCAGAGATTGGAAGGGGTCGAGTTCGGGACCAATCATCCGCAACGATGGCAAGAGCCGGATGGATCAACTGGTCTACCAAGTAGAGCAGCCTCAGCATGGCCCGCCCGCCCCGGACACGAGCAGCACGAATGGGAAGAGCCACGGACAGTCGTGGTCAACACCCAACGCAAACGATCACAGGGAAGCGACGGGGATGCGGCCGTCACGGATAGAGACCAACCGCAAGACGGAGTACCTACACAGGCAGGTCAACACAACGACAGGCAAGCTCAACCCCAACTGGGTGGAGCAACTGATGGGGATACCAGTGGGGTGGACCCAACTCAGTTCCGCGTGGACAGGCTCCGAATGATCGGGAACGGGGTGGTTCCAGAGACAGCGCAGCGAGCGTATCAAGTACTCGCAGGAAGATTGAGAGGGGGTGAGAGAGATGCAGGACAATAAGGTACGGGACCTACGTTATGAGTTCCAACGAGAGATCCAGGATCTCCAGCGAAAATTAAGTCTGCTGGTGTCGGATCAATCAAAGCTGCAATCTGACATGCGGCAGCTCCAGTCAGCCGTGAATAGATTAGAGAGGTCAAGCCGATGAGTAGTGATGAGTTAGTCTGCGAGGGATGCGGTGAGAACAACGTCCTTGATTCGACAGGGATTGACTATGACGATACAGCAGGGCCGTCTGGTTTTTGCATGAACTGTGAGGAGCAGATGCGGTATGTGGAAAGAGAGGGGGTGAAATAGATGTCTAAATCAGGAAGAGCAGCCTACAAAGCACAGCAACAAGAGCGGGGAGCAGATAACTACATGGCGGAAGAGGGTGAACGTCGTCACGATATCGATCAACGCATCACGGCGCTTGAAGAAATCGTGAACGCGGATGGACTGAGAAGAGGTCAACACATAGCAGCGCTGAAGGAGGCAGCGACTGCACTGACGGAAGCACTCCGTGATAAAGACTACCCGAAGCAGCCAGAGCCAACACAATCGGAAGACATACCATTTTAAGGGAGGTATCAATGGAACTTATTATTGGGATCTTGATTGTCGGAATCATCAGCAGCATATAGATGTTACAAGAGAGAGAGGTTTTTATGGAACGCGAAGATACATTTGCAGTCACAACAATTTGTACAACCTGCGGTGGACACCTCCAGTGTCCCACATGCCAACCAGATTTCCAGCGTCCACTCGACGCACAGATTCGCGAGGCTGCCACAACCATGCACCCGAAGGAAGCACGGCTCCTCGTCAAGGATTACTACATCATGCAGTCGAACCGTGTCCGGGCAGACAACCAGATCAGAAGCTCAAAGGCACTGGATGAGCCAACGTCTATCCTCGAATGGTCATCCCATAACTTTCGAGAACTGGAGAACCAAGTCCGCAAGGTCTTGGACAGTTACAGTAGCTCATCCAAGATCGGTGAGTGGGCAAAGAGTAACACCGGTATCGGGCCCGTCATCGCATCGGGGTTACTGGCACACATTGATCTCGACAAAGCACGGACACCGGGTGCGATCTTCCGCTTCGCCGGACTCGACCCCAGTATGCAGTGGCTCGGCAGGGACGGGACACGAGATATCGTAACGGATGTCTTGGGAACACAGCGTGACCCGGACGACGACGATCTGGATCTCATTGCGGATCGACTGAACAGGTCACCATCCAACCTGCGTGAACTGATCCGAGCCCACATGGAAGAGGAAGCCGAGCGCAACAACAGGAAGACGGTGAGTGATGAGATCACACGCGATGATGTCATCAAGGCAGCATCACGCAGACCCTTCAACGCCAACCTGAAGAGGTTGTGCTGGATCATGGGCGAGAGCTTCATCAAGGTATCGGGGAATGACAAAGCATTCTACGGTCAGAAGTATGCAGAGAGAAAGCTCTGGGAGATCGAGAACAATGAGGCTGGGGGCAACGAAAAGCTGGCTGGTGAGAAGATTGCCAGCGGAAAATTCAAGAAAGCAACGAAGGCGAAGTCCGCCTATGAGAAGGGGAGACTGCCGGATGCGGAGATCACGAGCCGTTCACGACGGTGGGCAGTCAAGATGTTCTTGTCCCACTACTGGGATGTGGGGTATCGTATCGCCAACGAGGGACAGCAGCCACCCCGACCGTGGGTGATCGAGCATGGGGGACACACCAAGTACGTTCTCCCACCAAACCTCGACATGATTTAACAACCGAGAGATCCACGATTGATGAAGTAACATAGTAATAGAGAGATCCATATCTCAAGAGGTAACATGAGCGATGAGAGATCCAAAGGCGAATAGGTAACATGTTAGGTGAGAGATCCACTGGCGAAGAGGTAACAGGAAGAGAGAGAGATCCAGATAAGAAGAGGTAACAAAGCATGCGAGAGATCCAGCGAAGATGAGGTAACAGGCTTACGGAGAGATCCATAGTTAATGAGGTAACAAAGCCCGAGAGAGATCCAAGATCTATGAGGTAACAAGGAATTTGAGAGATCCACGGGCGAAGAGGTAACACAGAGCTAGAGAGATCCAACGACAGCGAGGTAACAGATGGTGCGAGAGATCCACAGTGGGATAGGTAACAAAAGATGGGAGAGATCCATCCCGGCAGATGTAACAATCCATACGAGAGATCCATTGCTTTTGAGGTAACAATCCAGATGAGAGATCCAATTTCCGAGAGGTAACATGACCGATGAGAGATCCAAAATTGCAGAGGTAACAATGGGAAAGAGAGATCCATCGCTGTTAAGGTAACAAAGGAAACGAGAGATCCACGTGCCACGAGGTAACAGGTGAATAGAGAGATCCATGAGACTTGAGGTAACAAACGGTGAGAGAGATCCATCTCTGACGAGGTAACAGGCTTACGGAGAGATCCATAGTTAATGAGGTAACAAAGCCCCAGAGAGATCCAGTGCGAATGAGGTAACACAGTCAGGGAGAGATCCATTGGTGGGGAGGTAACACTAGATATGAGAGATCCACGATTGCTGAGGTAACAAGGTTGGGGAGAGATCCATTTCGGCAGAGGTAACAAAGCCGCGGAGAGATCCAATCGGATAGAGGTAACAGAAGATATGAGAGATCCATGAAAAAAGAGGTAACAAAGCCCTGGAGAGATCCACGCATCGCGAGGTAACAGTTCGGGGGAGAGATCCGCAGTTGATGAGGTAACAAGTTGGGTGAGAGATCCACAACCACCGAGGTAACACAGAAGTGGAGAGATCCAAGGTGAATGAGGTAACAATAGGTTTGAGAGATCCATTGTTCATGAGGTAACAAAGCCCCGGAGAGATCCAGATGTACAGAGGTAACATATGTGTCGAGAGATCCACAAGTGAAGAGGTAACAAGAGGTATGAGAGATCCACAAGCGGTGAGGTAACAAAAGATGGGAGAGATCCATAAGAACCGATGTAACAAAGTTAGCGAGAGATCCAGGTAGTCTGAGGTAACAGACCCAGAGAGAGATCCACTGGCGACGAGGTAACAAAAGATGGGAGAGATCCAAGCGGAACGAGGTAACAAGTAAGGAGAGAGATCCAAAAACTCAGAGGTAACAACAGACATGAGAGATCCAATCATCCAGAGGTAACAGATGACAAGAGAGATACCGAAGGCCGTCCCTGATAAAGAACATGCATGAAGAGACGGCCTGGAGAGAGGTACATCGGACGCCACAACATCCGATGACCTTATTCTACCACAACCGTAGTGACACCTAGGCATAGCTATTTGTATATGGGAGGTGTATACTACTACAGAGAAGGGAGGTGATAAACATGAAGGAACCAGAGGCATACATCATTGATGGACAGACGTTCACGCAGGACGATTTCTTAACACCTGTCGAGGCGCAATCCTATCTAGGTGTTGGAGAACAACAGATGTGGAGATGGCGATCAACAGGCCACCTAGATTATATACGTCTGTATAAAAGTATCTCGCTGCTCTATACAAAGAAGCAGTTGGATGAAGCACTTGCATTGAAGCGACCAGAGAGAGCTACAGCAAATAGTTAAGGAGTACCCATGAGTACCGTTGAAGAACAGCCACAGTATCAAGATGGAGAGTCGAGCCTTCTCCCAAAAACAGGATCAAATAACAACCTACCCAGTACATCTTTCGAGCCACCACCATCGGTGACACGAGAAGCGATTGAACAGTTGATGTCCCCTGAACACAATAGAAGCATCAAGAAAGAGCCATCACTGAAAGAAATGGAACTGTTTATTGTCCAGTGTCTCACCAAGGCGATGAACCCACTGGCAGGAGACGTTGATTTCTGGACTGACGCAAATGGTCGCCTAACATTTGTCATCAGGGAGTCGTTCTATCTCCGTGTTGCTGATGCACATCCCAAGTTCCGGGGTATACAGTCAGGTGTCATCGTCGAACGAGGCCCGGATGGTGACCCATTTGAAATTGAAGGTGGGTACTACAAGAAGGGTGAGGATATCGTCGGTGGATGGGCAATCGTCCATCGGTCTGATCGAGATTTTCCCATCGTCCACAAGGTAAACTTCCGGGATTACATTATGGGCAAAGAGAAGAGCGAGGCATGGATAAAGTTTCCGGGTAGAATGATTGAGAAGGTGGCCCAGGTGGGAGCCCTAAGGATCGCATTCCCGGCACAGTTTGGTGGGCTCTATTCCGAGGATGAGATGCCCGATAAGGGAAGCGATGACATTGTCGTGAGCAAGCCGAAAGCGAAACGGAAAAGCCCAACAGTCAAAGCGGCAGAGGAACGTGGCGCCAAGGTCGAGTCACCTGAAGAGCAGAACACAGAGCCGATCTTTGAGCAGCCTCCTGAAACCACAGCTTTGCCTGAGGATCAACCGGAGCCTGAACTAGAGCCAGAGGTTCCTAAGATTGCGTTTATCGGGACTGATCCAGAATCCGGAAACAAGGTGAACATGCCAACATGTCCGGACCACGGAGAAGAGTGGGATTTACAGCCAGCAGGAACATCAGCAAGAACAGGGAAAGCATACGATGCCTTCTATAAATGCCCAGCTCGAACCGATGACGGATCTTTCTGCCAAGCATTCAATGAATTCAAGGTACAGGCGTCCTATGCATCCGCAACAGGAGATGCATAGTGCTGTTGCGGCACGACGCATTCGAGTGTGCAGACGCAGGGTTTGACTTCCCCCATGCTGCAACACAATGCCCGAACCCCGTGAGACGAGCAGAGGATCACAAGATGCAGGAGATTGAGGCGATACAGCAACAAACACAACAACTCCGGCGTCAGAACGATCTGATGCAGCGACACGCTGATTTACGCGAGGATGAAGGAGATGAATATTCTTCTCGTCCTCGTGCCCGGACAGAAATTCGACGCTTGTACTTG
>Ga0114901_1002032_pt1 | contig 11096 bp, 10 predicted proteins | sample MalvireepMed_s16_FD_89686 | JGI IMG/M metagenome (GOLD analysis project Ga0114901, IMG submission 89686) | Marine viral communities from the Global Malaspina Expedition - Malaspina viral metaG DeepMed_s16 | ecosystem: Environmental > Aquatic > Marine > Oceanic | place: Mediterranean Sea... | reverse complement strand
GCCGCTGGGGGTATCGTCTTCTTCCTCCCCGTCATCCTCGAACATAAGCTCCGAAGGTTCGAGCGTCTCGCCGAGCGGCACGCTTTGCGCGGGCGCGGCAAGCTGCGCAGGCACCGGAGCGCCGAGTTCGGGCAAATCGAGGTCGAACTGGAAGAGCTGCCCGAAGCGGGCGATGAAGCCGGCTTCGAGGGCGCGGAACTACCCGAACCGTCCGAACCCGATCCCGCCGCAGGACCGATCCTGGCGACCAAGGGCAAGGCTTCGGCAGCCCCGCCGACCGATCCCGGGGCGTTGGCTTACGGCGACGATGGCCACGCGATGCCGCAGGCCATGGCCGGCGCCTTCCAGACACAGGCCGCAGCCTTCGAAGCTTCGCCGCTGGCGGGACAGGCGGCGTTCGATCCCGATCCCGAACACCGGCCGCTCTATGGCAAGCATGTGCTCATCACCGCGGGCCCGACGCGCGAACCGATCGATCCGGTGCGCTATATTGCCAACCGGTCGAGCGGGAAGCAGGGCTTTGCCATCGCCGCGATGGCCGCAGCGGCGGGGGCCCGCGTTACTCTGATCGCCGGACCTGTGCACCTGCCCACCCCGGTCGGGGTCGACCGTATCGACGTCGAGACCGCCGAAGACATGGCCGAGGAAGTGCGCCGCGCATTGCCGGTGGATATCGCCTTCATGGTCGCCGCGGTTGCGGACTGGAAGAGCCGGCATGTCGCGGGCGAGAAGATGAAGAAACGCGGCTCGGCGCCGCCCGCGCTGATCCTCGCGGAGAACCCCGATATTCTTGCCAGCACGGCGGCGGGTCGCAAGCGCCCGACCTTGCTGATCGGCTTCGCCGCCGAAACGGAGAACGTGGTCGAAAACGCCAAGTCCAAGCGCAAGCGAAAAGGCGCCGACTGGATCGTGGCCAACAATGTCGCAGGCGATATCGGCGAAAGCGTGATGGGGGGCGACCTCAACCAGGTCCATATCGTCACCGCGCGCGGGGTCGAGAGCCTGCCCGAGATGGCCAAGGAAGACGTCGCGCGCGAACTGGTGCTGCGTGCCGCGGAAGCGCTGGTGCCGGGGGATGACGCCGATGACTGATTCGGTGGGCGTGCAGGTCAAGCGGCTGCCGCATGGCGAAGGACTGGCGCTACCCGTCTATGCCACCGATGGCGCGGCGGGGATGGACGTGCTTGCCGCCGAAGACCTGACGCTGGCGCCGGGACAGCGGCATGCTGTGGCTACCGGTCTCGCGGTCGCAATTCCGCAGGGTTTCGAAATCCAGGTCCGCCCGCGATCGGGGCTCGCGCTCAAGCACGGGATAACCGTGCCCAATACGCCGGGAACGATCGACAGCGATTACCGCGGCGAGATCAAGGTCATCATGATCAACCACGGGACGGAAGATTTCGCGATCGCCCGGGGTGACCGGATCGCACAGCTGGTGCTGGCCCCGGTCACGCAGGCCGCGTGGCACGAAGTGGGCCAGCTCGATGCGACCGTTCGCGGTGAAGGCGGCTTCGGCTCGACAGGCGGCCACGCGAAACTGGGCTGAGCGCCGGTAGGAAAAAGGCGGCCCGCTCGCGGACCGCCCTTCGCTTGGCTGAATTTTCGCCCGCGCGGATCAGTCGATCTTGCGCACGGTGGTTTTTTCGGGCGCGATCGAGATACGCAGCGTTTCGCCCGAATTTCCGGGGAAATCGGTAAACATCGCTTCGACGAGGTTGGGCACCAGATACTGCAGCCGGTTCGAGGTCGAAATCGCCTGCGCCTGGCCTTCGAACAAGCGTTCGCCCGTCGCGGCGCGGTCGATCTTCATGTCGATCTCGCTGGTGTAGACGGTGTAGCTGCGGACTTCCTGCCCGCCGAACCACGGGTCGTAATAGCCATAGCCCCAGCGGCTGCCGACATAGCGCGGGCGGTAATAGCCGGTCCGCGCACGGTAGCCGTACCACGGCGAATAGAACGGGTCGCTGAAGCCGGTCGACCGCACGCGTTCGCGGCCCTTGTCGACCTCGTAGTCGAAACGGACGAGCAGCGAAGCGTCTTCGGGCGATGCCGCCTGGGCATAGCCGAGGCTCGACATCTGCGCTTCGACGAGGTCGGCATATTGCGCGAACTCGAGCCCGCCGGCGAGCGCCGGATCATCGGCCACGACGAAATAGGTTTCCCCCTGCGGGGCGGGCAGCTGCGTCTGGAAACGCGAGACATCCGCCTTGAACGGGGTGGCACAGGCTGCGAGGCCTGCAAGGATGACGGGAACGGAGGCGAGCTTGAGTTTGCGCCCCCAACCCTGGTTCAGGTTGGTCATGCTCAGTCCTTTGTACTGTTGGCGTTTCTTACACGGAAACGCGATCGTGCGCAGCCCACCGCTTGCCCGAGGCACACTGCCATTACCTGTGCATGGCTATGGACGAATGGCGATTAACCCGGATTGAATGTCCGGATTCACATTTGATGCGATGACCGCGCGCTTAACGCACCAGCCCAAGCGCAGAATATGTCGCGTCGAGCGTGGGGCGCGCCAGTTCGCGGGCTTGGCTGGCGCCGCGCGCCAGTATCGCATCGAGCGCCTCGCCGTCGTCGAGCAGCTCGTTGAACCGGGTGGAGATCGGTCGCAGCGTTTCGACCAGCAGTTCGCCCAGCGCGGGCTTGAACTTGCCGAAACCCTCGCCGCCGTATTCGCCCAGCACGGCCTCGACCGTGGTGTCGGCAACCGCAGCATAAATCGTGACGAGGTTCAGCGCTTCCGCCCGGCCGACCAACCCGCCTGCCTCGCTCGGCAGCGGTTCGGGGTCGGTCTTGGCCTTTTTGACCTTCTTCATCACCGTATCGGCATCGTCGGCCAGTTCGATCCGGCTCATCTCGGACGGGTCGGACTTGCTCATCTTCTTGGACCCGTCGCGCAGGCTCATGATCCGGGCGGCCTGCGGCGGTGTGATCGCTTCGGGCAGGGTGAAGACCGGCGTATCCTCACCAGCGAAATCGTTGTTGAACTTCTGCGCGATGTCGCGTGCCAGTTCGAGATGCTGTTTCTGGTCTTCGCCGACGGGAACATGCGTTGTCTGGTAGAGCAGTACATCGGCGGCCTGCAGCACCGGATAGGCGAACAGCGCGACCGATTGGCCTTCGCGGTTCTTGCCCGCCTTGTCCTTCCACTGCGTCATGCGGTTGAGCCAGCCCATTCGTGCGGTTCCATTGAGCAGCCACTGCATTTCCGCATGCGCGGGGACCTGCGCCTGGTTGAACAGGATGCTCCGGTGCGGATCGATCCCGCAGGCGACCACGGCCGCGGCCATTTCCAGCGTGCCGCGGTGCAGTTCGGCCGGATCGTGCGGCATCGAAATGGCATGCAGGTCGGCGAGGAAGAACAGGCATTGCTCGCCGTCCTGCATATCGTCCTGCATGCGCACCCAGTTGCGGATCGCCCCGAGGTAATTGCCGAGGTGGAGATTGCCGGTGGGCTGGATGCCGGAAACTACCCGCATGTCAGGACGCATGAATTCTCTCAATCAGGTTCGGGCCGGCCAGGATCGGCCCGTCGGGTTCAGGTCTGGCGGCGCAGCAGCCGGGCGATCGTCGCCCGGTCGAGCACCCCGAGGAGGATCGCCGCGATGCCGTAGACCGCAGTGCCCGTCAATGTCACCGCGGCGATCCCGCCCGCACGCTGGAGTATCGTGCCGTCGAACCACGGGTCCAGCGGACCCATCAGCGCCCACAGCGCGAGCGCCATCGCCAGCGCGGCGATGAAGATCCGCACGATCCGCCCCGCGATCCGTGACGGCAGGCGGAAATACCCGCGCCTGACTAGGATCGCGTAAAGCAGCATGACATTGCACCACGCGCCGATCGACCCTGCCACGGCCAGCGCCAGCACGCCCAGGCGCGGGACCAACAGGATATTCAGCCCCACCGTGACCACCAGCGACGCCGCAGCGGTGAACACCGGGGTGCGCGTGTCTTTCCGGGCAAAGAAATTGGGCGTCAGCACCTTGATCAGCACATAGGCGGGCAGGCCGATCACCAGCCCGCTGACCACCGTGCCGGTAATCAGGGCATCTTCGACGCTGAACGCGCCGCCAGCGAAGAACACGCGGGTGAAGGCGCTGCCCGATACGAACAATGCCGCAGCCGCGGGCACGGTCAGCAGCATCGCCAGCTCGATCGCGTTCGATTGCAGCCGCTGCGCCTCGTCGTTCTCCTCGCGCGAGAGGTAGCGCGAAAGGGCGGGGAGGATGGCGGTGCCCAGCGCGATCCCGATGATCCCCAGCGGCAGCTGGTTCCAGCGGTCAGCCATTGCGAGATAGGTGTAGCTGCCGACCTCCAGCGTGGAGAGGAAGAACAGGTCGACGAAGCGGCTGATCTGGTAGATGCCCGCACCGAACACCGCAGGGACGATCAGCACGCCCAGTTCCTTTACCCCGGGCGAGGCCCGCGGCAGCAGCAGGCGGATCCGAAAGCCCGCGCGGTGCATCCAGAACGCCAGCCACACCAGTTGCAGCAGGCCCGAGGCGCTGAGCGCGACCGATTGCCAGAACGCACTTTCGCGGCGCGCCATCACCCCTTCGCCCAGCGATGCGCCGTATAGCAGCGCTGCGATCAGGCAGAGGTTGAGCAGCACCGGTGCCGCCGCCGCGGCAGCGAAGCGCGACAGCGAGTTGAGCACGGCGGCGACCAGCGTCGCAAGGCTCATGAACAGGAGGTAGGGGAAGGTAATCCGTGCCATCATCACCGCGATCGGCAAGGCTTCGGGATCGCTTTCGAGGCCGTCGGGTGCGAAATAGGCGACCACCCACGGCATCGCCACCATCGCCAGCCCGCCAAATACGATCAGGATCGGCAGCAGCAGCGACAATACGCTTTCGGCGAAGCGCTGGGCCTCGCTCTGCCCTTCGACCATCCGGCGGTTGAAAAGCGGCACGAAGGCGCTGGCAAAGGCGCCTTCGGCGAACAGGCGGCGGAAGATGTTGGGCAGCATGAAGGCCAGCTGCCACGCGTCGCCCATCGGCGTTGCGCCGAGCACGCGCGCCACCAGGATGTCGCGCACGAAGCCGAAGACGCGGCTGACCGCGGTCAGCCCGCCGATGGTCCCGACGTTCTTGAGCAGGCTCACCTGTCAGAGCCTCCCGGGCGAATCAGCGGCTCAGGCTTCGCCGGCGGGCGGGGTCGCCGCGGCGCCCTGCTGCTGTTCCTGCGCGCGCGCAGCCAGCTGCTGCTGGTAGAGCGCGCCGAAATCCATCGGATCGAGCATCAGCGGTGGGAAGCCCGCATCGCGGCTGGCATCGGCAATGACGCGGCGCGCGAAGGGGAACAGAATGCGCGGGGCTTCGGCGAACAGGAAAGCGTGCGCCTGCTCGTCGGGCAGATTGCGCATGCCCATCAGCCCGCAATAGTCCAGATCGATCAGATAGAGCGTGCCCTGGCTGGTCTTGGCGCTGCAGGTAACCTTCAGCGTCACTTCGTGAACGTCTTCGGCGATCTTGTCGGCGGCGATATTGACCTGCACGTCGAGCTGCGGCTGCTCGTTCCACTGGTAGCACTGCGGCGCGCTGGGGTTCTCGACCGAAAGGTCCTTGATATATTGCGAGATCACGCCCGCGCTGGGCTGGTTGTCGGCCCCGTTGGCGCCCGCTGCGGGATTGTTCAGGTCGGTGAGAACGTCGCCTTCGTCGGCCATGTGCATTCGCTTTCCATTTATCCGATAATGCCGCCCGCGCGCGCCATTTCCGGGCGCAGCGGGCCTTCGGTGCGCGCGCCTAGCACTGTCGGACGAGTCTAGCAATCCGCGACCCGGCCCGGCGGTACGCGGCGCGGCGCCGGGGCCGCAGGACCATTGTCGGTTTGTATTTCCTTCCTATCTAGGGCAGGACAGATGTTGGACTGCCGGAGGCGCGTTGCCTTCGCGAATGAAGTTGGGAAGCAGGTTAATCACGTGATCACCGAGATCGTCATCCTCGCCATGATCGCCGCCTTTCTGGGGTTGCGGCTCTATTCGGTGCTCGGCCGTCGGTCGGAGCATGAAGAAGAGGTGGTGCCGCATCGGTTCGAGCGCGCGGATACGCCTGCGCAGGCCGAGAATGCACCGCGTCCCGCCCGCCAGCCGGTGGTGCTGCGCGGGGGCGACAATGCCGCACCGGCCAGCGAGGCAGGCGTGCGCGCCATCGCCGCGGCCTCGCCGGGCTTCGACCTGCTGGGTTTCCTCGAAGGTGCCAAGGGCGCTTACGCGATGATTCTGGAGGCCTTCTGGAAAGGCGACAAGGATACGCTGCGCGAACTGACCGATGGCGACGTCTACGAAAGCTTTGCGCAGGCCATCGACGCGCGCGAAGAAGCGGGCGAAACGCTCGACAACCGGCTGATCAGGATCGAGGACGCGACCGTGCGTTCGGCCGATCTCGATGGCCGCATCGCGCGCATTGCGGTGCTCTTCGTGGCCGATATCGCCGCAGTGACCCGTAGCGCGGAAGGCAATGTCGTGGCCGGTTCGCTCGACGACGCGATCGAAAGCCGCGACGTCTGGACCTTCCGCCGCAATGTCGATGCCGCCGATCCCAACTGGGTTCTCGACGAAACCGACGAAGGCTGACGCGCCGCTCGATCCGGGGGGAGGGATGATGCGCTACCTGCTGGTAATCGCGGCCACGCTGGCGCTGGCTGCCTGCGTCCGCGTCGTGCCCGACATGCGCCCGCAAACCCCGGTCGCCATGCCGCCCGGCACCGTCTCCAGCGCCGCCTTCGCACCCGTTTCTCGCGGCCTTAAGGTAACCGAACTGGGCATCGGCGCCGATGATGCGGGTACCGCGCTCGTCTCGTTTCTCGAATCCTGTCCCGCTATCCTGCGCCGCGAGGACCAGAGCGGTCTGACCTTTGCCGACGACTGGCGCCCTGCCTGCGAGGCCGCCGCCACCTGGCCGGTCTCGGACGCGCGCCGGTTCTTCGCCAGCTATTTCGAAACCGCCCGCGTGGGCGATGGGGTGGCCTTCGCCACCGGCTATTACGAGCCCGAGATCCGCGGTAGCCGGACGCGCGCACCGGGATATGACGTGCCCGTCTATGCCATGCCTCCCGAACTGGTGCGCGCATGGCCCGACGATATGCCTGCGAGCGAGCGGAGCGGGCGCCCGCCGCTGGGCCGGTATGACGCCAGCGGGCGCTTCGTCCAGTTCCACGATCGCACTGCGATCGAACTCGGCGCGCTCGAAGGGCGCGGGCTCGAGATCGCCTGGGCTGCCGATCCGGTCGAGCTGTTCTTCCTGCAGATCCAGGGTTCGGGTCTGCTGCGCCTGCCCGACGGCTCGCTGATGCGGATCGGCTATGCCGGGCAGAACGGCCGCGAATATGTCGGCATCGGCCGCGTGATGCGCGAACGCGGACTGATCGGCGAAGGCACCGATTACGCCACTTCGATGCAGGGCATCATGGCGTTCATCCGCGACAATCCCGCGCAGGGGCGCGATATCATGCGCCTCAACAAGAGCTGGATTTTCTTCCGCGAACTGAACAGTGACGGCCCGCTCGGGTCGCTGGGGGTGCCCGTCCGGCGCGAAGCATCGGTCGCGGTCGATCCCAATTTCGTCCCCTATGGCGCGCCGGTCTTTCTCGACATGGAACGCGACGAGGCCGACGGGCTCTGGATCGCGCAGGACACCGGCGGGGCGATCAAGGGCACCAATCGCTTCGACACCTTCTGGGGCAATGGCGGCGATGCCCGCGAAATCGCCGGCAGCATGAGCGCCAGCGGATCGGCTCTCGTCCTGCTGCCGGTGGGTACGCTCGACCGTCTCGAAACGCGGCGGTGAGCTCCCCGCGCGGACTGTCCGACGAAGAAGCCGCTGCGTGGGAAAAGCTCGCCGCGACAGTCGAACCCCTGCATCCGCTGCGCCCCGTCCAGCCGCAACCCGCGCATGAGGCCAAGGCGCCGGCCCCGCCGAAAAAGCAGGCGAAGAAACAGGTGTCCCCCGCAAGGCCCCGCCCGGTCCCCGTGCCCCCGCCGCGGAACATCGCAGCGCCCGATCGCGGGCTCGATTCGCATTGGGACCGGCGGCTCAAGGGCGGTCAGTTGCAGCCCGAAGTGACCATCGACCTGCACGGCCACACGCTCGACGGTGCCTATGACCGTTTGATGAGCGGCGTAGCGCAGGCCCGCGCCATCGGCGCGCGCAGCATATTGCTGGTGACCGGCAAGCCGCGCCCGGTGGCAGCGGCCGACCGCGGGACGCAGCGCGGTGCCATTCGCGCCAAGGTGCTCGACTGGCTGGCCACCTCAAGCCACCATCCCGCGATTGCCGCCGTCCGCCGCGCGCATCAGCGCCATGGCGGCGACGGCGCGCTCTACATCGTGCTCAAGCGCGAACGTTAGCGGTGGTCATCTTCGACTGCGACGGGGTTTTGGTAGACAGCGAAGTACTGCTGACCGACGTGCACGTGACCCAGTTACGGAAGCTGGGGCTGGACATCACGCATGCCGAACTCACCGAACGCTTTCTCGGGGTAACCGACCGCGCGATGCATGCCGCGCTCGAGGCAGACCTCGGCGCACCGTTTCCCGATGACTACGACCGCGAAGTCAAGGCCGAGCTTCGCAGACGCGGCGCGCGCGAGTTGCACGCAGTGCCCGGTGCTGCCGCGGCACTGCGGCGTGTGCACGGACCATGCTGTGTCGCATCGAGCAGTGCGCAGGCCGAGCTCGAGTTCAAGCTGGATGCCACCGGCCTCGCGCCATACTTTTCCGCAATGTCTTCAGCGCAGATGTTGTCGCCGCGGGCAAGCCGGCGCCCGATATCTTCCTTTACGCCGCCCGCGCGATGCGCGTCGACCCGGCGGAATGTCTGGTGATCGAAGACAGCGTGAACGGGGTCAAGGCAGCCGTCGCCGCGGGCATGGACGTGATCGGCTTTACGGGCGCCAGCCATCTGATGCCCGCCTATGGCGATCGTTTGCTGGCCGCAGGTGCGCACGCGGCAGTCGGCGATTTCGGCAGCTTGACCCGGCTGGTGCCGGAACGGTTCGTCCAGCTCGACTAGGCACAGCCGCGCTCCAAAACGCGAAATGCCGGGCGCCTCCTATAAGACGCCCGGCATAAAGCACGGTTCATTCGCGCCGATTCACATCGCGCCTAGTCCTGCTTGACGCTCTCGCGGTCCCAGAAGCGCAGCTTGCCGCAGGTTTCGATGAAGCTCGCCGCGGCGTCCTTGCCCGACGAGACATCGAAGAAGCCGTCGTCGCGGCGGCTCCACACGCCTGCATTTTCGAACAGCGGCTGGACCGCGGGGACATAGGCCACGAACTTGGCATGCGCGAAGGCGTCGTTGACGAAGTCGATGCTCGGCTTGTCCTCGGCGTAGCGCTTGCCGCTGTCCTCGCCCATCACCGCCGCGACCGCGTCATAGACCACCGAGGGGCCGCCATCGATCTTCTCGTCGGCTTCCATCATTTTGCCGTCAGACAGCTTGGCGCCCGCGACATGCGGGGCAATGATTTCCGCCATCGCGCCGGCATCCTTGGCCGCCTGCTGCAGCGCCTTCACGACATCCGCATCGGCGCCTTCGGCAATGTAGATACCCAGCTTGCGGCCCTTGAAGCTGTCGGGGCCGTTCTTGAGGATCGACAGCGCGGGGCTTTCAGGCAGGTCGGTGATCGGCTTGCGTGCGAAGGGCACCTTGTCGGGCAGTTCGGTCAGGCCGATGCCGTCCGCCACGTCCTGCGCCAGTCCTTCGTCGATATGCCGCAGATGGCCGACCATGCGTTTACGGATATCCATCCGCTGCACTTTCGACAGCTCGAAGGTCAGCGCATTGCCCATGTGGGTCTGCTCGACCGGGGTCTGCGAGATATAAAACTGCCGCGCCTGGCTGTAGTGATCGGCAAAGGTCGGGCTGCGCTCGCGCACCTTGGCGCCGCTGATCTCGGCCGGATAGGACTGGAAGCCGCGTTCGGCCGACGCGCGCGGACCGGGATCCACGTCTGCGCCGTCGCCGCTGCCCCAGCTGTTGGGTTCGTAATTCACGCGGCCCTTGGGATTGTGCATCGCCATGTGCCCGTCCTGCTGGAAATGCCGCACCGGGCATTTGGGCGCATTGATCGGCAGGTGCGTGAAGTTGGGCCCGCCGAGCCGCTTGAGCTGCGTGTCGAGATAGCTGAAATTGCGGCCCTGCAGCAGCGGATCGTCCGAATGGTCGATGCCGGGCACGATGTTCTGCGTGCAGAAGGCGACCTGCTCGGTCTCGGCGAAGAAATTGTCGACATTGGCGTCGAGCGTCAGCGTGCCGATGATCTCGACCGGCACCTGTTCTTCCGGAATGATCTTGGTCGCGTCGAGCACGTCGAATTCGAACTTTTCGGCGAACTCCTCGTCGAACACCTGGATGCCGAGGTCCCACTGCGGATAGCCGCCCGCGTCGATCGCGTCCCACATGTCGCGGCGATGGAAATCGGGGTCCATCCCGTTGACCTTGAGCGCCTCGTTCCAGACCACCGACTGCAGCCCGAGCGAGGGCTTCCAGTGGAACTTGACGAAATGCGCCTTGCCCTCGGCATTGACCAGCCGGAAGGTGTGCACGCCGAAGCCTTCCATGAAGCGGAAGCTACGCGGGATCGTGCGGTCGGACATGATCCACATGACCATGTTCATCGCTTCGGGGCTGAGCGAGATGAAGTCCCAGAAATTGTCATGCGCTGTCTGCGCCTGCGGGAAGCCGCGATCGGGCGCGGGCTTGGCGGCGTGGATCAGATCGGGGAACTTGATCGCATCCTGGATGAAGAACACCGGGATATTGTTGCCGACGAGGTCCCAATTGCCCTCGCTGGTGTAGAACTTGGTGGCGAAGCCGCGCACGTCGCGCGCGAGGTCGGGCGAACCCTTGTTGCCCGCCACGGTGGAGAAGCGCGTGAAGGTCGGCACCTTTACGCCTTCCTGGTTGAAGATCGCCGCGCGCGAATATTGCGGGATCGCCTTCTTCAGCTCGAAATGGCCGTGCACGCCGTAGCCGCGCGCATGGACCACGCGCTCGGGGATCCGTTCGTGGTCGAAGTGGAAGATCTTCTCGCGCGCGATCTGGTCTTCGAGCAGCTGCGGCCCGCGCGGACCCGCGCTCAGCCAGTTCTGG
>Ga0114901_1002023_pt1 | contig 11118 bp, 10 predicted proteins | sample MalvireepMed_s16_FD_89686 | JGI IMG/M metagenome (GOLD analysis project Ga0114901, IMG submission 89686) | Marine viral communities from the Global Malaspina Expedition - Malaspina viral metaG DeepMed_s16 | ecosystem: Environmental > Aquatic > Marine > Oceanic | place: Mediterranean Sea... | reverse complement strand
TAGTGTCTTTTCTTTAATGCTAATAACATCCAAAATAATGTTTACTGCGTATTGCCATTAGTCTTTTTTATCTACGTGCGACGCCGCTTCATTACTTGGTTTTTTACTATAAAATCCTTTCACAGGCTTTTTGGTAGGGCTATCAGACGCTTTAGGCTCAGCTGCAAGGTCGTTTGTTTGTGCGGTTTGTGCTGTTGGTACTGGCTCGCTATGTTTTTTTTCTAAGTAGTTGCCTGATGCCAGTTGCATATTGGCTTCGGTGTCTTCAGCACTATTGCGCCGCGCCTTATCGAGACTGGACTCAAAAGCGCCGCGGATCAGTTGCCAAACAAAACCGATAAACAAACCAACCACTAGCACCACCAAGATAGGCAGGGAGTTGCTCACCGCTGAGGCAGTATCCTTCATCAATAGTGCATAAATCACGCCGATACTAGCAGGCGCGATCTCGCCTTGTTCGCCAAGCGCGGTACCGGGCGCTAATAGTACGGCAAAGATAACCATCCAAATCATACCACCAAGTGGCTTTGGCAAAACGCGTGCAACCAAAATCCATAATAGCAAGACGATGACCGTCCCGCCTAGATAAGCGTACATAGGTAAGTCGGCAGGTGGTACGTTTTTGACCATCTGACTCCACCAAATCACAATCTCACCAAGAGTATCGCTGAGCTGCTCAAGTGGCAAAAAATTTAAAATACCTTTCAACCAATCCATGCTTATTCAATCACCTACGTTTAGTGATGCCGATGTCAAACGACGTCTAAGTTAAAAACTCTGTTAAAAAACTATATCAAGAAACTATATTAAAGAACTATATTAAAGAACTATGTTAAAGAACTATGTTAAAGAACTATGTTAAGAAGTTATGCTAAAAGCCGGTGTCAAAAACCTTTGCTAAAAACCTTCATTAAAAATATTCTTTAAACACTGCACTAAAGCACTATGTCAAAAAGCACTATGTTAAAAGGCTATTTTATCACGACTTGTGAAGGTACGACATGTTCTAATCATACTTATTGTCTTGCGCTTCTTTTGCGCGCATCTCGGCCTGCCGGCGCATCACGTCCGCAGGCGGCATCTGTACAAAATATCCTTTCTCTTGTAGCTTAGCCAGCACTTCCTCTTTATCGACTCGTGCAAGCTTCTTAGTATTACTAAGGTCTAAATGCATCACAAACTTGCTCGTGCCTAGCCCTGCCCGAAAGTCTTTGGGTAGTACACTGAGCCAATCCTTGATCTCGTCGGTGTCATCTGGGTAATCAGGGCGCGCTATGTAAACGTACATATCTGGATGTTTAGGGAATTTATAAATGTCACAATGCATAACCATTACCTATCTGTAAAATATTTATCAAAGTTATGGCTGTAGCCTAGCATAATTTGACTAATTATCTGTAGTGGCTTTACGTTTTATTGCGCGAATCGCTGAGCTGATAGCAGCTCAACCGCACTGCTAACCCTAAAACAATATCTGTAAAGGACAATCAGCCTCTTAATGCAGCAAAAAAAGACGGTTAAATGATTCATTTTGTTTAAACGCTTAATTAAACACCAAGATGCCTTGTAAAACAGCGGGGAACCTTTCATAATAAAAGGGTTTTTCAGGAGAGAGTTTTATCATTATGGCAATAGCTTGTAGCTATGACCAATGACAAGACCACCGAAGGCGCATCCACCCTGCCAATCGCTCAGGTAAAAGGACTGAAAAACTCATGCCTGTTATTACGACTCGATAATAGCTTAAATATCCAAACTATTATCACAGCTCACAACCGGGCATAACAAATCTGGAGAGCGGTGAAGACTTATAGCGCTTCACCCACCGAAGGGGAGAAAATACGCTGTTGTCTTTTCACTATAAAAGTGAGGACTCAATAGCGTATTGAAAATCTCAGGTCACAGGACAGATAGGGCTTATATGCAATTGACACTGCTAGTGTTTTTGCGTAGCTTTATTTTGTGCCACCCTTTTATTGCCAACGGTGTCGTTGGTATGGTTACCTCTCATTATGGTTTACTTGCTTCCTTTATACTATTAATCAATAAAGTTAATCAATAAAGTGTCATTATTGGATCGCTCACCCTAAGATCCACTAGTAATGACCTTGATAACTCTGTAATCGTCATTAGCTTGATTATTATTGACTTACGATTTGACTGATAAATAGTAGAGGCGGCGTAACTACAAGGATTTGTTATGACTGACTCTAATACTCAAAACACTGACTCTACAACATCTTCAGCCCCTAAGCGCACCCCTCTGTATCAGTCGCACGTCGATAGCGACGGCAAGTTGGTGGACTTTTCAGGTTGGGAGCTACCTATTCATTACGGCTCACAAATAGAAGAACATGAAGCGGTGCGTACCGATGCTGGGATGTTTGACGTCTCGCATATGGTCGTCGTCGATATCAGCGGCGCTGATGCTAAAGCTTGGCTACAAAAGCTGCTAGCGAATGATGTTGCTAAACTCAAAACCGTGGGTAAAGCGCTGTACTCGCCGATGCTAAATGAGCAAGGCGGTATTATTGATGATTTAATCGTCTATCTAATGAATGAGGCCGAAACTGAGTACCGCATCGTCTCTAACGCCGCCACTCGCGACAAAGATATCGCTCAGTTCCATAACGTTGCTGAAGGGTTTGAGGTCACTTTAACAGAACGCCCAGAGCTTGCCATGATTGCGGTACAAGGTCCAAAAGCGGTTGAAAAACTAGCCAAAGCCAAGCCAAGCTGGTCAGAGACACTATCAGGTCTTAAGCCTTTTGTTGGTGCGGATTTGAGCGTTATCGAAGGGCAAGATTGGTTCGTTGCGCGCACCGGCTACACCGGTGAAGATGGCGTTGAGGTCATTATGCACGGTGATGACGCGCCGGCCTTTTTTGACTTATTAAAAGATAATGGCATTAAGCCTGCTGGCCTCGGCGCTCGCGATACCCTACGTATGGAAGCGGGTATGAACCTTTATGGTCATGATATGGACGACAATGTCAGTCCTTACGAGTGCAATATGGGCTGGACGCTGGCGCTAAAAGACGAGCGTGAGTTTGTCGGCCGCGACGCTTTGGTCAGTAAGCGTAAGCAGGCAAAAGAGAATAATACCGCGATGAAGCAAGTTGGCCTGCTTATGACCAGCCGCGGGGTGTTACGCGAAGGTATGGAAGTGACTATTAACCAAGGCACTGACAATGAGCAGACTGGCGTCATCACTAGTGGCACCTTTTCCCCTAGTCTCAAAAACTCTATTGCCATCGCTCGCGTACCCGCTAGCCTCTCAGAGGAAGATACGGTACAGATCGACTTGCGCGGTAAAGGCAAGTTTGTCGATGTACGCGTATTAAAGCTACCTTTTGTGCGTAACGGTCAGCAGCAATTCGACTAATACTATTTGTTTTGCCAGTCCCATCACTGATAATATTACAGTCAGCTTTGGCTATCCGCTTTATCTGATGATAAAGTTTGCATTCATTATAAACCACCCGCTACTCTTTAGGAGAGAACTATGAGTAATGTCCCAGCAGAACTAAAATATATCGCCAGCCACGAATGGCTACGTTTAGAAGACGACGGCACGGTTACTGTCGGTATCACGGACCACGCCCAAGACTTGTTAGGTGATGTGGTATTCGTTGAGCTACCTGACGTTGGCGATACTATCGCTGTTGATGATGAGATCTCAGTCGTTGAATCTGTCAAAGCTGCCTCGGATGTCTACGCTCCTATCTCAGGCGAAGTCGTCGCTATCAACGAAGCCTTAGAAGACGATCCGGAAATTATTAACTCAGACCCGTATGGCGAAGGTTGGTTCTTTAGAATGAAGCCGGACAATATGGACGACTATGAAGCGCTACTAAGTGCTGAAGAGTATGAGAACGAGCTGTAAGTCTTAAGCCCTCATAGCTTATATAAAAGGTTTTGCAGGTATTGGTGTCAGTAGGTTCTATATCAGTAGACTCTGAGGTCAATATCTGCCCTTATTTTTAAACCTTTTGTACATTTGTACGTTTGAGCTTATAAGTCTGCTGCGTAATACCTACCTACTAGATAAATAGTATACGCAAGCACTATCTAAATATTACGTGTTATCACGTTTTATCATAATACAGCTTAGGTTTTGAACGCCTACCCCTATCTTATCTATACATGCCGGACTTAGGCATTTTGCCCACTTTAACGACACTTGCACGGACTTTGACATGAGTACTGATAATAAAAGCGCCAACTCTACTAAAGACACCTTAGCCATGCCGGAGCATACTCCTCAACTACAAGCTTTTACTCAAGTAGTCGAGTCGCGCCGTTCAGTGCGCCGCTTCACTGACACGCCTATTCCTGATGAGGTTATGGCTGACTGCTTACGTTTGGCGATGCTAGCGCCGAACTCAAGTAACTTACAGCCGTGGGAGTTTTATGTCATTGACAGCCCAGACAAGCGCAAACGCGCCGTTAAGAATTGCATGAATCAAAACGCGGCGAAAACTTCCGCGCGCTTGATAGCCGTCGTGGCACGTACCGATATTTGGCACGATCATGCCAAACAAATCCTCGATGAATATCCAGATAAGCCAGTGCCAAAAAAGGTCAAAGACTACTATACCAAAGTGGTTGCACTAGACTTCTTACGTGGTCCTGCCAATGTCATCTCTGCTGCCAAATGGAGCGCGACCAAAGTCTTTAGACAAGTCAAAGGCCCTATCAAGACGCCTTATTATACCTTTGACGATGTCAAAAACTGGGCGACGAACAATACTGCCCTCGCCGCCGAAAACCTCATGCTCGCTCTCAGGGCGCATGGGTTTGATAGCTGCCCGATGGGCGGTTTCGATGAGCCGGCGATGAAGCGACTACTTAAGCTGACCGACGATCATCACATCATTATGATGATAGGCGCCGGTGAGCGCGCTGATAACGGCATCTACAGCTCGCAGTTTCGCTTCGAGCAAGAGCAATTTGTACATTACGTTTAATAAAATGACGTCGCATTATTGATCAGAGCGATATTGCGACGCTGAGCTCGCTTTTACTACTAAATTACTAACAACAAGTCGCGTAATAAATGACTTTATCTTTCTACCCTTACTTTAAACGCTAATAAGGACTGTCATGACCACTTCTCAAAAACCGACGTTCGATACCTTTAAAGGTTTATTTAATGAGTCTGAATTCGTCTATCGCCACTTAGGCTCAAACGAAACCAAGCAAGCTGATCTGTTGAGCGCCATTGGCTACCAAGACATGGCAAGCTTTATTAACGATACGGTGCCAGAGCCAGTACGTTTGCATAAAGATCTTGATCTACCGCTAGCGATGAGCGAGCATGCGGCGCTTGCCAAATTGCGCAAGATGGCAGATAACGTCACTGTGAATAAGAGCTATATCGGGCAGGGTTACTCGCCTGTACGTATGCCAGCGGTCATTCAGCGTAATGTGCTTGAGAACCCAGGTTGGTACACCGCTTACACCCCGTATCAAGCCGAAATTGCTCAGGGCCGTCTAGAAGCTTTATTAAACTTCCAGCAAGTCTGTATTGATCTGACAGGTCTTGAGATGGCGGGCGCCTCCCTACTTGATGAAGCGACGGCCGCAGCTGAAGCGATGGCGATGTCTAAGCGTATGAGTAAAAGCAAGTCAACGCAGTTTTTCGTTGATGAGCGTATCTACCCGCAGACGCTAGACGTTATCCAAACTCGCGCTAAGTACTTTGGTTGGGACGTGGTCGTTGGCGACTTTGAGCTGGCCAAGTCAGGCGATTACTTCGGTGCGATCTTCCAATATGTCGGCAAAGAAGGCGATGTTCAGGATTTAACCAACGTTATCAGCGCTGTTAAAGAAAAGAAAACCTATGTCAGCGTCGTCAGCGATATCATGAGCCTTGTGCTGCTAAAGTCGCCTGCCGATATGGGCGCAGATGTCGCTTTAGGTAGTACGCAGCGTTTCGGTATTCCGATGGGTTATGGTGGTCCACACGCCGCTTACTTTGCTTTTTCTGACAAAGCCAAACGCTCAGCGCCGGGCCGTATCATTGGTGTCTCAAAAGATGCGCAAGGTAACACGGCGCTACGTATGGCACTACAGACTCGTGAGCAGCATATCCGCCGCGAAAAAGCTAACTCCAACATCTGTACCTCACAAGTCCTACTCGCCAACCTCGCTGGCATGTACGCTGTCTATCATGGCCCAAGCGGTGTCAAACGTATTGCAACGCGTATTCATGCTTTTGCCACTGCCTTTGCAGAAGTCATCAGACAGGCTAATGGCGAAAATAAACTTAGCGTTGTACATGATCAGTTCTTCGATACTGTTGTCGTTGATTGTGGTTCAGAAAAGCTAGCGACCCAAATTTTTGAGAACGCTGATAATATTGGTTATAACCTATGGCGTTTTGACGATACTAAAATCAGCGTCGCCTTTAGTGAAACCAGCGATGAAGAAGACTTCAAAGTATTGACTCAGTTGTTTGTCAATACCTCTCATCAGCTACCAGAAACCGCTAGCGTATCACTAGATCAGACGCATCTGCGTAACGATGATATCTTAAGCCATCCGGTGTTTAACTCGCACCACACTGAGCACGAAATGCTACGCTATCTAAAATCTTTAGAGGATAGAGATTTGGCGATGAACCGCAGCATGATTGCGCTAGGCAGCTGTACGATGAAGCTGAACGCCACAAGCGAGATGCTGCCAATTACGTGGCCTGAGTTTGCTAACGTGCATCCTTTTGCGCCGCTAGATCAAGTCTCAGGTTACATCGAGATGATCGATAGCTTACAAGAGCAGCTAAAAGCCATCACCGGCTTCGATGATATCTCTATGCAGCCAAACTCCGGTGCCTCTGGTGAATACGCCGGTCTGTTAGCTATCCGCCGCTACCATGAGTCTTTAGGCGAGACCAATCGTAATATCTGCCTAATTCCTATGTCAGCACACGGAACCAACCCAGCAACCGCTATCATGATGGGCATGCAAGTCGTCGTAGTCAAAACCGATGACAACGGCAACGTCGATATCGATGACTTAACGGCGAAATGTGAAGAGCACAGTGCCAATCTAGGCGCGTTAATGATTACCTATCCATCGACCCATGGCGTCTTTGAGGAAGGTATCCGCGACATCTGTGACCTCATTCATAAGCATGGTGGTCAGGTCTACATGGATGGCGCCAACATGAACGCGCAGGTCGCTATTATGCAGCCTGCTGATGTCGGCGCAGATGTGCTGCACATGAACTTGCATAAGACTTTTTGTATTCCGCATGGCGGCGGTGGCCCTGGTATGGGTCCTATCGGTATGCAGGCGCATTTGGCTCCGTTCAAAGCCAACCATGCGGTGGTTCCAGTGCATAATGCACCAAACGCCTGCTCAGCGGTATCCGCAGCACCGTATGGCTCAGCTAGCATCCTACCGATTTCATGGATGTATATTACGATGATGGGCCGCGATGGTTTGCTTGAGGCGACCAATCTGGCTCTGCTCAATGCCAACTACGTTGCCGATCAGCTCAAGTCTGACTATCCGGTCTTATATGCCGGTAAAAACGGCCGAGTGGCGCATGAATGTATCATTGATATCCGTCCGCTAAAAGAAGACACCGGCATCACTGAGAGCGATATCGCTAAGCGCTTGATGGATTATGGCTTCCACGCGCCAACGATGAGCTTCCCTGTCGCCGGAACGCTGATGATTGAGCCGACTGAGTCTGAGTCTAAAGAGGAGCTAGATCGTTTCATCAATGCGCTCAAATCTATCAAAGCTGAGATCATGAAAGCCAAAGCTGGTGAAGATGGCTGGACATTAGAGAACAACCCAGTCGTTAACGCGCCGCATACCGCCTCTGTCATCACTGATGAAGAGTGGTCCTATCCGTATAGCCGTGATGTTGCGGCATTCCCGCTATCGTACGTGCGCGCGCACAAATTCTGGCCAAGCGTCGGCCGTATCGATGATGTTTATGGCGATAAGAATCTTATGTGCTCATGCCCAAGTATCGAAAACTATATGTAGTTTTTGATATGATAGATGGCATCGAAAACTATATGTAGTTTTTGATATGATAGACGGCATCGAAAACTATATGTAGTTTTTGATATGATAGACGGCATCGAAAACTATATGTAGCTTTCACGATTTAGAATAAAACAAACCTCCAAGTCAGTCGCTGGCTTGGAGGTTTGTTTTATTAAGCTGCTTTTGTTACAGTCAGTTCGAAATAAAAGTGTTATAAATTTAGAGACGCTACTGGTATAAATTTTACTTGCGTGCTGCGTTCCCAGAGGCTGCGCAAAATTCATCCCAGCAGCGCTATACCATTTTTAGAGCGAATCGACTATAGCGCTGCTATAACTAGCGTTGCCATAAGATAAAATAAGTGCTCTAAGTTAAAGCTTGCACTACTCCATTAGCTTAAAAAAGTGCTGACGATAGTGCTTCAGCTCGCGGATAGAGTCGCGGATGTCATCTAACGCTAAATGGCTACCGCCCTTCTCAAAATTCTTTAAGATGTCTGGCCGCCAGCGAAAGCACAGCTCTTTTACCGACGACACATCCAAATTGCGATAGTGAAAGAAGCGCTCAAGCTCCGGCATCTGGCGCGCCAAAAAACGTCTATCTTGGCAGATAGAATTACCACACATCGGCGACTTACCACTATCAACCCATTTATTCAAAAACTTAATCGTTTCCGCTTCAGCTTCTGCTAGTGTTACTTTGCTACGGCGCACCCGATCGACTAAGCCTGATTGGCCATGCTGCTTGGTATTCCACTCGTCCATCTGATTGAGCCTTTGATCCGATATTTTGATCGCAAATACCGGCCCCTCAGCCAACACATTGAGATCCTCATCAGTAACTACAGTTGCAATCTCGATAATCTCATCATTGAGCGTATCGAGTCCAGTCATCTCAAGGTCTATCCAGACCAGCCCCTTTTTGCCTTGGTTCTTAATTTTTATCTTATTGGGATGGTCATCGCTACTCATAAGGCGTCCTATTATTAAGGTTTAAAATATCTCGTTATTTCTTTCGCTTCAACGGTGTTTACAAGGTTACAAAACCCCTGTTAAGCTTAAGCTGTATGTTAGCAAATTTTCGCGCTACACTGAGCAATATTTTCGTTATAGGCAGCACTCATGGCATTGATTCGGCAACGCAAACTCACCAAACAACAGATTCGGCGCATAGACAAGCAGCAACTAGAGAGTCAAGATAGTATTGATGATAGCTTGATGGATGGTGTGGTCATGGCGCACTACGGTAAGCAGCTGGAGGTGCAAGTCACCAGCTTACCGGCCGTTATTGCTGAGCCGCCAGAGATTGGTCCCGACGACCCTGAGCCTTTTTGGCAACAGCTTGCACTTGGAGACATTTGGCGCTGTCATGTACGCACCAACCTGCCGATGCTCGCCGCTGGCGATCAAGTACGCTGGACGGCTGACTCTAATACTGGCTTTGGACGTATTGAGTCTGTCAAGCCGCGCACCTCTTTAGTCTCGCGCCCAGATCGTTACCATAAGCTCAAACCTGTCGCCGCTAATGTCGATATTTTGGCGATTGTTTTTGCGCCGCTGCCAGCCGCTGCCCCTTCATTGATTGATCGTTATTTAGTCGTTTGTCATCACGCTGGTGTAAAGCCGCTACTGGTCTTAAATAAAGCAGACTTATTAGCTCAAGATGACTATGCTGACACCCGTGAGCTACTCACTCAATACGCCGCATTGGGCTATGAGAGTGTGCTGACCTCTGTTGATTGCCCTGAAAATATCGCCGAGAGCGCCGAGCAAATAGGCCTCGGTGAGCTCAAAAGCTATATCGATCATAAGCTTGTTATTTTCGCCGGTCAATCTGGTGTTGGCAAGAGTAGTCTTATCAACGCGCTGCTGCCGGAGTCCGCGCAAAGCGTCAATGTCATCTCTGAGAACTCACAACTGGGTCAGCACACCACGACGACCAGTCGGCTATTACCCTTTAACCCTGATGATTTGACTGCTGGCGGCATCGTTGATACGCCCGGTATTCGCGAATACGGCATCTGGCATCTGACCCCTGAAGATATTATCACAGGCTTTATCGAGCTGGCTCCCCTAGCAGGCTATTGTCAATTTCGCGACTGTCGGCATACTCATAACTCCAAAGGCTGCGCGCTATGGCAAGCGGTAGCAGATGGGGAAGTCTTGCAGCGCCGCGTTGAGAATCTGGTCACTTTGCGAGAAGAGGCGGACACTAAGCCATACTAGCGCCGGTTTGCTCTGATCGGCCGTTTACTATAACGAGTCTTATCGGTATAATAGCGCCTGGTTCGATATGGTTGGGCTGTATTCGCAGTCTGCTAGAGCCCTAATTTTTTGGAGGTCTGTTGTGGATCGTGCGCTTGAATTTGTAGGCAATCACCCTTTTTTATTTGGTATTTTGGCGGTATTAGCTATATTGTTTTTTACCATTGAAAATAAACGTAGTGGCAAAAAAATATCTCCTAACACGCTTGGGATGCTCGTCAACTCGCAAAATGCGCAATTGATCGATATTCGTACCAAAAAGAAATTTGAGACCGGCTATATTCAAGGTAGCCGCAATATTCCTTTTACTGAAATAAAAGATCGTATAGAAGAAATCCGCGCAATCGAGCAGCCGGTGATTATCATTTGTGATATGGGCGTGCAAGCGGGTGCGGCGATACAGATGATCGGCAAAGACAACGTTTATCGTCTAGAAGGCGGCGTTGGCGGTTGGCAAGGCGCTGGTATGCCATTAGTGAGCCCCAAAGATGCGCAAGCCAAAAAAGGCAAAGCTAAGCCGAAGCTCAGTAAATAGTAGATCCTAATCTTACAAATTTGTGGTTTAGCAAGCTTTGTATTTATCAATTATGTATTTGCCGAATATTAAGACATCATAGCTATCGTAAAAAGCTATGATGTCTTTTTTTATAAAAGTAGCAATCGCAGTTATTGTGAACTTTTATTACATTTATCGCTATCTGCTTGAATTTATACCCGAGAGCCCCACTTCATAACTGAAGACGATGAAAACGACACTGCTCAGTAATGGCAGCTGATATTCATCATAACGACTCATTTATTATAAATAAGGATTTATTATGACGGTTCCTGTAAAAGTATATAC
>Ga0114901_1002022_pt1 | contig 11121 bp, 9 predicted proteins | sample MalvireepMed_s16_FD_89686 | JGI IMG/M metagenome (GOLD analysis project Ga0114901, IMG submission 89686) | Marine viral communities from the Global Malaspina Expedition - Malaspina viral metaG DeepMed_s16 | ecosystem: Environmental > Aquatic > Marine > Oceanic | place: Mediterranean Sea... | reverse complement strand
TGGCAGCCCTTGCCACACCAATGATCGAGGAGGCTCAGCCGCTACAGATTACACCCAAGGCCGCCTGACCATGCAGCCCGGTGACCACACCCCAAATTACACCTCATTGACGGACGTGACCGCGCGCAATCGCAATATGCTGAAACGAGGATCGCTTTACCTCGCCAACCGTGTGCCCGCAGGCCTTGCAAGACCGTAACGCCATCCACGTCGGGCATGCGGTAGTCGATCACCAGGCAATCGGCCGCTGTGGCACACGGGTCAGCGAGGAGTGCCCATCCGCTGGTGTAGCTCTGAACGGTATAGCCGTAGGCACACAGCATCATCTGCAGCGAACGACGCACGGCAGGATCGTCATCGGATACCAGGATCGTAAAGGGACTGCGGAGCGCAGCTCCGTCGGGTGCAGACATGGTGCCGGTCATTCGCGAGATGGATCGTTTGGGCAGTATAGTCGCAGACCCCCACCTCGCGTCTGTAAGTAATCGTCCTACCCAGCCGTCTGGCGCCCTACCCCCGCAGCGAAAGCGATCCGCAGCACATCGGAGAGGCTATGGGCAGCGAGCTTCTGCATCAAACTGGCGCGATGAACCTCGACAGTGCGCGACGAGATGCCAAGGTCATAGGCAATCGTCTTGTTCGGATAGCCTTGTGCGAGTCCGTCGAGAATTTCGCGCTCGCGGGGCGTCAGCAGCGCAAGGCGCACCTGCGCATCGGATTCTTCGACCGCTTTGCTGTCGGCATCGTCTATCCGGCAAAAACCGCGCGCGATCGCGTCAAGCAGCGCAGCCTTTTCAAACGGCTTTTCGATAAAGTCGATCGCACCGGCTTTCATCGCCTGAACCGCAATCGCGACGTCGCCATGGCCAGTGAGCACCACAACCGGCATCGCGATGCCCCGCGCGCGCAGCGAAGCCTGGACCTGCAAGCCGTCCAGACCGGGCATCCGGACATCGAGCAAGACGCAGCCGGTCTCGAGTGTGGAGGCGGTCTTCAGGAACTCGCTGCCCGACGCATAGGCATGTACGGTAAACCCCGAAGTGCGCAGCATGAAGCCTGCCGACTTGCGAATGGCTTCGTCGTCGTCGACGAGATAGATGGTTCTGGACTTAGTCATGTTCGTTTTCCGCGCGCGCATTGATCAAGGTGAAATGAAAGGTCGCGCCCCCGCCCGGACGCTGTTCGGCCCAGATCCGGCCCCCGTGCGCTTCGACAATGGTCCGGCAAATCGACAGGCCAAGACCCATGCCTTCGGTCTTGCTGCTGACGAACGCATCGAAAAGCTGCGGCAGGATCGCGCCCGAGATCCCGGGACCGCTGTCCTGGACGGTGACCTGAACATAGCCGTCGTCGAGCAAGCTGGTGGTCACATACAGGTCGCGCTTTGGAACATCGGCCATGGCTTCGACCGCATTACGCATCAGGTTTACGAGGACTTGCTGAATCTGGACGCGGTCGACCAGCACCAGCGACGCTTCGGGATCGAATTCGAAAAAGCTGCGAATTCCCCGTTCGCGCGCGTCGATCAGAGCGAGCTTGCTCGCCTCCCCGATCAGTGACGCTATGGATTCGATGCTTTTTTCGACTTCTCCGCGAGCGACGAAGTCACGTAACCGGCGCACAATATGCCCGGCCCGGTGGGTTTCTTCGGCCGCTTCGGCCAAGGCGTCGCGGACCAGCGCCGCAGGAGCCTCGACCGTGCCGTCCATCACGTCGCGCACGGTCTCAAGATAGTTTGCGATCGCCGTTAGGGGCTGATTGAGCTCGTGCGCCAAAGTGGACGCCATTGTGCCCATCGCACTCACCCGCGCTACATGGACGAGCTCGGCCTGAAGCGCCTTCAGCGCAAGTTCGTCCCGCTCTTTTTCCGAGAGATCGCGAACAAAGCCGGTAAAAATCCGGGCGCCTTCCTCCCCGGCCTCGCCGACAGACAACTCCATCGGGAAAGTGCTGCCATCCCTGCGCTGTCCGGTGACCACGCGGCCGATGCCGATGATCCGTTTTTCACCGGTGCGCAGATAATGCGCGATATACTCGTCATGTCTCGACCGGTCCGGTTCGGGCATGAGGCAAGCTACATTCGCACCGAGAAGCGCTTGTTCGTCATATCCGAACAAGCGTTCGGCAGCCGCGCTGAACGAGGTAATGCAGCCATTCTCGTCGATGACGACCATCGCGTCGGGAACGGTTGCCAGGATGGACTGCAGGTGCTGCTCACGCGCCTCAAAGGACCTGCGCACCGAAACCTCTTCGGTTATGTCGCGCGCAATGCAGCCGAAGCCCACCACAGAGCCTTCAGCGTCGATAAGAGGGTTGATCGTAAGCCTTGCCAGATATTCGGTGCCATCGCCCCGGACCCGCCAGGCTTCGCGCTCGAGATGGCCCTGCTGAGATGCGACCGTCAGATCGGCGGCGGGGAGATCAGCTTCCAATTCATCGGGTGGATAGAACAGCGCGTGCGATTGCCCGTGCAGCGCGGCTATCGGCAGCCGCGCGATCGTCTCGGCCTCACGGTTGATGTCGATAATGTGCCCAGCCGGGTCGAGCGTATAGAGAAGATTGCCGGTCAGGCCTTCTATCAGCCAGCGCAGCAGGCTTCCTTCGGCAGGCAGCGCAGGGGACATGTGGCTTTTGAGCGTGCTCATGAGACCCGCCCGTCCCGGTTTGGACGCCCGCAGCGGGTTGAAACAGCAGCGCAACCGATTTGGAATCGTTGCCCGCCCGGAAATGCCGAACATCCTGTCCAGAACGGTGCGGAAGTTTGCATAGGGTGAGCGGCTCTCGAACGTTCAGTCGTCGAGATGTGATACGCACGTCATGCGCCTATCCCTCGCCTCGAGGGCTAGAAGTTCTCATCAGAAGGTTCGCGCACGACCTGAAATGGGTGGTTCGGCTCAGTTCATTGCGCGGAGCAAATCATCGAGCTCCATCGTCACGAAGGTCGAGAAGCTGTCACCAACTGCATAGGGCAGAATCAGGCGGCGTCCATGAAGCATCGCTCCGCAGCTGTAGGCGACGTTGGGGACGTAGCCTTCGCGCTCGTCCATGTCCGAGCGAAGCAGGGGTTCAGCCGTGCGCGCGAGAAGCTTGGACGGATCCCTGCGGTCGAGTAGACAGGCCCCGATGCAGTAGTTCCGAACCGCGCCGACCCCGTGCGTGATCACCAGCCAGCCTTCGTCGATCTCGAGCGGCGAGCCGCAATTCCCGATCTGGACGAATTCCCACGGCCAGCGTGGGTCGATTGCCTTCACGCCGCCGTTCCATTCGTGGATGTCGTTCGAGGTCAGAAGCCAGATATTCTCGTTGTCCTCTCTCCCCAGCATGGCAAATTTGCCATCGATACTGCGCGGAAACAACGCCATTCCCTTGCTTGCGGTCGCATCGCCGCTGAGCGGTGTCAGTTCGAAGTGCCGGAAATCGGCGGTCGTTAGCAGCTCCTGACGGATCACCCTTCCGTCGAAGGCAGTGTAAGTCCCAAAGTTGGTCGATGTGCCGTCGTCTGCCGTGAAGCGAACAAGCCGAAGGTCCTCGATCCCGCTCTTCTGGCTCGGCGTGGTAGGGAAGATCACGATTTCGGAAAGGTCATGGCTGCCGTCGCACAGGAGCCGGACGCCGGCATCGAGGCCCACGTCGGGCGATAGCGCCTCGGTTTGGAGCGTGGCGGGACGCGCACTCTGCGGCGCGACCGCGACGGTTCCGTCCGAAAAGCACATGCCGGTGCGAAAGGTAACCGACGAGATATGGCCTTCGCCGACTCCCCGCAACGACAAGACGAACCGGATCGCACCTTCGGGGACACCCGACTGGTCGGGGTGCGGGACGATGCTCGGGTTGAACAGTGCAGCGGCTTCATAGGAATATTCGTGGCAAAAATGCGCGCCGATCAGGATTGCCTGTGCATCGCTGACCTTGCAGTCGCAGATTTCGATGCCTTCGACCTCATGGAACCGCCGCAGGAAGAGGGCAGATACATCCCGGTGTCGGCTCGAAAAGTCGCGCAGCAGCCGTTCAATCTCTTCCGCCAGTGATTGATCGTCAAGCGCCAGCACCCGGTCGGCGATCCGCTGCGAGCGAGGGCGATCATTCTGCGCGTATTTGTAGGTATCCGTGGACGGCATATAGGGCCTGATCACGGTTCGCGCCGGATTGGGCCGCAACAAGATGGGTAGCCGCGTTACAAATGCTGCGCTCGACATAGATCTCTCTTCTTCCCGCAAGTAAGCTGGCACCACCCGGGGCCCGGGCTAGCCCCCGCGGTCCGGCGTTTCATGAACCCGCCGTCATTCGCGGCAAGTTGCTTAGAAGTTCCGATCGATCAGCGGCCGCATGAATGTCCTCGGGCGCGCGCCGATCCTGCACTTCGATCCGGGCCAACGAAGACAGGGCACCAAGATAGGCAAGCGTCGATTCCGCCCCCTGGTTGGCGTTGCGGCGATCAGGGTGCAATCCGTCGAAGCAGGCCCCACGTTCGGGTTCGACCACGGGGACCGCGAGATCGTTCTCTCCCAGGAACCACGCAAAAGCGCGCCGCGCCTCGAGCAGCCAGCTTGCATCGCGCGTAATTTCGTGCGCGGCGCAGCACGCATTGACTGCCGCCCAGACTTCCAGGGGTTGCTGGTCGAACGCGCCGGGAAGCGCATGATCGAGGCCGAAGCTTTGCGTGCCGACGGGACGGAAATGCCCCGCCGGCGCGCGCTGGATCTCCATTAGCCAGCGCAGAGTCTCGAGGCCCGCCCCCAGCAGGTCCTCGCGCCCTGTTGCATCCCCGCACCTGATCAACGCTTCGCACAGCCTGGCGTTGTCGTAGGCCAGACGATCCTCGAACCAGGTCCAATCGGCCTTGGCGGCATCGCGGTAGCGCTGGAGCAGCGCAGCGGCGAGATCTGTGCGCAGGGCTTGGAACTGACGGTGGCCCGGGAACCGCTGAAGGAAAGCAGAGATACCAAGCAGGCCATAAGCCCATGACCGGGGAGCGGTAGAGTTCTGCAGCGACGGTGCCGTCTCGAGTAGACGCGAAGCTGCCCAGCTGCTCAAACCGCGCTGATCGTTGATCGCGGCGACCTTGCCGAGCGCCCAGATCGCGCGGCCCAAGGCATCGTCGATCTCGCCTTCATCATGCCACGAACGGTCAAAGCGCATGAAGTTGCGGACCTTGCCCGTATCGGGGCAGAGCGCGTCATCGATGAAGGCGGCATAAGTCCGGCTCATCCGTTCCTCAGCAGTAGTCCACTCGCGGTGACTCGCCATTTCGGCCATGACCACGAGCGCGCGGGCGTTGTCGTCGAGGCAGTAGCCGTGGCGGCGGTGTGCGACGCTGAATTTGGTGTGCTGGATCAAACCGACATCGTCGGTTAGATGGGCCAGATGAGCCGTGGAGAACTCGGGTAGCGGCATGGCGTCGGGTCTCGGAAAACTGATGATCTCGGCTCCTCGGGTCTGGGATTGCGATTTGATCTGCGCGAACAGCGAAAGATACATTCGGCCAACCTGCGGCCAGGTCATCGCTCGCCCGCGTTCGTAAGCGTTGGTGCGCAGGCGGCTGCGCAGCCGGTCGTCGTCGATCAGTTGCGCGATGGCGGCCGCAAACGCGTCAGGCTCTCCGGCGGCCACCAGAATGCCGCATTCATCCGCCAGCATCTCTTGGGCGTACCAGAATGGCGTCGAAACCACCGGCTTTCCTAGCGCCATGGCATAGGCCAGGGTTCCCGAGGTGATTTGCGCCACATTGGGATAGGGCGAGACATAAATGTCGCATGCGGCAAGGTAGTCGAGCAGCTCGGCAGTGGAGCAATAGCGATCGACGAACTGAACATGGTCGCTCACGCCAAGGGTGGCCGCGAGCTCGATAAGTCCCTGCCGGTAGCGCTCGCCCTCGTGGCGGACAAGGTTCGGGTGGGTGGCACCGACGATGAGGTAGAGTGCTTTGGGGTGATCGCGGATCAGCGCAGGGATCGACCGAATCGCTGTCTCGATGCCCTTGCCGGGCCCCAGCAGCCCGAACGTCATCAAGACGGTGCGATCCGCCAGGTCGAGACGGTGCTTCGCTAGCGCAGAGTCAAGGAAGGCGCGATCGGGCACACCGTGAGGAATGACCGCGATCTTGTCCTGCGGCACCGCATAGACGTCCTCGAGAATCGCGCGCCCTTTGTCCGCCATCACGACAAACCGCGCGGATTGCTGCGCGAGCGCCCGCATCACCCTGCGCTGCTCCGGGTCGGGGTGTTCGAGAACGGTGTGCAACGTCGTCACCAAGGGCACCTTGAGACCCTCTACAAGCTCCAAGACATGGCTGCCTGCGGGTCCGCCAAAGATGCCGAACTCATGCTGCAAACAGACGACTTCGGCATCCGAAACGTCGAGAAAGTCGGCTGCCACCGGGTATGCAGACGAGTCCTCCTGCGGTATCTGAAAGGATACATGGCCCGGATAGGCGTAGCCCTCGGGTTGGTCGTTGATCGCAATCACGCTCACATCGAGCGCCGGATCGTTCTTGCGCAAGGCCTGGAAGAAATCTTCAGTGAAAGTCGCGATGCCGCACTGGCGCGGGACCGAAGTGCCGACGAGCGCAATACGTCGCAGCGACGACAGGTTTCCGAAAGAGCGCATGCCATACCTCTCGATTGCCGGGGAACTGGAACTTCACCCTATGGCGGTGCGTGCGGGCATCGCTGAGTGGAGGTCCATCCGCGGACTGGTTTCAACTGCGCCCGTTATCGGCTCTGGACTGTGGTCCCAGGTCAAGACCTATTGAGATCATGGCACTCGGAACCCGAGTAGAGACAAGTGAGCGTTGGAATCGCGAAATAGAGGTGCCCGGCATTCGGCGCTGTAAGTAATGTCCTCACGCGCACATTTGGTTGATCTTCGAGCACGCCTGGCGCTGCCCAATGGACTGGCAGTGAACTTGACGTTTATGAAAGATGGCGGGTTCTAGCGCGACCCCATGCATGCCAGCAGCGCTGCGAGCGCCGTCTTGGTTTCGGCCACATCGCGCACCGCGATCGCATCAATGCCGGAGCTGCGCACCGGATCGTCGTTGCCGCCCGGATAGATCGCGTCGCCGAAGAAAAGCATCCTTGAAAGGGGAATGCCCGAATGTTCGGCAAGCCTGCGCATGCCGTAGGCCTTGTCGATCCCCTGGCGAGTCACATCGATCGATGTCGAGCCGCCGATATTGATCGAGAGGTCGGGCAAGGCCGCCCGGAGTTCCTGCTGGAGCGCCCTGCGTTTTGCGAAATCGGGATCCCACCTGGCTTTGTCCGCGAGCGGGGCTTGCTGGCCAAGCCCCGAAAAGGTGATCTGGGTGCCGCGATCCTCGATCTGCTCGCCCCAGATCTGGAACTCGCTCAAGCCGAGGTGCTCGAGGGCCTTGTCTATGGCAGTAACGATACGCGCGCGGTCTTCGGGCGAAAACACATCGGCATAGATCGGCGTCCAGTCCGAGCGGTACCGGTATAGCTTGGTTCCGGTGGTCGGGAGCAGGAACAGCCGGGTAAGTTTTGCGCGCGGCTGCAGCTGCGACACGATCTGGCTATCGAACTGCGGCCAATCGCCACCCGAAATGATCGCGACGTTCAGATGTTCGAGCAGCTCGGCAAGCAGGTCCGCCATGTGCGTATCAATTCGCTCCTTGCTCTCGGCAAGAGTGCCGTCGAGGTCAAAGGCGATAAGGTCTTTCATCGCTCGGCTGTCTTTCTCGATGTTGGCACTCGTCAATCACGGCCGGAGTGGTGAGAACTGGCTGCGGCGCATTCCCGCCAGCGGCCAGACTGCGCCGATCACCCCCGTTGGTGCATTCTGCGATGCCGCTGGCCATGGAGAGTCCCCCCACGCCATGCTCATGCGAAGCGGCGCGCGACTGCCTTCGCCATGTTCAAGCTGCACCACCGGGCATAGAAAGGTCCCGCCAACCGGCCGAGAACGCCCCACAATCCGGACGGAAGTTCATAGTCGATGAAGACCGCCAATAGGCTGCCGGTCGGCTGCGGCTCGACCGTGAAGCCCATCCTGTAGCTGCCGATGACGAGGAGCCGGGGCTCACCGATCGTTTCCCAGACCTTTTGCGCCGGAGGCCGATATTCTGTGATGACTTCTTCGACTCGCAGCGCGATACCCAGCATGCGTCCTTCCAAAGCAATCTTCGCGCCCACGCCGCGACCTTGCGCTTCGTCCAGCCTTAGCTTCATCTTGGAACCTGCCATCATAGCTGAGGAGTTCATCATGTGCGCCGACAGTTTCTCATGATCGTCGAGCTCGTCGAAGACCTCGGCCGCTGAGGCTCTCACCAAGCGGCTAGTTTGGTAGTGAAATCTATACATGCAACCCGCCCCGCTTTACCGTCGCATACGCACAGTGACGCCAAGACTATGGTCCCGGGTCAAGCGGTCTCTGTCGATATCCAGCAGAAAAACGAAAATTCCCCGACATCGAAGCTGCCCATAGCGAAAAGCTGAACTGATGGGGTGGATGCCCCCTTCGAGCGGCATCGTATGATGCCTGACCGGCGCCGTGGTGGCGTCATCGAAGGAGAGGCATATGGCTGACGTGTACATTCTGGCGATCGACCTTGCGAAGCGCAGCTTCCAAGTCTGCGCCACCGATCGCGATGGGGCGGTTCTATACAACCGAATGATGTCCCGAGCGAAGCTTGAACAGCTAATGGAATCGCAGACGGCCTGCATTGTGGCGATGGAAGCTTGCGCGACCAGTCACTTTTGGGGGCGGTTCACTCAGGCTCTCGGGCACGAGGTTCGACTGATCCCACCCATTTACGTCAAGCCGTTCGTCAAGCGGCAGAAGAACGACGCGGCAGATGCGGCGGCGATAGCCGAGGCGGCTGTCCGCCCGAACATGCATTACGTGGCCGTGAAAAGCGCTGAGCATCAGGCGCGCGCGGTCGCTTATCGGACGCACCAATGCTTTGTCGGCCAGCGCACACAGATGATCAACGCTCTTCGCAGCCATCTTGCCGAATTTGGCTATGTCTTTGCACAAGGGACGGCCCATGTGAAAGACATCAGCGAAGCGATCGAAAATGAGGCGACCGCATTGCCGGATAGCGTCCGCGAAGTCGCTCGCCTCTATCTCGAGCAGATCGACACTCTGTCGGAGAAGATCGACGCGCTGACCTTCAGACTGCGCGAGGCCATGCAGGTGAGCATCGAGATGCGGCGGCTCTGCACGGTTCCTGGCGTCGGCCCGGTGACGGCCGGCGCCATTATGGCCTTCGCACCAGACTTGCGGAGCTTTGCCAGTGGCAGGAACTTCGCGGCATGGCTCGGGCTCGTGCCGCGACAACGCTCGACTGGCGGCAAAGCGCGGCTCGGCGGCATGAGCAAGATGGGCCAAAGCGATATCCGCAAACTCCTGATCGTTGGCGCCATGAGCAGGATACGGTGGATTGTGCGCAAGGGCGTGCTGCCGGACAACTGGTTGGGCCGACTGCTTGCCCGCAAACCGCGAATGGTCGCCGCCGTCGCACTGGCCAACAAGATGGCGCGCATCGTCTGGGCTATGATGACAAGGGAGGAGAATTACCGCTTGGCGTAACCGGCGGTCGTCCATCGGACGGCAACGCCGAAAGCGCCTGGGGCCTTGGCCCCGGCAAGGAGATCGACTGACCATTATGCGGCAAGGACTTCAAGTCCAGAACGAGGCAAACCAGTCCCGGGACCCGAGTGATCGAACTCGCTGAACCGATGTGGCCCCCGTTCTTCGGACTGCATACCGGCCCGTGGCGTCATCAAAGCCACATCAAGAGGCGTGACACACGACCGATGAAGCGCTGCGCCGAGGAGAAAGTCAGAAAATCCCCTTGCAATCCTGGGGGCATCCACACACGCCCGAGCGAGAGTTGCCAAGTGGCTAGACATCGTATTCTGCGGCACGTCGATGAGCCGCGCGACCTCGCCGGCCGCCATGCCGTCGGGCTCGTGCTTTACGAGCGACCGGTAAGTCTCGAGCCTGGTCCTTTGCGACAGAGCGGCGAGAGCAGCGAGTGCCGAATCGATATCCATATATCTAGAATAGCAGATACATCAGTCTGAGATATCCAGAAGCATGTTCGATTCGGGGCGCTTTTGAGTTACGCGGCGCAGCCTGTGCTCCAGGCGGGAGCGGCAGCGCCGGCAGGCGCAAGGCATTCCATTAGCAGGGCTCTTAGCGTTCGCTCCAGTCAGCGATGAGTTCGATAACTCTGCATTGCAACGATTCACCGTCGGCGCAGCAAGTGACGACGGTTCTCAGCTCGCAAAAAATTCTTCGAAACCCCTATTGACCTTCCCACGATGGGAAGCCGCATCTTTCGATCTGTGAGATAGGAAGAAGGGTTTCGAGCATGACGACGCAGACCTCCACCCCGCTCGTTCCGGTCGCCGATGCGAAGGCATCGGAGACGAGGCAGGGCTGCTGTGAGACGGGTCAGAAGGGCGGCCGCATGAAGTGGCTGATGTTCGCGGCAGTGGCCTTGCTCGTGCTCGGCTTGGTCACAGGCTCAGCGGTGTTCGGCTTCGCGGCGATCGCGCCGCTTCTCTATGCGCTTCCCTGCCTCGCCATGTGCGGCATGTGCCTCTTCAAGCACGGCGGAACCGCGAAGAGCTAAGCCAGGGCGCGGAACGCGAACTTAGGCTGACCACACCTTCAGGAAAGGAACTGACCATGAAGAAGTTTATCACGATCGCGGCGGGCACGCTGGCTGCTCTTGGCTTCAGCGCCCCTGCCTTCGCACAGGCGGGGAGCGTGCAGGGCGGGATGAGCGCCGAAGAGCATCAGCAAATGATGTCGGCCGGTGGGGCAACCGGGCGGGGGCAGAGGATGTCCGATCCCGATATGCACCGCCGGATGATGGCGATGATGGAGCGCTGCGAGGAGATGATGGCGAAAAAGGACAAGCGCGCCTCCGCCACGGGCCTTCAGAGCACCAGGAAGACTTCAGCCGAGAGCAAGTGGGCCTGGCGCCCGGACCCGAGGCAGGCGCCTGGCCCGAGAGCGCCGCTCCGTCCCCCTGTCCGGGTGTGGGTGCCTGCCGATAAGAGTTCAACCAACTAATCCGCCAGCCGATTTACCGACAACTTGGCTGGTGGATCACCACTCGCCTGGATCACAGGAGTATCAGACGTGAAG
>Ga0114901_1002012_pt1 | contig 11154 bp, 7 predicted proteins | sample MalvireepMed_s16_FD_89686 | JGI IMG/M metagenome (GOLD analysis project Ga0114901, IMG submission 89686) | Marine viral communities from the Global Malaspina Expedition - Malaspina viral metaG DeepMed_s16 | ecosystem: Environmental > Aquatic > Marine > Oceanic | place: Mediterranean Sea... | reverse complement strand
TTCACTGCCCTAAGTAACCTTTTAGGACCTATCTGGTCTTCCAAAGATTCTTGTAGTCCTTCTCCTTCTTTCACTGCCCTTTGTAAAAATTCCATCATCATTTCAGATTGATCCGCCTGGTCCGTCTGCAGCGTTCCAATGGCTGAGTTTTCAGGAGCTCTGAAAGAAATGTTCTGTCCGATGATCTCGGCGCTGTTGGGAGCGAATACTTTTCCCTGCTCCTCTAATTCTTTTTGCGTTGTCAGATCCAAAAATTCACGAACGGACTCGGCTGCCTCTACGCCAAATTTCCTAGTAAAGTCGCTTGGTGCTTCTACGAACATTTGAATGATCTTGGCCATAACACCATCCATACCCAATCCCATCTCATCTAGGAAACGAAGAAATTCTGCCTGGTTGATATTCTGTTCATCTCCCATCGGATTCTCTTTAACGCTTTCCTTGATTTGTATAATATCTTCAATAGCCATTATAGTACCCTTTGCCGTGGTGAATTATTAACACTCATGATGCCTCCTTCCGCTGCTCTTCTCGCAGCGATCATCTGTCCTGTTGTATCATGGGGATAGAAACTTGCAAATTGTTCTTGAGTCACCTCTGTCCCTGAAGGAGTTTTAGATACCATTTCCATGATGTCATTCATCTCCACTCCCTGTGATAATCGGGAAGCTGGATTAATAGGAGGAACATTTAAAGAAGAGCCTTCAAAAGTCTCCAAGGCTTCCTTATCCCTTTGTTGTTGGTTCATCCATTTTAGAAGTTCCTGATCCATTTCTATGTCCCCTGAATTTGGAACGATAATCTCCGGCTGAACATCTAAATTTCCAAAAGGCTTGATCCCCAGTCCTACGAGCATACGGTTGATCCAATGCTTATCTGACTTAGGAGCTTTGTTAAATAAAGTAACCTTCATTTCGTTTTTCGCTAATTTATCTAAGATTTGAGGATCCATTAATCCTTCAAGATAAATTTTTCTGAAATTTAACAGTTGACCGGCACTGAGCGCTCTTGATCCTATATAAATCATTGTATTGGTCGGGCTAATACGTCCTTCCTTCATCGCACGCATAACGGAGGTTAAACTTTGCGGGCTTAATCCGATATTCTTGGTGATGGTCTGAACAATAGGAAGCATTGCTGGAATGTCTCCTGTTGGGAACGCTGTGGTCATGATGATTTGATAAGAGTCTTGCAACTTTTTAAGCATTTTCAGTTCATTTTTATTGAAGACTGTTTTTAATGATGTGGCAATTTTCTCATTACTTAAGAATTTTTGAAGAGCTGGAATGTTCTCTAGATTAACCCTGTCGCCAATCTTTTGCCATAACATACGCTTAAAGGCGATTTCGGAAGTCTTATCAAATCTAATTTTATTATAAAGTTGACTCATTAGGTTAGGATTATCCAGCGCCGAATTAACGAGCTGTGATATGTTAAAGTCCATCAACATTGAGTACTGGTCGGGTTTTGTATCAATTAGCTGTTTAGAAATTTTACGAAGTTCTGCTCCAAGAAGAGTCCTGTCAGCCACTACTTTACGTTGTTTTAAAGTGGAAATTCTATTGACGACGGCCTGCATGGTAGCTTCACTGTTCTTTAAAAGATTCATAAATTCTGGAGGCAGTTCCGATAATTTGGCCGCATTCTTGTCCATCCATTTATTGAGAGAAGCCAGGTTCAGTTCTCCTGTGTTTCGGTTGAGAGACGTTAAGCGGATGTCATCAAGAAGCGTGTCGGTTAAATGTTTCATCGCTACTTTATCTGTCCCGAATACTTTTATGTATTGCTTTACATCAGCAGCTGTCTTGAAGAATTCGTGAATCATATATTCATCGGGAATCATGTAATTGCCATGCTCGGCGTAGCGCTGAACTTTGTACGCCGCGTTCTTATCAAAGACATCTCCCACCTGTATTCTGTATTGATCAAAATAATTCTTGAGGGCAACATTTTTAGGCTTACCAATCAGTTCTCGTGGAATACGCGTTCCGGTAGGTACTCCTGCAAGAAGAGCTTGGACTGCGTCATATACATCTCCCTCTCTCCATATTGCTCCTGTGTCGACTTGGGATAATTTTTTTGTCATGAATTTCTCAAATTGCTTTTTAACGAGATAAAGATTTTTTCTTCCTCGGGAGCTCAGCATTGTGCTTTTTGCCAGGGTCGCGTCAAAAAGATCATCTCCGATACGGACATACAAATCCATCATGTTACTAAAAGTGAGGTCTTTAGACTCCATAATTTCTCGTATGACCGGTGGGATGGATGCCGGATCCTTGAAGACAGAGAGTTTGGTCACATCCTCCGCCCCTTCAAAGATAAGATTTCTTACGTCAGTTTTAAAATCATTCCAATAATTGGCAGGAACCTTAATTTTAAGCTCCCTGATCTCCTTGTCGCCTTTACGGAAATTCTCAATGACGTTTTTTCTCAAATTAATTAATTTTTCACGGAGGCCTACATTCGTGGCAATGATGTCCGCTCCTGAGATCAGCGGGCTTCCCTCCGCGCTGATAATGCCTCTCTGGGCCAATGCCAGTGCTTCTTGGGCCTCAATGATTTCGGCCTCCAATGCTATAATGTCTTTGTTGATGGTGTTTAAAATATAACTAGGGTTTTCCTTAGAATTAGGAAGCAACGCTTCCCAGTATTGTTGTGTCTTTTTTACATTGCTTGATTTTCGGTCATGAATTAATTGCAGCTCCGCTCCTGAAGCGGTGTTTTCCAAATGCTGCTGCAGATTAATGATGGTCGCGTCCTGTGTCTGCTCCGCCATGGAAAGTTGAAGTTTTGCCGTGTACAGTTTATTTTGAATCCAGTCATCAATCTCATCTGGGCTTGGTCTCAGTTTTCCTTGAAATTCTTTAAGCTTTGTCCATCCACCACCTTCTGTAAATAGGTTTTTTAATTCCGCTTCATAAGCTACTAAAGCTTCGCTTGAAAACGGTCCTACGGGAACATCCACTTTTTCATAAGTGAATTTGGTTTTATCCTTTGGATCAATAACTTTTTTTAGCAGTTGAACGGTATCCCCTGTCACGTGATCGGCAGCTCCTAATGCAAAGAGTCTTTCCACAACCGCCATTTCCAAGGCTCCTTCATCCGCAGCCAGTTCAGGGTTTTGTTTTAAAATTTTCGCTCGCTCGCTGTTCTTCAGAGCGGTGACTGCCTCTCCTCCCACGATGTCCTGGCGAATAAGCATCGCCATGTTCTGTGGTTCCATTAAAGAAGGATTGTCCATCACTTGCTCAAAAAGAGGAAGCAATTGCTTGGCTGTCTTGTGATCAAGAGTAGATTGTACTTCACGCAGGAATTTTCTTCTCGCGTAGTCGCTACGCAAAGATAAAAACGCCCTTAGTTTATCGCCGACAAATCTTACCGCCAATCCTGTTGGTCCTTTAGTTACAATCAAACCTGGAATAACAGCCGCGAACGGACCTGTCACTCCTCCCAATATCATAGCTCCTGATTCCGCCAAGGCGGCGAGAAAAGGATGGTTTCCCCTGAACTCGGGTGTTATTTTTTCTTGAACCGTTGCCAGACCATAACCTGCACCGCCAGCTCCCATTAAATCAAATATAGCTGCCTTGCCTGGATTAGCTCGAATGAATTGCATCATGTCATTAACCAGCATCCCGCCCCATAGGCTCGCGGTCTGCGTCCCTGCCGGCATGTTGCTGGCCATTTTAAAAATATCTTTTGCTGTTGTCCCTTTAGGATAGGCCTTGGGAACACCCATCGCGTATCCACCGCCATACATCAGGGCGGATATGGCAGCGAAGTCCCCTGCAATCGCCGCAGCCTTTTCAAATTTGCTTCGAGGAATGCCTATCTCTTCCATTGCCTTGATGGCCGCTTCGCGTCCATCCTCTTGAAGAATCTGCTGAATATTTTTATCTCCTGCAGGCTGTGGGAAAAGCCAACTGTACTCTGGATTAACCATCATTCCTAAATATTTCTCATTGCCTATTTTTCCCTTATTGACAAAATCACTGAAATCAAAAAGATCCTGGTCGCTCCATCCCAGATTTAGAGAATCACTCAGCTCTTGCGCCACTTGTTTTACCACTTCATCAGGAAGGGAAAAAAGGCTTTGAATAAAACTGTGAGTAAACTGACCGAGAACAGACATGGGTGAGGCCGCCGCCGTGCTCGTGGTTTCAACTTGTACAACTTCCTTTTGTTGAGGCTGTTCAAATGTTTCGGTTGTCTTTACCTCCGTGTTAAGACCTGGAACTCCTTCCTGGGATAATGCTTTATTAACTGTATTCGTTTGCTCCGTTTGAATGGCTGCTCCCGTTTCAGTATCATATTCAATTCCATTGACGATGACGGTTCCCATTATTTCTCCTTATAGGTAACTTTAACATCCACCCCTGTTACTTTCTTCTTATTTTGATAAAAGTAGAGATCTTTAAAGGAGCTCTCCGGTAGATATTCTTTCAACTGAAGCATGTATTTCATTCCATCTGGTGTATCCAGATTAATAGGGTCATAGTTGCTTCCTGTTGGAGCCTTATCAACAAAGAGATACTGCTCTTTCTCCGGATTCAATGACGCTCTTTCCCAGTTAAGGTTGTTTTGAAGAAAGCGCAGTGTTTCATTGAAATTGGCGATACCCATTTTTTCATCAGTCCAGAATGATAGAATATCCTCCTCGAGTCCTAGATCCTTAATAATGTCCTGCTCGGCCACGGGGAAACGAGGATTGAGTGCCAGCGCTTGAATCAATGTCCTGGTGAATAATTTAATAGCTTGTTCATTGGCCGCTTCGTTGAAAAATTCAAAATATTTTTGCATTCCAAATTCCGTTGGAAGAATAGGCGCGAGCCAATTTGCTGCGAACGCTTTGAGAAATCCTTCCGGTCCTAAAGAATTTTCCAAAAGTTTCATGAGTTGTTTTCCTTGCGCGTAGGCTTTTTCCAACTCCCCGATTTTCTTTTGTGTTGCCTCAATGACTCCAGGAGTCATAGTCGCCACATTCACGGTTGGAGGCGCCATTACAGTTACAAAAGGATCATTCGGACTAACCTGTCCTATCAGTTTCCATTCCGAGCCTTCATTGGGGTCCCAAATGGATTTATTAAGCCATATGTTCTCTTTTGTTACGGTGTCAAATCCCCAGACACGTCCTACGTCATCGACGCTTTGAACAATTAAATTATCCGCTAATTTTACAGCCATATCCCTAGCAGCTGTGGGATCAATCTCCTTGTTTGCGGCGTTGGCGTTTCGTGTAATCATGTCCGTATAGTAGGCGATCCGCTGATCACGTTCTTTCGCCATCGCAACGGTTCCCCCTTGCTCCAGTTTTCCGTCAGGGGATACTTGAAAGAAAGTTCCAGGTGGATAAAGTTTAATATCAATTCCTTGTTCAACTAATTCTGCATCACTTGCCACTCTCCATCCTGCTTTCCAGAATGTTTCCGGTAAGGCGATATACTCTCCGTCCTGATTGATTTGATAGATCTGCCCCTTATCGGTTCTGAAATTTTGCGCCAGAGCCTCATCGTTGGTTAAGGTTCTGGTAAAGGCGAGAGGTGTTGTTATGAGCTGGTCTATATTCTTATATGATTTTTGTCCGTTAGCAGCGACCGTTACTTCTGCTTTGTAGCGAATTTTTTTGCCATTCTGGTCAACAATTGGATAACCCTTGGCAAGAGCTTCGGCGTCTGAGAGCATGCGCTCTCCTACATTAAGCCTGAATCCAGGAGCTTCCTTGATGTCTCCCAGTCCGTTAATCATGTACTGCTGTCCCTGGCTCGTGTCTAAATATTGATAATCCTTAAGACTTGTATCAAGATAATCCCAGGTATCCTTCAATGGAGGATTGTTCTGGATCATCAATCTCTTGGTGCCCGTCGTGCTGCTTACCTCCCAGGTCTCTCCGTGGGCTGTAGGAAGGTTCGCCAAATCAGCTTGTGCTTTTGTCAGTGGCGTCCATGTTTCCATGAATTTCATTTGCGCGTTTATGTCGCCCGTAATTAAAGTGGAGAGGAATTCTCTTTGTTTTTCTTCGTCCTCCTCCTCTTCCGTAAATACAAACTGTTGTACTTGTGCCTGTCGCTGTCTCTCCGCCTCGGCGAATGGACCCGTGGCTTCAATATATTCTCCCAGTTCCTTTTCCGCAATCGGCGCCCACCGTCCACCTTCCGATCGGCCGGATATCAATCCCAGGCCAAGCATGATGTCGGCGAAAAATTTCTCGCGCCCGTAATTTTGTTCCGGATATATTTGTTGGGCCTGCGCCTGGTACTGCTCCTTCTCGTGAACGGGATACAGTCCCTGGGCTATCCGGTTGTATCGTTCCAGACGTTGCGCAGCGGTTGCATCTTTTGCCAAGAAATTAAAATCAAGTCCACTGATGCCTGAAGTATCAGCTTCCTCCGTAGTATTACCATACATTTGGTCCAGTAGTTCTTTATTAGTAGCCATTTACGCTAAACTCAAATTTCCAATACCATATCCTGGTACTTGTCCTGTCATTCCTTGATAGCCCCTTAGTCCAAGTAAACCTCCGCCAATGGCTGAGGCAAAAGGACTTTGCATGTAAAGTGGTCCCATAGCCTGTGCTCCTTTGAGAGGTCCAGCTGGCATTCCCTGTAAAATATTAGCACCGAATTCCACTCGTTGATATGGCTCTGCTTGTTGTGCGAGCATATTGGCACGGCCAACATCGAGTGCAGTCTGTCCGAATGCTTGTCGTTGTTGTCCAATGCCGAGCAAAGAAGCAATGTCCGCTTGACCGGCTCCTTGATATCCTTGTCCAAGATTGGCAAAATATTGTCCTAGTCCCCCGTACTGTTGCCCCATGCCGGTATAGGCTGCTCCTTGTTGAGTAAAGGCTTGACCCGCTCCGATAGCTCGTTTTGATGCTGCTTCTTGAGCCGCCATGGACGTTGCAAGGGCTTGTTGATAGTTTCGTGATTGATCTTCATAAATTCGTCGTGATTTAATGTCTTGTAAGTTTCGTCCCAACTCCGCCTGTTGAATCCCGAACCGGGATCCTCCAAATGCTCCTGCTTGTTGAGCTTGAGCGGATAATGCTTGCGTGGAAAGAGCTCCTTGACGGTCTATTTCAGCTAAAGCTTCAGCTGTGACTAGATCGCTGTAAGGATCTTCAAATTGTTTAATTAATGATGCTGTTGGTGTGTATTGTGCTTGTCCTGCTCCCAAAGCTGCAGCTCCAGCGCCAAGAGCGGCTGCTCCTGTTCCTAAAGCCCCTAGTCCTGTGGTATATGCCTGACCGGCAGCTGTAAAGCCTGGTTGATAAGCTCCAAGGTTTTGTTGTGCCATTTGAAAGGCATCTAATTGTTCCTGAGTTTGAGCCGCGAGCTGCTGTGCTGGAACCGGACGGGCTACATCTAATAACCCTGTTGTCCCTGCAACGTAATCAGCATCGCCCTCCTGACCAACCTGTTTAATACCAAATAAGGTATTATAAAGCTCTTGCATCCTTTGTTCTTGATAGGGAGCGTACCTTTGTGTTTGAATGTAATCAACCATTAGGCTCTTCCTCCTTCAAAACGTCTCATCATATCATACATTTTTTTAGTACCTGCAGATCTACTTCCATTGCCTGCTCCTCGTACCGCATCAGCCGTCATGACGAATTCACCGTCACTGAGCATCGCTGGTATGTCATCACTGGTTCCCGTGCCAGGACCACTAATCTGTCCTGTTTGGCGAGGGAAACCTCCGGTTGCCAAAGAATTCATGATTCCTCCTTTAGCAACTGGGACAACTGGATTAGGATAAGTAATCGGTGTAGTGGTATTTAATATATCATCAATCACATCATAGTTTGGAATGTAATCATGTTCCTCGTCTTCTTGTTGTTGTTGTTTTAATGCCTCATTGAAGCGCTTGGCTTCATCATATTGTCCGTATCCCATGCCAGCCACAAAAAGGGACTGCAACGGATCTGCCATTATTTTTTCACCCATCTGATTAAGGAAACCACCTTTTATAGCTGGATTTGCTTTTAAAAATGCTGCTTGTGCATTATTCATATGACCTTCAACAATTAATTTCCATGCTGCACTGCCTTGTGTCTCTCCTTGAGCTGCAGCTAATAATTCTCCTTCTTTCAATGCATTTAACTGTTGAGATATATCCCACGATTTACCTTCAACAGGAGATTTCCACATTTTATCTTTAAGTCCTGCCCACCAATCGGTAGATCCTGAGCCTCTAAATGGGCTATCCATACTGAAAAAGTCAGCTCCCAGTCTTCCACCACTTCCTCGAACACCTGCATGGAAGATATCTTTCATTTCTCCTCCTGCAATCGCTTCCATTCCCATGGGAATCAAAGGTCCGCCAGGCAAGAACATCCCTGCTAGAACTTGAGCAACGGGGCTTTTTAAAAGTTTCTTGATGGATTTAAAAAAGAATTCGGGTTGACCTGTAAGAGGGTTTCGAGAGTTTAGTTCATTCCCAACGATATAGCGTTCTGGGTCAATGCCCAGTGCACGCATGGAATCAAATAATCTCTCTTTAAGTAATGGGTCGCGGTCCAGGACTTCCAATGGAATCACCGTCTCCCCTTCGGCAGCGTGAACCATATAGGTATCCCCGTAACGACCAAGGCCTCCTAAACTAGAGGCAACGTGTTGTAATGTTTCTATTCCCTGTATTTGTTGCATGTACGATCCATGTTAATTTTTTGTTGCTCCTTCCATATGGAGTTTCGCAACCGTTACTTTCACATCTCTTTTAATATGTTCAGCAGTGGTTGATGTTGCAGGATCGTCTACGTCTGCTTTTGCAGCTTCCTCGCTATCATACTCCTTTCCTGAGTCCGCATGATAGATTTTAGTTTCCGTAGCGCATCGAATGATGGGAACTTGTTGACCATCCATGTCCCTATATCCAATGATTTTAGCTTCTTCTTTAATTGCCATATTTTTACTCCTATTTCAAGTCTTTATGCAGTGGTTCCTGCTTCTCTAAAGCGTTTAAAATTATCTACTTGTAGTACAGCTGCGGTTACGTGTACACGGTTGGAAGCATTAGCCGTGATAGTTAATACATCACTTTCTTCTAAAACCAAGGTAGATTGCCCATCTATTTCAGCCGTTCCGGATGCTAAAGCTTCTATTTGTTTATGTGATGAAACAGCTAAATCACTAGACCACATAATAACTGCATCCGAATTACTTGAATCTGTCCATTGGATATCAACAGTAGCATCAGACCCAGTATCATTACATAAATGAAGTGATTTAATAATAGCTGTTGTATCACTAGGGCACGTATAAACTGCCGTTGGACTTGCTGTAGTAAGATCTACACCAGAATTAACATAGGAATTAGCCATTTAAGACTCCATAAACCATGATTGCGCTTCGGAATCAGCTGCTAAATCATATTGGTATGTTGTATTTAAAAGTTTTACTATTTGCTCGAGTAGTCGAACCAGAGCATCGAATTGTTGAGGATCATATTCGGTTGTCGCATTAGGAAATCTTGTTATATTAATTCTAGCCATTTAACGCCTTCCATCAGGTTGAAGATCTAATCGAAAAGTTCCAAATCGCCAATTTGTATCAGTAGTATCACTAGAGAATTTAACATTGGCTGTGCGTCCTCTTCCGCGTAAATCTATATGAGTTGTTGTGGTTTCCACAAGAGAATTAGAACTGGCACTTGATGCGGCTCCTTGAGGATAGTTTCTAAATTGCATAATCACATTAACATTCCCCGTTTGATTTTTAAAATCGGGAATAAATTTTCTTACAGCCATAACAACTCCCGCTTGTTCATCGCTGATATCAAAATCACCCGATGTAATGGTAGCTGAAATAGCCGAACCATTTCCATTATACCCATTTTCTTGAGAAAAAATAGCTGAAACCCCATTGGAGAGATCTCCTGTAATAGTAGGTGTCACATTTGTTGTGCTATTTGGTAAGTATTGAGTAGCATAAGGATAAGCATACACTCCTCTATCAAACCAAGTAGTTCTGTCCATAGTTCCTACGGACCATACCTGGTCTACATAATTATAAATAACATATTTATTAATTAAATTACTGAAGGAAGTCGTGTCAGGATAAAACCAAACGACTTCATGAAAATCCGTATTAACACCACAATAAATATCATTTTGCCCTGAAGGATCAAGTGTATCAAAAACATAATCTTGCACGGTACATCCGAGCTGCTTGACAGCACCATCGTATATAAAAAATCCATTTTGGCTCATCCAAAAAGCAACACCTTTTACATCTACGCACGCATGTTGTGCCACCAGGCCGCAGTTAGCGCCTAGTTGCTGTAAACCAAATGTATAAGGAGGGCCAATAAATTGTAATCCATGTAAAGACGTATCAGTCCATACAAGAAGAGCCCCTCTACTTTTTACTCCTCCAACAATTTTACTTCCATCCCCAATACGTAAACTTCCTGATGTATTAGTGGTTGTGGGAGTCCAGTCTGTTAAATTTTCTTGAGTCGCCCATCTAAAATAGAGATCATCTTGATTACCTGATGTGGCGATAGTTGTTTGTGTTCCAAAACATATAAGGTGTCTATCGGGAACCGATACCATAGAGAAACGCGATAAATAAGGAGAATTAGTGATTCGTGCTGCACGAGCCGCGGTTCCTCCTGAAGAATCCCATTGATATGTAGCACCATCCCTAAATGTTGCAATTAAATCCTCTCCCCAATTATCAAGAGACCAGTTGGCTCCTTGAATTGTTGTTGTGGATGTAGAACGGGCATTACCCCATTGATCTTCTCCCCACGTTGCTGTGCCCCATCCATATCCTAAAGCACTTACAGCAGGGCCTGTATTTATTTGAAAATTAAATGTTCCTGTACCTGTGGTTGTAAAAGGTGTCCCTGTTTCTGATGCTGCAAGATCAATAACAAAATTATTAGCATCGGTTATAGATTGAATTTCAAATTCTCCTTCAAAATTAGTCGCTGTTAAACTACTTGTCCCTGGAATTAAAGAGACAGAAGAAATAGTAACAAAATCACCAACCGCAGCTCCATGAGCATTTACGGTACAAGTAACAGCATCGCTTGATGCACTTGTAGTAAAAGCACTTGTTGCACCCGAAGCTGTGTAGCGAATAGGTGTAATATCAAATAATGTCCCTTCCGACATTACATATAATTTTTTATTAGTACCAAGAGCCG
>Ga0114901_1002010_pt1 | contig 11166 bp, 6 predicted proteins | sample MalvireepMed_s16_FD_89686 | JGI IMG/M metagenome (GOLD analysis project Ga0114901, IMG submission 89686) | Marine viral communities from the Global Malaspina Expedition - Malaspina viral metaG DeepMed_s16 | ecosystem: Environmental > Aquatic > Marine > Oceanic | place: Mediterranean Sea... | reverse complement strand
TACCGTCCCGAAGAGGTTTTCTACATCTTCGACGATTCCGATAGCGAAGTAATCGTTTACAGTTACGAGTTCCGCGACTGCATTCTTGAACTTAAGGAGCGATTGACCAAGGTTCATACATTTGTCGAAATCGGCGATGCTTCGCAGATCTCTTCCTTCGCGCTTCCTTACGAAAAACTTGTAGAAGGTCACGGCGCGCCTCTCGATATCGAGCGTTCTCCCGATGACCTGCTGTTCATATATACAGGCGGTACCACCGGCATGCCCAAGGGCGTGATGTGGCGACACGATGACATGCGCAAGGCTCAGCTCGACGCGCAAAAGCTGCTGGGTCCGGTTCCCCAGACCATGGAGGAAATGGTGGCCCTGGTGAAGCAGGGCGAGCTTGCGCGCATCACTTTGCCGGCGTGCCCGCTGATGCATGGAACCGGGTTCATTACTGCTATCGGCACGCTCATGTCGGGCGGGGCCATCGTCACGCTGTCCGATCCATCCTTCGACGCGGAAGAATTGTGGGATGCGGTGGACCAGCACAAGGTGCAGAGCATCGCCATTGTCGGTGACGCTTTTGCCAAACCCATGCTGCAGGCGCTGGACGCCCACCCGAAGCGCTGGGACACGAGCAGCCTGATTTCGATCATCTCGTCCGGCGTCATGTGGAGTAAACAGGTAAAGGCGGGCCTGTGCAAACATATCCCCCAGGTCATCCTCATGGACAGTTTTGGCGCTTCGGAAGGGCTGGGCTACGGCTTGTCGGTGACGACCGCACAGGGCGGCACCAACACCGCGAAATTCGGGATCGGGGAATTTTGCGACGTATTCGACGAGAACGACCGGAAGGTCGAGGCGGGGAGCGGCGTGCCCGGCTTTATTGCCCGCAAGGGCGCAATCCCCACAGGATACTACAAGGACCCGGAAAAGTCGGCCAAGACTTTCAGGACGATCGATGGCGTGCGTTACTCCATCCCGGGCGACTGGTGCCGGGTGGAATCCGATGGAAGCCTGACCTTGCTGGGCCGCGGCAGCGTCTGCATCAACACCGCAGGTGAAAAGGTTTACCCCGAGGAGGTGGAGGAAGTGCTCAAAACCCATCCCGCCATTGCCGACGCGCTTGTCGTCGGGGTGCCTGACGAAAAATGGGGCGAAGCGGTGACCGCTGTGGTGCATTTGACCCAGGATGCGGACTTCGACGCGCAAGCGATCAAGGATCACGTGCGCCAGCAACTGGCAGGTTACAAAACGCCCAAGGCGATTTGCCCAACGCAAACCGCCTTGCGCGCGTCAAACGGCAAGGCGGATTATACTACGGCTAAAGACATCGCGAAAGCGGGTGCCGGGGCCTCGTGAGCCATTCGCCCCCTCCTGACTATGATGTCGTAATCGTCGGGGCCGGGTTCAGCGGAATATACCTGCTTTACAAGCTGCGTCAGGCGGGGTTCGATGTTCTGCTGGTAGACGCAGCGGAGCAGCCGGGCGGAATCTGGTACTGGAACCGCTATCCGGGAGCACGGGTCGATTCCCAGGTTCCACTTTACGAATTTTCCATTGCGGAAGTATGGAAAAGCTGGACGTGGAGCGAACGATTTCCAGGCTGGGAAGAACTGCGCGCCTATTTCCTCCACGTCTGCGATACGCTCGACCTCTGGCCGGCAATGCGAATGAAAACACGGGTCGAAAGCGCGCCGTTCGATGAAGACACCGCCTGCTGGCGATTGAAGCTCGACGATGGCGGAAAAGTAAGCGCGCGTTTCCTCTTGCCGGCCCTGGGGTTCGCCTCGAAACCCTACATTCCCGATATCCCGGGCCTTAGCGATTTCGAAGGCGAATGGTGCCATACCGCCCGCTGGCCGCAGGAAGGCATCGACCTTTCCGGCCGCCGGATCGCCCTGATCGGCACGGGTGCCAGCGGCGTACAGGTGGCGCAGGAGGCGGCAAGCTGCGCGGAGCAGCTGACGCTTTTTCAGCGAACCCCGATTCTCGCCCTTCCCATGCGGCAGGAAAAACTGGACGCAGATCGTCAGCTTCGCGAAAAATCCGAATATCCCGCTGTCTTCCAGAAAAGGCTTACGACAAGTGGCGGTTTCGAATGCCAATCGCTGGACATTTCGGCCCTGGCTGTGACCGAGGAAGAGCGGACTACGCATTTCGAGGATTTGTGGCAGCGAGGAGGGTTGCGCTTCTGGTATCATAATTTCGCTGACATACTGACGAACGAGGACGCCAATCGCCACGCCTACGAGTTCTGGCGTGACGAGGTGCGCGAGCGGATCTGCGACCCGACCATTGCCGAGAAGCTCGCTCCCGATGAGCCGCCACATCCCTTCGGGACCAAGCGACCATCGCTCGAACAGAATTATTACGAGATCTTCGCACAAGACAATGTGACGCTGGTCGATCTGAACGACACCGCGATCACTCGCGTCACCGAGGCCGGGATAGAAACAGCCACTGGCATGATCCCGTGCGATCTCATTGTCTTCGCGACCGGCTTCGATGCCGGTCGTGGCGGGCTCATCGACATGAACATCACCGGCCGCGGTGGGCTGGCGCTGGCAGAAGCATGGAAGAGTGAGATCAAAGCCTATCTGGGCATGGCCGTCGCCCAATTTCCGAACATGCTGTTCGCCTACGGCCCGCTCAGCCCTTCAGGCTTTTCCAACGGTCCGACAAGCGCCGAAATCCAGGGTGACTGGATCTGCGATTTCCTGATCTGGCTGCGCGATAACAGGATCGGCCTTTTCGAAGCCGATGCGCTGGCCGAGCGAAGCTGGACCGATATGGTCGCCCAAGTAGGGTCGATGACGCTCTTCCCCAAGGCTGAATCGTGGTACATGGGCGCCAATATTCCCGGCAAACCCCGACAACTGATCAATTTCCCCAGCGTATCTGGTTACGCCGATCTATGCCACGATGTCGCACGGCACGATTATCGTGGTTTTATCAGGAATACACTATCCGGTATGGAGACTGCGCCGAAATGAATGAAATGAAACCAATCCACGACGGGTCAACAGATATTGATCCCGTATGGGCCGGCGACGGGGCGGATATACCCGAATGGTTCGCCTGGGCGCTGAGCGTGCCCCGTGAGGAAGGCTTCGTAGAGGTTGGTGGCGCGCGGGTGCATTATCTTCGCTGGGGCAGGCGTGACCGGCCCAAATTGCTCATGACTCACGGTTTTCTCGCCCATGCCCGCTGCTTTGCCTTCATCGCACCGTACCTTGCCGAAGACTACGACGTGGTGGCGTTCGATCTGGCCGGTATGGGCGATAGCGAGATGCGCGGCGTGGCCGATATAGCTGCGCGGGGAAAGGAATTTGTCGAGATCAGCGAAGCGCTCGATTTGTTTGCAGATGGAAGCAGACCGACGATCATCGCCCATAGTTTCGGCTCGGGTGCAGCGCTGACCGCCGTTTCCCAATCGCCGGATGCCTTCGCCGGCGTTATTGTCTGCGATCTCATGGTGATGCGGCCCGAAAAGCTGGAGAAATACTGGACCATGGGCAGATCGAGCCCCGGGTCGGGTAATCCTGACAAACCGGTGCGACGCTACCCCACCTACGAAGCGGCGCGCGAGAGGTATATCCTGTCGCCGCCGCAGGCAGTTGGTGAGCCGTTCCTGATGGATTACATGGCCTATCACTCTCTCCGCCGCGATGGCGAGGAGTGGACATGGAAGTTTTCTCCCGAAGTGTTCCGGCGCAGCAACAAGCCCGACGAATGGCTGACAGTAGGCCAGAGGCTGGTCGATGCGCCCGGGCGCAAAGCGATTGTGTACGGCGAGAAAAGTCAGCTCTTTGATCGCGATTCCGCCCGCTATATCCGGGAACTGGGAGGGGGAAAGATACCAATTGTTGCAGTGCCCGATGCACGCCATCATCTCATGCTGGATCAGCCGCTCGCGTTCGTCGCTGCGCTACGGGCGGTACTGGCCTTTTGGAGCCTCTGAGATCCCCCATACTAAGAGGCTGGTTCCTGGTCAGAGGCCAGCGAGATGGGGGCAAAGGGCGTCCATATTCATCTTGTACTATATCCGAACTATTGTCGCCGTCGGCACGGCGAACGCTTCGTTGGTCTCGATGCCAGCTGGGGCAAAAGCTTTATCGGGAGCAACTCGCTTAGCACGCCAACCATTGCTGATCTTTAGCAAACGTTCACTCCGCGTGCGATCTGGATCGTGGCCCATGGGGTCAAAAGATAAGGCGCTTTACTAATATCACGCGGATGTATATGCCCATGGACGGGGATTGGGCTAATTCTCTCCCTCTCCTCTCCACAGACTAAGGGGCGACCCTCGAGGTCGCCCCATTTTGCAGTAAGCGGCGGAGCCAATTATCGTCGCACTGAAGAGATGGGAAGGGATGCTATATGACACTGAGAGCGATGGTGCTCGCCACTTCGGCCATCTTGGCTTGGCCGCAGATGGCTTTAGCGCAGGATTCCACAACTGATGAGGCGGAACCCCAAGGATCCGTAATCATCGTGACGGCCCAACGCCAATCTCAAAGTCTGCAAGAGGTGCCGATCGCGGTCAGTGCCTTCGATGCTACGGCTCTCGAAAGCCAGCAGATCGAAAACGCTGCTGACCTTCAATTGACGCTCCCGAACGTCTCATTTTCGAAGGGCAACTTCACCGGGTCGTCCTTCACCATCCGTGGTATCGGCGATCTTTGTGTTGGTGTGACGTGTGACGCAGCGACGGCTATCCATATCAATGGTTCCCCTCTTTTTGGTACCCGGCTGTTCGAAACAGAATATTTTGACCTTGAGCGAATTGAGGTCCTACGGGGGCCGCAGGGCACCCTCTTCGGCCGCAACGCTACCTCGGGTGTTGTCAACCTTGTGACAGCCAAGCCTGACCTCGGTTCTTTCGGCGCGGCCGGAGAGTTCGAGTATGGGAATTACAACAGCATCAAGGCCGAGGGGGTGGTCAATGTCCCGATCGGCGATTCTATCGGCGTTCGGGTAGCCGGATTCTTTCTGAATCGCGACGGTTACACCACAAACCTTTTCGACAATTCGGATGTCGACGACCGAGACATGTACGCTGTTCGTGGTTCTCTTCGTTTTGAACCCGGTGCCGATACCACTCTCGACTTCATGGCATATTATTTCAGGGAAGATGACACCCGTTTACGTAATCAAAAGCAGGCCTGCCAGCGTGACCCGCTCGGCGTGCTGGGTTGTCTGAACAATCGCCGCGACTTTGACATCACCAATGCCAATTCCACAGTCGGCGCAACGCTCAGTTCGCAAGAGTTCTTCGCTATTCAGGGAATTCCCTCAGTACTGGGATTGGGAAGCCTGTACGGCCCCGATGCATTTGCAGGATTCGATAAGCCCGACGATGTGCGCACGGTAAACACGGCGTATACTCCATTCTATTTTGCCGATGAAGTGCAGCTACAGGCCCGTCTCGAGCAGCGCATCGGAGCTATGACACTGACTGCAACCGGTCTTTATCAGGACACCGAAGTCGATTCCCGGCAGGACTACTTTCTGGGCATTCAGGATCGTACCGGCTTTGCTACGGCCTTGAACGTGTTGTCCGGCTTCGCGGCCAACGGTTTGCCTACCGGCCTCCCCGCACCTGCACCGGCGTTCGTGCCAGGTTCGTCGGCGTATTTTACCCCGATTGTGGAGGCTCTCATCCCCAATGGCCCAGGGGGCGTATTGTGCACCTCCGATAACGATGATGGGAACAGGGGCGCGTTCGAAGGTAATGTATTGTGCGGCGAAACGCCGCTATCCTTCGACAGGTCTTCAGAGCAACGCGAATCCTGGAGCGGCGAAATCCTCCTTTCCAGTGATTTCGACGGAGCATTCAATTTCCTGCTCGGAGGGATCTATGCAAAGTCCAAGACTACCGACAACAGTTACTATGTAAACTCATTCGCGCTTGACTACGCCAGTGCCATTCTGGGATCGTTTGGTACTTTGGCAGGCGGTGCACCGCCATCCTACTTCGCAACATCCATGTACCGCAACAATTCTCTCGAGGCTAATCTTGAGAGCTTCGGTGTGTTCGGGGAGATCTACGTCGACCTGACCGAGCGTCTGACCTTCACCGGAGGTTTGCGGTATAACGACGACAAGAAAGACGTGACTGCGCGCACGACCTTGATTAGCTTCCTCAATCCTTACGCGAATGACGGGGAGCCGTTCGACAGCCCGATCACTCCCTTAACCGGTCCCTCTGGTCTTTTTGATGCCGATCCTGGTACGCCAGGTGAGCAGCTAACGCAATTTAGAGAAGTAGGTTTCGATGAAATAACCGGGCGTGCGGTGCTCGACTACGAAGTTACGCCTGACAATTCGATTTACGCATCTTATGCCAGGGGCTATAAATCCGGGGGTATCAACCCGCCCCTTTCGCCCGTTTTCGATGTGGCTGAAAGCTTCGGATCAGAAACCATCGACGCATTTGAAATCGGATCGAAAAATACCTTTGCGAATGGCGCACTGCAATTAAACGCTACTGCATTCTACTATAAGTATAGCGGGTTGCAGCTTAGCCGCATCGTCGCCCGTACCTCAGTTAATGATACTATCGATGCCGATATCTGGGGTGTGGAACTAGAGTCCGTTATCCGGCCCGATCCCGATTGGCTTGTCAACTTGACGTTCAGTTATCTCAACGCGGAAGTTGCCGGCGACCAGTTCTTCTCCAATCCGCGCGACCCGGGTGGCGGCGATCCTGATGCCGTCATCATCAAGGATATCAGCAACGGTGCTAATTGTGCCGTAACCGGGCCAGCCCCCGGCGTGGCCGACGCATTCGTCGCCGGAGTGAACGCAGCTCTGGGTCTTCGTGGTCCCGAAGAATTTCCTAACGACGGCAATCTTGCGTCAAGCGGCGCATTCAGCATTTGCGATGTCTTGGCCGGAGCCGTTCCGGCGGGCAGCGGCCTTGCGGTATTAAGCCCTGGCGTAGAGGTCAACATAAAAGGGAACAAGTTGCCGCAGGCCCCCGAAATGAAGGTTTCGATGGGTGTGCAGTACACCGCCACTTTCGACAATGGCATGACTCTGGTTCCTCGCGTGGACGTAGCGCTGACTGGTGAGCAATACGGCAATATCTTTAACGGCAGGGTCAACCGGATCGAGCCATTCGTGCAAGCCAACGCGATCGTGCAGTTGAACAGTGCGGATGAGCGTTGGTTCGTGCGCGGATTTGTTCAGAACATTTTCGACAGCAGCTCGGTGACAGGATTGTACTTGACCGACGCATCCTCGGGGAATTTTACCAATATCTACACTTTGGATCCTCGTAGATATGGTGTTGCTTTGGGGTTCAGTTTCTAACAGGTCCAGATCGTGTTGGCGGGGAGATCGGTGGTCCTCCCAACGACCCGAACGGACAGTGCCAGCTAGTTCGTATTTCGACCCATGACTTTATAGCTTTTCCAGAGCGGCGTAATGCTCGATGACCGCCTCGTAAGCCTACCGACGAGGCGGTCATCGAACCGGCCAAATGCGAGCTGCACTCGAAATGCCTGTACGATCGCTCGTTGATGTCGCTACGAGATGCTCGCGGAAAGCTTAAGGCCTTACATAGAAACGACAATGAAGAGTCACCGAATAGTGCAATCGGGATATCCGATGGTGATACTGGCAAACGCACTCTGCGAAAGGCGGAAACATGCTGACCCCTATGATCCAAGATTGGGTCGTAGTGCACGAGGTGCTGACGCGTTAGGAAAAGTTGGAAGGGGCTGCGGGGCAGACTTCTGAGAAAACTTATCCTAACTCTGTTCAGGTTTCATAACTGATTTTCGATCGACCGGAGCTGGCTCAACCGACGTGCGATTGTCGCGAGACAATTCGACCCATCCCAACCCAAGCGACTTCTGGATCGCGATCCAGCCATTTGTCATGGCGGCGATCGCCCGATCGAGATTTGCTCTGGCCTGTTCGCGCTTGCGGATCGAAGTGTTGAGTTCGCCTTGCGAGATTACCCCCGCGGCGCGGCGTTGCTCGTTAAGCTCCGCAGCCGTGTCGGCCTGCCGACTGATCTGCGCCAGCGCGGCTACGTTGGCTCTTTGTTGCCCGAACCGAGCAAGCGATTGTTCGGCGTCGCGTAGTGCGCCCAGGACCACTTCAAGATAGCGCGCTTCGGCCTCGTCGCGCGCACTCTCGGCCTGATCGATCGATGCTGCCGTGCGGCCGAAATCAAGCAGGTTCCACTGCAGCCGCGGCAAGGCGATTGCCGATAAGTTGCCCGGGTCGAGGATGTCGTCGGGCTCCGATCCGCCCAAACCGAGAATCCCCATGAAGGAAAGCTTGGGGAAGCGAGCAGCCTCTGCCACGCCGATGCGCGCATTCGCCGCGGCCAGCATGCGTTCGGCGGCTCGAACATCCGGCCGCCGCGCTATTAGCGCTGCGGGATCGCCCACCGCGACCCGTTCGGGGGGAAGCGGAATTTCGGCCTGAGCCGCCAGGAGCCCGTCGAGTGCGCCGGGCGCTTCGCCCGTCAGCACCGCGAGCGTGTCTTTGAATACATCGATGTCCGCTTGAGCTTCCGCGATCTGCGACTTGAGCAGTTCGAGCTCGGCGTTCGCGTTACCGACCGGGAACAGCGCGAGAGCGCCCTGTGTATAGCGCTGATAGGTCAGTTCGAGAATTTGCTGCTGCAAGTCGCGCTCTCGCTGGACAAGCTCGAGCCGCCCTTGCGCTTCTCGCAGGCTCACATACGCCCGCGCGATTTCGGCGGCGAGCTGGACTTTCGCATCCTCGGCGTTCGCCACCGAGGCCGCAGCCTGAGCGTTAATGGCCTCGACACGCCGTGCCTGCCCCCCAGCGAAATCGATCTCCCAGTTTGCATTGAGCCCGACGTTGTAGACGCTGAGGCTGTCCTGCTCTTCGGTGTCTGCAGGAGCGCCGGGCGATCCCGGGGGCGGGCCGCTGCCGATATCTAGCCCTGGGATATTCGCCTGGACCGCAGTCGCCTGCGCAGCCACGGCGGGTAGCCGGTTGGCGCGCTCCTGGCGGACAGAAGCCCTTGCCTGTTCGATGCGAGCGCGCGCTGCGGCCACGCCCGGATTGCCGGCCAGCGCACGCGCCTCAAGTTCATTGAGAACCGGATCGCCGAGCAGCGTCCACCAGTCGCCGGCAATCGGCGCCAACGGATCGATTTCGGGGCCGGCCCGTACGAACGCATTGCCTGCGTCGGTCGCAAGTTGCGGGGGGCCGGCATAGTCGGGACCGGACATGCAACCCGCGAGGAGCGCCATGGGAGCGAGGAGGGTTAGGGTCTTGCGCATAGAGTTCTCAGTGCATCGAAAGGGATAAGTTCTTCGGGAGAGGCTTGAGGAACAGTACCAGCGGCACCGTGACCAGGGTAATCGCGCCCATGGCGAAAAAGACATCGTTGTAGGTCATCACGAACGCATCGCGCTGAATGATGCCGGAAAGCATCTCCAGCGCGGCCTGTGGGCTGCCCAGCGACGCCGTCATGCCGTCCAGGTATTCCTGTAGCCGGGGGCTGTTGGCGTTGAGGGTTTCTTCCATGCGTCGACTATGATGCCACAGGCGCTGATCCTGGAACGAGGCAAGCCCCGCGAGCGCGAACGAGCCCCCGAGGTTTCGCGCCGCGTTGAAGATCCCGGAAGCATCGCCGGCATCCTCCTTGGCAACCGAAGCTACCGTCGCCTGGTTGAGGAACATCATCGTGAGGATCATGCCGATGCCACGCAGGAACTGGCTTTCGGTGAACACTCCACCTCCCGATTCCGCTGTCAGATTTATGCTGACGAAACAGCTTAGCGCCATGATGAACATGCCCGCGCCGACCGCAATGCGGATGTGAATCCTGCGGATCATGAACGGGAGAACGGGCATCAACAGGAAAGCCGGAACGCCCATCCAGAAGATCACAAGTCCGGTCTGCAAGGCATTATAATCGGAAATTATCGCGAGAAATTGCGGGATCACGTAGGTCGAGCCATACATGACCATGCCAAGCGCCAGTGCCATCACCACGACGCTGGCAAACTGCCTGCTGAGCATCAGGCGCAATTTGAGCACGGGTTTGCGCGCGTAAAGCTGTCCGTAGGTCAGAAGTGCAAAACCCACGACCGTCATCAGTGTGAGCTGGACGATCAGCGTGGAATCGAACCACTCCTCACGGTGGCCTTCTTCCAGAACGATGGTCAGCCCACCCAACCCAAGGATCATACCAGCTATTCCCGCCCAATCAGCCTCGCGCAGGTAAACCCAGTCGGGCTTTTCATGGGGTAGCCCGATGAATAGTAAAGCAAGGAGCAACGCGCAGACGGGCACGTTGACGAAGAAGGCGTAGTGCCAGCTCAGGTTCTCGGTAAGCCAGCCCCCCACCAACGGGCCCATTACCGGCCCAAGAACCACGGTCATTCCGAAGAGCGCCATGCCGATCGGCTGTTGCGATGGAGGCAGTCGCTTTGCGACGATGGTCATAGCGGTTGGAATAAGCGCGCCGCCCATGAACCCTTGACCGGTGCGACCGATGATCATCGTCGTCAGATCGGTGGCAATGCCGCACAACACCGAAAAGGCCGTGAAGGCAGAAACCGCGACGATGAGCAGCGTGCGAAGGCCGAGCAGTCTTTCCAGCCACGCGCTCAGAGGGATGATGATGATCTCGGCAACAATGAAGGCTGTCGCGATCCAGGTGCCTTCGGTTCCGGTCGCGCCGATTTCCCCCTGGATCGTCGGCAGCGCCGAATTGACGATCGAGATGTCAAGCGTTGCCAGCATCGCCCCCAGCGCACCGGCGGCTACGGCGATCCAGGCCGTAGCATCGGCCTTTTCGACCGGCGGCGAAACCGCTGCAGCGGCGCCTGCCATCGGTCAGTCTCCGGCCGCGTTGCGGATCGAATCGAGTTGGTCTCTAGCGGCGCGCGTATCGACACTCGCGACAACAGACATGCCCGGCACCAGCAGACGCAGGATCTCGGGCGAAGCCTGAATGGATATGCGCACCGGGACGCGCTGAACGATCTTGGTGAAATTACCCGTCGCGTTTTGCGGAGGTAGGATCGAGAATTCTGCCCCGGTACCCGGCGCGATGCTCTGCACTCTTCCTGATAGCTCGAGGTCCGGCAGCGCGTCGATTTCCAAGGTGACGGGTTGCCCCGGGCGGACAAGTCCGAGCTGCGTTTCCTTGAAATTTGCTGTCACGTAGAGGCG
>Ga0114901_1001990_pt1 | contig 11249 bp, 10 predicted proteins | sample MalvireepMed_s16_FD_89686 | JGI IMG/M metagenome (GOLD analysis project Ga0114901, IMG submission 89686) | Marine viral communities from the Global Malaspina Expedition - Malaspina viral metaG DeepMed_s16 | ecosystem: Environmental > Aquatic > Marine > Oceanic | place: Mediterranean Sea... | reverse complement strand
TTATACCCCTGTAGCACAATGAATACAGGGGTTAACTTTCTCATTCGGCTCATGAGCAACTAAGGTTACCCTCGAACCGATAAAAATGTAGAATAAATTGTAATTCGGTTTACTCGAAAAATCCATTTCGAAGCAAAATGCCCATTACAAGAACTACTGTTACCAGCAATACCCCAAAGGACATGTAAACCTGTTGTCTTAGGTGTTTCATAGTGTTGGTTGAGATGGCTCAATATATAAAAAATTGTAAGATTAATCTTTTTTCAAAGCTGGAATTATAATACTTTTTATCATTTTATCAACCTAAAGACTCTGTCATTCCATTTTTGACAAAATCTATAAAAATTCCATTCTTGACCAAATCAATTTGAAACTTATTCACATCCCATTCTAACCCATTGAAAATAAAATATATGCTTAAACGTTTTTAGGAATGGGATTCAAAATTTCATTTTTTTTTGGCACGTTTGTTGTTTTTTTACACCCCACCAAATTTTACAATCATGAAAAAACCTCACCTCTTCATCATTGGTACATTTTGCTTTAGTCTATTTTCTTGCGCCAGTTCTGGCTACGTCTATTTGAACTACCCACAAGAACCAGTTTTGGTGCTTCCAAGGGAAATAGATGATATTGCCGTAGTAAACCGTTGCCTTACGAACGAAGAAGAAAAACCTAACAAAACCTTGGAATCGATTGCCACTGGAGAAATAGTTGGTTCCGATAAATTGGCTTCGGACGAAGCCATTAAGGGAATCTTTGATGGGCTTAGGAACAAAGATGATATTCGGTTGGTCATTCCAACCACTTTGAGATTACCCGGAACCGGCACCCGGCAAACCCCCGATATACTGGATTGGGAAAAAGTAAGTGAGATTTGTGATGAAACGGAATCCGATGCCCTTTTGGTTTTGGAAACCTTCGATTCCAACTCTGATTTTGTGTTGAATACCGCCGTGGAGCAGGTATCCTCCGTGTTGCAAACCGGAAAGCCCAGCGGCAGGATACCACGTCGAGCCCGGGTGAACGTAGTAAGTTATTGGCGTCTTTATGATCCGAGCACCAAAACAATATTGGACCAGTTCCAACAAACCCATTTTATGGATTTTGACCTGGCCAACGGCGGAATTCCGTTGACAGCCCTTCCGGAAACGGCCTATGCTGCAGGGTTGGATTATACAAGTCGATTGTATCCCAGTTTTTTTAGGGTCAGAAGAGATATGTACAAAAAAGGTAAGGGGCGGGACAAACGCCTTTTTGATGCCGGTTGGCGCCGTACCGAGGTGGCCAACTGGAACGAAGCCATTTCCATTTGGTCAGAAATTGCCAACGATCGTAAAAGTAAATCGGCAGGCAGGGCCGCCTATAATATTGCCGTGGCAAATGAAGTATTGGGCAATACCGACCTAGCATTGGAGTGGGCCCAAAGATCGTATCAAGATTATGGAGACAAAATGGCCCGTGATTATGCCAAGGTTTTGCTCAGGAGAAAACAGTGGGAATAAAATCCTTGGAACAGTCCGAATAAATTTTGCTGGCATAGTGGTCCCGTTTTATGGACATCCCAAAAACTATTTCCGCAGACCGGAAACGGATGTATAAAGTGATATACGACGCAAGATTCAATCAGATCGTCCTTTTCTTCAAGAGCTACATTACCAGCGTTCCGTAAATCCCCTGCTTGCAAAAGATAAGTCAATACATGACCAAAGCCATTATGAGCCATGCGTACTTGCCATCGTTACGCCTTATGTTTTGAAGCAATACTTACTATTTTTTTGAAGCCACATAACTGTGAATCAAATCCAACTAGAATTGAATAACTTCTTTAAGTTTTTCAAATTCTCCGTTGCTCATTGATGAGCCATCCAAAGAATTCTTTCTAAATCTATATAAAAAGGCACCTCTCTTTGAACCCGACATGTCTTTCGTGTCCGTTTTCTCCAATATGTTCAAGGAAAGAATTTTTTTTCTAAAATTTCTCGGGTCAAATTTAGTATCATAGATACTTTCATAAAGAATCTGTAGTTGGGGCAATGTGAAAAGTTGTGGAAGCAATTCAAATCCCAAGGGTCTGTTCCGCGCCATCAGCCTTAAGCTTCTGATGGCATCCTGGACCATTCTACCATGGTCTAGCAATAGGTCCGGTACATCTTTCAAATCAAACCATCTGGCATCATGGTCCTCCACGGCCTTTAGATCAAATTCGTTTATCCTGATCAAACTGTAATAGGCCACGGAAATAACCCGTTCAACAGGATCGCGGTTCACGGCACCGTAGGTCTTCAATTGCTTTAGATATACATCCCTAAGACCTGTTAGCCGATAAAGTATTTCACTGGCCCCTTGATCCAAGGACACATCATTTTTAATCAATGCACCAATAAGGGACCATGAACCTTTAAAAGGCTCCACTTTCCTTCGGAATAGAAGCAATTTTAGTTTTTCCGAATCGAACCCAAAAATAATACAATCAACTGCAACGGTTATTCTTTGTTGTGGGTCGTATTTACTGCGTAGCACACTACTCTGTTTTAGTGATGGATAATGACCATATCACCATCCATTACTGGAAGGCTGCACTCAATATAGTCAAATTCATCACAAAATTAAGTTGAAAAATAAGAGAAAGCCTTCTGCCTTGATCCTTTATGCTCTTTTTCCAAATTGGACCTGTAAAAGTTGCTCTTTTAATGATCGAAAATAAAAATAATGCAATTTCCCTTTTGAGCATCCCAAGTTTGTTCCATCGATTTGTATAACCCCAGAACCAAATCAACGATGCCTCGGTAAGCATTTTAATTTCTTATGGGACCGAACCTTCATGGATGCTCAATAGCTAAATAAATTCTTCACCTTGTAGAACAATCTTTCAGCTAAGCTTAGGTCCTCAGTTATGATTTCTGCAGTACCGAGCATTTCTTGCTTAAAATCGATTTTCTGGTTATAAGATGTCTTCATACCATCCTTTAACGAAATATACACAACATAGTTTCCTTGGGTATCCGGTGAAATGGAAATATTTTCCACAATGCCGATCAGCATTCCGAACTGCTGGTAGGGAAAATTATCCAACTTGATCAGTACCTTTTGGCCTACGTTGATCTTTCCTGCATTTTGGGAAGCGATGGTAAGCCTACCCACAAAGTCCGATTTTTTTTTCGGAAGGATGGTAAAAACAACATCACCTTCCGTCACCTGTTGGTTTGTTCCCCAGAATTCATTGAAACTTACGACACCATCAATTGAAGCGGACAAAACGTATTGGTACCTCCAATCATTGATGGCCTTTTTTAGAGCGTTGAACGAATGCAACAGATTCTTCCTGGTCCGGGCATGTTCCAGCTCTTTATTGATGTAGGTTGCCCTTAAATCTTGGTTCGCCGATGAGAGGGCCTCCCTCATTTGTGAGATCGAAATTACCGTACTGTTCATGCTTTTTTTGGCTTGAAGAAAATCGAGGCCTTTGGATTCGAACTCTTGTTGGGAGATCACCCCTTTTTGGAACAATACTTTGTATCGGTCATATTCTATCTGTTTTAGGTTGAGTTCTTCCTCTAAAATCTTTTTTTGTTCCATTTGTTCAGAAAGTTGGCTTCTTACTTCCTCTAAGGATATTTTGTTGCCACTCAATCGGCTTTCATATGGAAATAGTTCTTTTAATAAAGTGAATTCCAAGTAACTTTTCTCAAACTCTAAATAGGAGGATTCTATATCACCCAAGGTCAATGCAGAAGTAGTCTCCATCGGAAATTGAAATCCGTTTTCCACCAAATTGATGGTATCCACAATTTGCATCAAAAGGGACAGATCCCCATAGTTGGAAATGTTTTTAATAACAGCTAATTCCTCACCCTTGGTTACGGAATCTCCATTCTTCACAAAAAAGCTCTCAATCTGACCAGAAGAACGGGCCACTACCTTTTCAGTAGGGTTTTTGGTCGTGATCAACACTTTAGCGGACACAAAATCCGGATAGTTGATAATGAACGACAATGCAATAAGAATACACACAAAGGCAAAGACCAAGGTAATGCCCCACCTTACGATCCAAGATGGGGGTGTACCAAGAATCTCCTGAACTTCCTCAGACCTTAGATTCAACTTTATTACATCCTTCTTCCCCTCCATGGTCAATTGGTCAGTTTTAGCTTTTCAAGGGCAAGTTGGTTCCTTACCAGATTAAAATACGCACCGCCTTTGGTAATTAGGGATTCATGGTTGCCAATTTCCTTTATCATCCCCTTTTCAAGCACCACGATCTGATCGGCATTCTGTACCGTGCTCAAACGGTGGGCAATGATCAAGACGGTCCTGTTTTTAAAAAAAACATCAAGGTTTTCCATGATCTCGGATTCGTTGGAGGCATCCAATGCGGAAGTCGCCTCGTCAAAGAAAAGAAAATGGGGGTCTTTATATAGGGCTCGGGCAATGAATATGCGCTGCTTTTGCCCCGTACTGATTCCGATACCCTCATTCCCGATTTTGGTGTTGAACCCCAATGGCAATGATTGTACAAACTCATAGATATTGGCCAATTTTACGGACTGGAGCAGTTTTTCCTCATCGATTACATCTACCCCTACAGCGATGTTACCGGCTATGGTATCGTTAAAAATATAGCCTTCTTGCATGACCACTCCGCAACTTGCCCTCCAAGCGGTATGTGATATATCGCGCAGGTTATGGTCCCCAAACAAAATCTTACCCTCGTTTGGCTCATAAAACTTAAGGATGAGTTTCATGAGAGTGGTTTTGCCGCTTCCGCTCATGCCCACTATGGCTGTTTTTTTTCCAGCAGGAATTGTCAGTGATAATTTATTCATCACATTGACATCGTTCCCCAAATACCTAAATGAGATATTATCGATGTTGATATCATTATCAGGACCGATCCTGGATATGTAGGTCCTGTTCTCGTTTTCTTCATTTTCCTTGTCATGAATCTCTCCCAATCGTTCCAAACTTATCTTTGCATCCTGTGCTGTTCTAATGAAATTGACCAACTGTAAAATAGGTGAATTCAACTGACCTATTATATATTGGATGGAGAGCATCATACCCAAAGTAATGTTCCCGTTGATCACCATGATGGCCGAGGTGAACGTAATGGCAATATTCTTCAACTCATTTATAAAGGAGGATCCAATTTCCTGCGTCTGCTCCAAGGCCAGGTTTTGCATGTTCACCTTAAAGAGTCGGGCCTGGACAAATTCCCAGCCCCATCGTTTCTTTTTTTCGGCATTGTTCATTTTTATTTCCTGCATACCGTTGATCAACTCAATGACCGTGCTCTGTTCTTGGCTCAACTGGGAAAAACGTTTGTGGTCCAGTTCCTTTCTGCGTTTCAGAAAGAACAATATCCAAACCACATAAAGGGCACTTCCCACTATGAATATGCTGAAAATGGATATGTCATAATAGATAAGCACCAAACCAAAGACAAAAAGGTTGGCCAAGGAAAAAAGAGTATTAAGGGTGTCACTTGTAAGAAGACGTTCTATACGGCTATGATCGTTGATCCGTTGCATGATATCGCCGGTCATCCTGGTATCAAAATAAGAGATGGGCAGGGCCATCAATTTGATAAAAAAATCGGATATCAGGGAAATATTGATCCGTGTACTAAGATGGAGCAAGATCCAACTCCTAAAAAACTCCACACTTATCCTACCCAAAAAAAGTAAAATCTGTCCAAATAAAACTGCATAGATGAAACTGATATCCTGGTTCTGTATCCCAATATCCACAATACTTTGGGTAAGAAAAGGAAAAATCAGTTGCAACAAGCTGCCAACCAAAAGCCCTACACAAAGTTGAACTACCAGTGTTCTATATTTGAAAAGATATTGATAGAGGAAGAGCAAGGACTTCTTATCCGTCCTTTCCCATTTTTGTGATCTAAATTTTGGGGTGACCTCAAGTAAAAGTGCAATACCCTCGTTCGTGGCCTCATTGGCATTGTTCCCGATCCAACGGGTCAAGAACTCTTCTTTTTGAAAAGAAATCAGTCCAAATGCCGGATCGGAGATATAGATCACATCATCCTTGATCTTATAGATGACCACAAAATGGCTTTTGTCCCAATGGGCAATAAGGGGAAGTGGGGCATTTTTGAGTTTTTGATAGTTGGTCTTTAGAGCTAAGGACTTAAATCCGATTTTTTCAGCTGCATCGCTCAATTTTAATAGGTTACTACCTTCCCTCGTGGTTTCTGTAAGCTCTCTGATCTGCTTCAACGAAATGAGCTTACCATAATATTTGGCAACTATTTTTAGGCATGTAGGGCCGCAATCCTTTAGATCGGGCTGCTTGTAGAAGGGAAAGTTTTTTTTCAAAGGGTAAAAGCTAATTTGACATTTACTCAATATGCCGTAAAAACAATTGGGAATACCCCATGAAGTATTCCCAATTTCATTTTCGATTACCCTGCTTTAATAGCAGTAATCTATCCCGGAGTGCCAAACACCTGAACAATACGCAGCTGCTTGTGAACACGTTGGGAAATTGTAGACGACTTGTGCATATTGGTGGTCACACCTCAAGGTCGCGCCACCCAATATCTTCTTTTGTTCATTTTTGGACAGCTCTTGTCCGAGATCCAACTTTTTCATGATTTAGAATATTTAGGTTCAACTTTTAGTTGTGGATTACCAACAAGACACCATGGATCCTTGATAATAAACTCCGGCACAATATGCAGGTCCGTTAGAACAGTTCACGACGGGGTTGCCCACCGTTACGTATTGATATTCCGGGGGGTTGTGAGGAGCGTAGCAGATCACCCCTCCACCTAGAATTTTCTTTTGTTCGTTTTTGGACAATTCCTGCCCAAGACTCAATCTTTTCATTTTTATGGCCTTAAAGATTGATCAAGAACAGGATGTAACATATCCATTATGGGCCCCTTGGCAATAAGCCGGTCCATAAGAGCAGTTAGAGAAATTGTAAACGGTAACATAATCATGCAGGTTGTTGCTCCAACATGTCAAGGTTGCTCCCCCAAGGATCTTCTTTTGTTCGTTCTTGGACAGTTCCTGTCCCAAATTCAATTTGTTCATAGTTTTCAGAAATAAATGATTAGTAAATATTTAACACCCTTAAATTATAAAATTTTAAATAAAATCCTACATTTTTAGTAATATAATTTTTACAATAAAATATATTTACCAATATCACAATTCCATTTGTGGACAAATCCCTTGAATTATTTGACTTCTACTAGGTTTTCAAAGGCCATTCGCTTTATGGTATCAAAAAGAAGTTTTTGGTATTGTACATTGTCAATGGTAAGGTCGTCTTCAAAATATTTGGTCAGTTCAGATGCCAACGCTCGGATATTACCTTTACCTATGTGGCTGAGAAGGGCTGCGTCCAGGCCATCATGTCTTGTTTCAACAATATCAAGATTCATAATGTTAGGATGTAGTGTAATCACATATCTTACGCCAGTATCATCCAAATTTTCCATAAGCATACTTCCATCGTTATTTTCTGAGAGCACATTAACATCCCATGAGCTTTCAAAAACTTCAACTCCCTCTGCAAGCTCAATCCCATGTTCCATCCAATTTTCACTAAAAAAGAACCTTGATGCCAAAGCATAACGATGCATATCTTGCAAATACAAGTGTTCCTTAATACCCACATGGTCTTCGTTCAGTTTGGACAACATAATATATTTGTTTCTTTCCAATCCATAGACCTCTTCCAGTAATCCGGTAAATTTGTCCTGTTTTCTTGCATTGATATGATTACTCAACTCCCAAAAATTGGCCAGGTAAACATCATCTATCCGATGTAACAGATGAATGGTTCTTGCAAAAGTCCTTTTAACGCCAGTACCATTTATATACTCTGCAACATTTAGGTCGGTCTTTTTTTTACCATTTATCATATGCAAAGGACCATTGTGGAAGTAAGCATACAGCCTATTTTCCACGTCAATGTGTTGACATTGATATAGTATGTTGTAGTATACGGAGGGGTACTCTAACCGGAGTCGTTTTGAAAGATGGTTAAGTACAAAAGCCTCTTTTTTGCAACCTCCTACGGGATGGATAAGTTTTACATGGGGGATGTCCGAAAATCTCCAATAATCCTCATACAATGGATTTATGACCGGTTCTTCGAACAAATAGGACACTGAAACCTCCTCTTTCTTTGATAGATAGTACAACGAAACCTGTTCTATCAACCAATTCAATTTGCCAACGTCCACAAGCTCCAATTTGTCTGGATTTTTCGAAATGAATGCATTGGCTTCTTCACAATATCTTTTGATGAAATCCAGGTCACCACCACCTAAGATTCCTGCATTACACGCATAAATATGGTCATCCTTGTGTTTCTCCTTTAAATGGTCCGGGATTTTGAATCCTTTTTCATGTACGGTTTCCAGAATCTCCTTATTGAAGAAAAGGTCCATTTCCAGATTTGGTGCGATAAGTCCAGCCTCAGAAAATGATTTTGGAAAGGGTTGCCATAGGTATATATCTCCATCAACATGTAAGAACGGTTCATCCTGAACGGAATAAGTCTTGATCTTTGCCAAAGAAAACAGCTCGGGCCTGCATTGAAAGGATTCATCAAATATGAGGTGTACCTTGGTATAGGGAAGTTTTAACACGTCAATTAATATGTGTTTGCCCAACTCATCGGTATAAAGCTCCACACGTTCATATTGTCTTCGCAACGTTAAACAGCTGAGAGCCCATGACATCCAATGGTATTCCGCAGACCTCCACCCCGCCTTGATATTCAGGTTGGTCACACCATCGTTTAGTCCCGTCCAAAAGGTCTGCGTAATTTTCATAAATACAATATATTAAGTTTTTTCTTACTTTAAGCATGGAAAATAAGTATATATTTAATCGATATTATATTCTCAATGGACTTTTTTGAAGATGCATACAAGTTCCTAAGGGTATCAGGTTACCAAGTGAGCAAGAGTTACCTAAAGGAATGGATGCAGGCCCATCCCCACTACCCTGCCTTGATAAGTTTTACAGATTTACTGGATGAGTTCCAAATCAGCCACAAGGTCATCAGGATTGAGAAGGACTCGCCCCAAGAACTGTTTCCCAACAGGTTGTTTATCCATTTTGCTTTTGATTCGGGTGAAGCAGGTTTTCGTATTGTCCACAGAAATTCAAAAGGGGAATTTGACACAAAAGACCTGGCAGGCTGGACCGGGATCACATTACTTTTGGACGAAAGTTCAAAACTGGAACATCCAGAGCATCTCAAAGTTTATTCAGGCGAACGGGTTGAAAAAATGATGGTGGTATCATTGGTATCCGTTCTTATCCTTCTTTTTTCCGTCAATCTGATTTATAGCGCCCTATGGATCATGCCCATAAGTTTTATGCTGTTTGCCATGGGATTCTTCTTTTCTATCCTAATAGTTTCCAAGGAAATAGGGTTAAAAAGCAATGTTTCCGAGTTTTTTTGCAAAACGGATGATACGGGTTGCAGCACCGTCTTACACTCCAAATACGGAAAATTGGGTCGGTATTTAAGTTTGGGTGATCTTGCCCTCATCTATTTCGGCGGATCCCTTTTATATGTAGCTATGTTCACAGAAACACCCCCGTTGGAGAAGGTGACTTTCTTGTCCATCCTTCAAATACCAGGTCTCTTGTTCACTCCTTTTTCCATTTATTATCAAACAAAGCTTAAATCTTTTTGTCCCCTTTGTTCGGCTTTACTTTTTGTACTTTGGCTACAGGCCATTACTTTATTTGGTTATGTCCTTGATCAGTATCCTTCCCAGATAGGGTCACTTTTTACCCTCAAAGCCATCACCAACTTTCTTATACCTTATGCCCTGGCCGTATCGTGGATAATCCTAAAACCAAAATTGATACAAAACCTAAGCATACCTCATCAGAATACCATGCTACGGAAATGGAGGCAAAACCCTATCTGGTTCGATGCACTTCTGCCTCTGCACAAAAAAGTGGACACTTCACCTTGGGGCATGGAAATAGCGTATGGAAATCCTGAAGGGGTATTGCAGTTTCTTATTGTAAGCAATCCCTTTTGTGACCACTGTGCCATTGCGCACAAAAATCTGGAAAAAATCTTGGATAGGCATCCTACCGATATTGGGGTTCGAATAAGATTTTATTTGAAAACATCCGACGTTGAAACTAAAAGTGAAAAATTCCTTGCAGTCTGCCAAATGCTACATATCTACATAGAAAGGATTTGGTCCATTGACCAGAGCTTGGACAAAAGGAAGATGATGTCCCGAAAAATTATCGGAGACTGGTATGAAATGGGCAAAAATAGATGGGAGAATGAATATGGTCCTGTAGCTTCCTTTGACAAACTTAACGAGTCCACAATGAAAATCATTCAAAATTCTGTCCAGTGGTGCAATGAGGTAGGGATAGACCAAACTCCTTCCTTTTTTGTGAACGGCCATGAAATGCCCAATCCCCATACCTTCAAAGATGTATTCCTATTTGCAACGGATTATATCGATATTTTGAAGCGCAAAATGGAGAAAAACCCTGTGGCCGTATAAGACCCGATCCTGATGGTTTTTACCAGCACCCAAATTTTAAAGCTTCCTTATTTTAATATCCCTGAACCAGGTTTCAAAATACCAATATTGAAGGGCAATTTTGCCTTGGGTAGCCTTACCGAATTCAGGATAATTGACAAAATGGGTGGCAGCGATCATTTTCTTCCATTCCGGATCGTTAAAATCCTGTTCCCCTGTCAATACCCCGTTCAGATAGAACTCCACTTTGCCATCCACTTGTTTGATCCGGGTGGAATTCCATTCCCCTGACTTCATTTCCACTGCGTTTTCCTGAGGTGCAAAAACATACAGGCAACCTGGCCGTTTCGCAGGAAGCTTATAATCCATGTGTTCAGAGTCCAGAATTTGGTATTCAGGACCAGTTTGCCATGCCGTGGGAATATCCGGCTTTTCCTGTACGTTCAAAAAGATACCGCTATTGCCGCGAGAAGCGATTTTCCACTCCAAGGTAAGTTCATAATTTTCATAGGCGTTGTCTGTCAACAGATCCCCTGCCATCAACGATTCATCATTGGCGTTGCTATGGATTTCACCATTTACTACTTCCCAAACCGAATCGGCGTCAGGATTGTTGTACAAATGCCATCCATTCAAGGTTTTTCCATCAAAAAGCAATTCCCATCCTTGTTCTTTTTCCACTTCCAACAATTGGTTGTGTGTTTCATTGGCCAAGGCCATTTTTTTGGTCCTCCAT
>Ga0114901_1001985_pt1 | contig 11263 bp, 11 predicted proteins | sample MalvireepMed_s16_FD_89686 | JGI IMG/M metagenome (GOLD analysis project Ga0114901, IMG submission 89686) | Marine viral communities from the Global Malaspina Expedition - Malaspina viral metaG DeepMed_s16 | ecosystem: Environmental > Aquatic > Marine > Oceanic | place: Mediterranean Sea... | reverse complement strand
GCGTAATACAGGTCAAGAAGTCTTAGGAAAATTTTATGGTGGTGAGGCAACAGGCGTAGGTACTTTAGCAGAATCTCTTAAAGATAATATGCCTGATGATCTTTTAAAAATATTAAAAGGCCCCATTGCAAATATTCAAGACATTCATTTAGATCAACTTGCTACTGTTATGACAGAGCGACAAATAAAAACAGGTGAATTACCAGACAGTAAAGCTCCAACAACTTCAAGTACTGATTTATTTTCAGATGAGGCAAAAGTGGAGCGAGAAAGAGCTGGGAAAACATATGTAGCCGATGATGCTAGCGTAATTGATGCGTATTTTACTATGTCGTCCAGTCCCTTTGCAAACTATGATCTCAGTGAAGGAGCAGGGGTACACTTAGATGACATTGCTCCAGATAGGCGAACATTATTGGCTGCCGGTCTTAAGCAGGCTTATACAGATCCCCGAGCTGATAAACCAGTAATAGAAACAGCACTAGCAAAGTATGGAATAGAACTTATTATCGACAGTAAAGGAGTTCCTAAATTAAAAGCTATTGAGCCCGCAGAACCTATGCTTAAAGAAGTGCCAGCACCAACAGAAACTAATCCATTACCAGGTGTTTTACCAGAATAAAAGGATTCACTATGCCGATTAACATTGCTAATAACCCTGATCTATTAAAGCACTTTGGAAAAACAGAAGGGTCTACATTAGAACAAATAGGAAATCAACTAAAAACAGAAGCAGATGAAGATGAAAATTTACCTGGCCCTTATGCGGGTAGAGGAGCTGAAGGATTAAATAATTTTGTTGCTGAAATGAACAAACTAAAAAGGAAAGACGCGGGCTTTACAGGGTTACCTTTTTTGCCTCAGTTTGACTTAGGACTTCCTTCTACTTATCAACCTGACGTTAAAGAAGCTCGAGCTGACTTAAGAGCTGCTTCGGAAATAAACAGAGCAAAAGGTGAGGCAATCAATCGTGGTGATATTGAGGAGCTTAATGAATACATAGCCACGAATGAACAGAGTATGCAACATGACCAAGAACGTAGGCTTAATTCTGTATTTGATGCTCTTTCAGCTGGGCAATACGCAACGACAAGACTATATGATGATGTAGTAAATCAAGATATTGATTGGGGAGACGCACTAAAAAATTCAGCAAGAGAAGCTGGTGATGCGTCAAATGAGTTAATTAATGTATTTCTTCCTGAGTTTCTTGAGCCTGATTGGTCGTATAAAGGCAGAAAAAGAATGGACTGGAAAAATGTGCTTGAGAACTCTGGCATGGAAAAAGACAGTAGAGTTGTAACAGGTCTTGGGTTTGCTATGGACATGATAGTTGATCCCCTTAATTTAGTACCTGGTGCTTTTATTGCACGACAAATGGGAAAAGGAGCTAGAGCAGGACTTAAAGCTACAGGTCCACTTGGTGAAGGTTTTAACATGGTGTTTAGACCACAAGCTGCTATACAAGATTTAGGTGAGGGTGGTTTAGATTACTTACGTAAACGTGACTATGCTGAAGCAGGGATACAACGTAAGTATCACGATCTTGTTGGGCAAGTAGATGAGATTACAGGAAAGATGAGTCCTGATGAACTTATTGCATGGGGATTATGGTACGATCAACCAACAAAACTTAAACAGGAAATCAGAAAATTAGTAAGCAAAGGCGTTATACCTGAATCACGATTAGCTGATATGGATGGTACTATAACGGCTATTGGTAAATTTACTAGAAACTTGTTTGATGAAGAAGTCTCTATGGGATTGCTAAATAAAAGAGCTCTTAGAGACAATTACATGCCTGGTTATTTTGCCTTTGATCCAGCTGCAAGAAAAGGACAAGCTAAATTTTCAGCCAAAGAAACTCTTGCTACAGGTACAGAAAAAGTAGGCTTTGCACAAAAGAGAAAAACGCTTAATAACGAAGAACGAATGAAAAGAGTTTTAGAAGGATCGTTAGAAAGCACAGAACTTAACCTTGATAACTTGTTAAAACGTAGATCATTTGACCACGCTAGATGGACATCTACTAAACAATTAAATGATGCAGTTCTTAACAGTGACGCGGTGTTAGCTGACGGAGTTACTAAATTCTCAACAAAGATAGATGATGTAGTAGCAAACAATAAAGGTGAGATGGAGAAGTTAAAGAAAGAATTACAAGATCAGGGCGGTAAGATGTCCGTCTTTGAAGTAAAGCGAAAAACATTAGATGAAGTGACTGGTGATTTGAAAGATGAAGTAATAGGAGCATATACATTACCTACAGAGGTTGTGGAACATTTAGCTCGAGGTGATGCCGCTTGGTCACAACCAAATGTAATAACTAAATTTCTTGATTGGAGTGAGGCTTTTACATCACCATGGCGTGGGTGGGCAACCTTGAGTCCGGGCTATATACCCGCAACTATCAAGGTATGTTATTTATGAATTACTTACGTGGCGTTGGAGCTAAAGAAGTTAAAATTCCCTTAGATAAAATAGGACTAAAGAAAAAAGGGTTGTCTTTTACTAATCCATTTAACGCTGCGGGTATGGCTCTAAGGCATGCACAAGCACTTAAAGTTCAAATGGCATTAGAAGGTGTTGGGGAGTTACCTTTATCTGTAGGGATACAGTTTAATAAATTAGCTAAAAAAGCAGGGTATAAAAATTTTGATGCTGTTGGAATGCCTGAAATGAAGTTGCCTGGAATGAAAAAGAAAGGTAAAGTAACAGCTTCACAGATAGCTAAATTAGCACAAGAGTATGATGTTCCACAAACCATTGCTATTGGGCAAGGTAAAACAACTGGGGTGTCAAAACTGATAGATCCCGATGATCCATTTAGTGCTAGTGATGCTATACAGTTTGCATGGAGAGGAGCCCAAAAAACTGTTAACCCTAAAAAGTTAGATGAGTTCGAAGATTTAGATCCTATGACTGTTGCCGCTTTTGAATCAACTCAACAAGCAAGTAAAACAGTAGGACAAAAAGCTGATTGGTTGCTTGGTAGTAATAACGTAGCCATTAAAGCGAACAGAGCGCTTGCTACAATACCAGAAAATAACGGTAGATTAGCAATGTTCATAGATCGTTTAGTTAAAGGTGATACTTTAGATGACGCTGCTTTAGAAACAAAGAAATGGCATTTTGATTACAGAAAGCTGTCGCAAGTAGAAAAGAAATTATTTGCAGCTGCTATGCCTTTTTATGCTTGGACTAGGTTTGCTATGCCTCGCATGATAATGTCTGTAGTTGAAAGTCCAGGTCGTGTAGCGGCTCTACCTAAATCGCAAGAGATGTTAAAAAACTGGGCGGAAGATGAAGGTATTCCAACAGGCATGGCTGAGCCTGATTACTATGATGAAGTGCAAGCCACGCAGATACCTTACATGGATGAAGATGGTTATCCTGTCTTTATAACTGCTGATTTACCAATACTAGAAATCAATAAAATGAACGCTAGAGACGTTCTTTCTTCCATGAATCCACTTCCTAAAACTATATATGAATGGACAACAGGTGAGCAGTTATTTACGGGAACTCCAATAGAAAGATATCCAGGTGAAGAAGATCGTAGTGTACGTTGGGAGGCACCAGGAGCTTTAAAACCTATGAGTGATTATGTTTGGAAAAAATTAGGATTTAAGAAAGCTCCTAAGATGAGTCGTTTTGCTCGTAGTGCAATAAGAAATATAGCTCCTCCAATAGATAGGTATTTGTTACGTCCACAAGAGTTTGAGGCACAAGAATCTCAGCCTAATAGAACAGGGTATTGGTGGTTAAGTACTTTTGGTCTTACAGCTAGGCCACATGATCTAAGGCGTATAATAAGAGGCAAAAACTTTCAAGATGTACAAATGATACGAAACTATGAAAAGCTCTTAGAACAAACCGAAGAACGAGCCAAAGAAGAAAGAGAACCAGTAGAAAACTGGGATGAGTATATGGATGAAATAGAAGGTCGTCCAAGCAAAAAACTTGGTGACTCACCTTAATCCTTTACCCCTAAGTTAATTAGTGCACTCATTATGTCTCTCTGTACTTCCTTGTTACGGGAGTAACAGAGGGACGTAATAGTTTTAACAAAATCTGCATCATTTATTTCTGGAAGTAACTTCAAGTATTCACGGAACGCAATACGTTTTCCACTAGGTGTTATACGAACTAAAGGGGCAGGTATATCAGTTACCCAAAGCAAAGGTTTGTTGGCTTCTATATATTCATCACGCTTTAATTGGCGTAACCACTTCTTTATCTCATCTTGTAATGGTGTGTGTCCTATCATTTTAAGTGGATCACAATAGTCTTTTAATTCTGCTAGTACGATTAATAAATGTTGTTTGGTTTTGATCTCTTTAATGTCCATTCTATCCTCTGGTTTGCGTTCTGGTGGGTTTAAACATGCTCCCCTATGTCGATATATATCTTATACTAGTTAGACGATCTGGTCGCATTTGGTGCGTTATATCTTTGTATCAATATGCAACACAGTTAATTGTTCCATCGTAGTTTTTGTGCTGACAAGTCATGTGTTATTTTACCTTGCTGTTGTAATGCTTGTATAGCTTCAAGCAGTTGTGTGGCACTTGCATCATCTGCAAACATCTGAGCAACAGTAGAGATAGGCACACTCTGGAATTGCTCAACAACGGTTGATAGTCTTGATTGTACAGCTGCTAGAGGGTTAGCCCCTACTCCGGCAAACACCTGTGGCATACTTTCCTCTGCTGTTGCTAAGTACGATATTGCACGTTCTAAATCTTCTAGCTCAAGTATTTTTGAGTTTCCACGACTAGCACAACAAAGCATGGAGAGTTTGAACAGATGAGTGGGACGTCTTTGAACATAATAGTCAAGACGTGGATCAACGAATATTTGTCTGCTTTCACTGTCTGCGTACCATTTATAATATCTTTCTTCATATTCTTCTGTAGGTGTAAAATCTCCAACTAGATTTCTTATCTCTGCTAGATCTTGTGCAAGTAACTCTCCAAGTCTGATCTGTTCATTTGAGAGGCTAGGTTTGAGTACTGTCTTTCCTTTCTTTTCTTCATATACAAATACAACCCTACTAGTAAACCCACTACCGACAGCATCTTCAGGGAGCGCTGCACGTAACTGGCCTGGTGTTGTTGCCCCCAACAAGTGAACCCAAACATTTGGTATTTCTTCCTTTCCACGAGCGTGTGTATCATAAGTATAACGACTCTCACAATCATACCACTTACAAAGCATTGATAACATTTCTCTTGAGCCATACCCAAGAAACACGGTTAGCTCACTACTATGTATTGTCATACTAGAATGGTGAATCATAGTACTGTCTTCTGTCTGATCTACAGCTGCACTCTCTTGTAGACTCTTAATTAATTTCTGGCGACTAGACTCATCACTAGCAGCCGCTATTCCTAAAGCATCTAAGAATGATTTTCCTACCCTCATTGCAGTTCCTTTACGAGCCGCAGGAGGTCCGACAAGCACAATATACATGTTGGGGTAGAATGTTTCTGTTCCCCACTGTAGAACACATTTACGTTCCATGACGCTAGCGATAGTTGACAAGGCAACCCAACGTCTAAATCCAACAGGAGGCTCAGTGTTCTCGGTAAACTCCATGTACGAGTCTACCCAATCATTGAGTACTCTGTTTGACATAGTTTTCCAGCTCCGCAGATAAATCACCCATGCTTAAGGTATCAACTTTTTTAGCGTTCCACTCGATCATATCTTTCTTGTCGAATGTGAATCCTATTTCAGTATCAACAGGAATAGAAAAGGTCTTTCCCCTCCATTCTAACTCATGCTCCAAACTTTCCTTGACTGCCTTGATAATCTCTATTATGCGTTCGTTTCCCACTGATAGTGGAATCTGATAACGAATACTATCATGGATAGTGTTAAGGAATTGAACCTCTGGAAAAAGATCTTGACGTTGATATAGAAAACAGACTCCGTATGTGTTCATTAGTTCTGCGATAGTAGACTGTGGTATGTATGAGTATGCGACTTTAAATAGATCATGTCCCCAGCGATCAAGGAATGTCCTTCTACGCCCGAAACAATTTGTCAGTGTCTTGTTACTTCTGCTTAGTTCTTCACGTACTGTAGCATGCCATTCACGTACGCCCTTATAGATATGGTGATACTTTTCTACAATGTTCTTAGCTTCACCTTCTGTGATCTGATAGTAGAGGGCGAAACTCCTGTATCCAAGATCGTAGTTGAGTCCGTGATTAGCGCGCTTACCCCAATCTCTTTGATCTTTAGTTACTTCCTCTGGTTGTAGTTCGTAGATCATACTAGCTGTTTGTGTATGAATATCTATGCCTTCTTCAAAAGCCCGCATCATCTTATTTTCTCCACTGACAAACGCTACTACACGATTTTCTGCTTGTCCTAAGTCTTGATTGATTAAGATGTGACCATCATCCGCAAGCATCAGTGAGTTCATCTGCCACGGTTGATTTTGAAGATTAGCCCCAGTTCCACGTATCGTCTTAGAACTACTGATACGTCCTTGAGCAGTACCTACAGGATTGAATGAACAGCGTAGACGATTGTCCTCATCTAGTTTCATCTCATAGTACGTGCCTTGCATCTTACGCTCTTTGCGTAATTCAAGTATCACATCAGCCTCTTTCATACCCTTAGCACTCATACGTTTAAGTGCCTTGTCGTCTACAGTAATGTTGCCATTCTTTGTATAAGCCTTCTGACGTTTCTCAATGTAGAAGTATTCCTTGAGTTGCTTAGGACTATTAGCATTCAGTTCCTTACCTGCCAGTTCATTCAGCTGTTCTTGTAAAGATGCTATCTTACGTGAACACTCCATTGATGCTTCACTCATAGCATCAGTGTCCATTCTTATACCTTTGTTTCCTGCGTAGACTAACGGATGAAGAAGGGAACGCTGTTTCTCATACGCATCAAAGTTACCCTGCTTCTTTAGTTCTTCCTCTTGCTTAGGAAAGATCTCCATTAGAACAGCACTGTCCATAGCATTATAGCGCCTGAATACTTCTTCACTGCCGAATGGATTCTTAAACCATTCCTTTCCGTCATCCTTGTAGTAAGGTTCACCATCACAGTACTGTGCCACGAGGAAGTCCAGTCCTTTAGGAAAGTCTGGATAGAGTATCCCTGCGGCTATCATTGTATCTTGTAGTGGCATACCGACTATACCATACTTGGAATAAAGAAAGGTAGCGTCAAAGGATAAGTTTTGTCCTATCTTCTCCACATTAGAATCTTCTAGTAGATCAGCCAACAAACACATGATGTGAGCTTCTTGCTCAGGGTTCCAATAGTCTGCTTGCCCATTTACAAATGGTATACAGACGCTCATGTCAGGCTCAGATGCTATGGCTATATGACTCATCTCCATACCACGAACCTCAATGTCATACGCAATACGATCTAGCTTACGACAACGTGTTATGAACTGCTCCACATCTTCCATTGATGGGTTAAGTACAAGGTGTCTGTTTCTAATTCGTAGATCAGGAAACTCACTCTCTTTACGAACACGCAAGAAATCATTTACAATATAGTAACGAAACAAGAACTCACGTAGAGCAGCGCTCGGGTGTATCACAGGGATAACTTTCTTTCCCGGCAGTAGAGTGCTTTCAAGTATAGAGCCACGTTGCTTCGTTACATTAGTCTTGCCTGTCAAGGTATAAAGAGACACGTTACCTAGTGCTACAATTACGTTAGCCTTACTGTCTGCAAGCCTCTGCCTTAGACTTTCTCGATTAGAATGGTACTCAGGGCTCTCTCTTGTCTTACCTTCCTGTACTCTTAAATATGAACTTATATCATTTCGTGCTGGCCTAAATTGGAACACGTTATCTAAGTAACATTGCTGTCTACTTATCCCTGCGTGTTGTAAGAGTTCGGTTAATAGTTGCCCCGCTTTCCCTACAAACGCACCTCCACAGCGTTCCTCTTCAGCACCTGGATATTCCCCCACGATAGCTATCTTCTCAAAGGGACTACCCGCAACATAAGGTGCATCGGTCATAGCTTCTCCCCTCGTTTTATTTTCTCGCCAACAACTTTATAATACTTCTTAGCCTCTCCTACTCTTTCTGTTTTGTTCTTTACAGCACCTTTATTGCGAACATCTATTCCGCTATAAGCAACTTGGCAAGTGAAGCAAGCATAGACATCTGCATTTATAGCACCCCTTAGTCTAGTCCCACATTCATTGCATGTCATTTATAGCTCTTATACTTTCCAGGCTCTCCGTCCATCACCCTTTTTAAGTACGCATTCTTATATTCTTCGCTAAGGTCAAAACCAAAACAAGTGTTACCTAAGTTAGATGCAGCTAGCAAAGTGTTGCCACTGCCTAAGAAGGGAACCATTATGTGACCTCCAGGTACTGCAAAGGTTCTTATGACTTCTTCTATCATTTCTATAGGCCGTTCTGTCGGATGTACTTTATGCTCAGGATGTAATGATTTAAAGTTAAATTGATTTGTTCTGCCTGCTTGTCGTATTATTGCTGAGTTAGTTTTACGTGCATAAAAGAAAGGTTCATAGACGTTTCCAAGCCTGAACTCAGGATTTCTAGTTTGTCCCTGATGGTCAGTCTTTGTCCACACAGCAGGAAGGTCACACACTTGAAACCCTGCACTCTCCATGCTAGATAGAACAATATGATACCACTGAATGCCATACCAACATACTATCCAACCATTAGGAGCCATCACACGATAGCACTCTGTGAACAGATTGTCTAAGAAGTCTTGGTAATCCTCGCTTGCTACTTCATTATAATTTTCTATACCTGGACTCGTGTCTCTTTCAGCTCCTCTTTTTATCTTATCAAGAGCTATTGCATAGGGAGGGTCTACCTCTATGAATGTAGCAGCTCTATCAGGTACATTCGCAACACCCTCAAAGAAGTCTTTTACTATATAAGCATTAGTTAGAGAACGCTTGAGTCGTTCATTCCCATCATTTTGCAGAGACTTCTCCAGATTTTCCGCAACAACCTTTTCTTCTTTCCGTCTTTCAATCTTCTTAAGCGTCCGTAAGGCTTCGCTTTTGCTCTTTGCTTTGGACAGTTCATTTTCATGTTCCTCCAAGCCCCGTGCTAAGGTAAGGTCACGGCTTATGCTAGCAGGACTTGTCCCCAGTATCTTAGCTGTGTCACGCATAGAATGACCACCACCAGATCCTGCTTGCTTGCCATGCCGTTCCTCCTGTAGTTTTTGAATTTGATCTCGTAGAGCTACTTCTTCTTTCCAATCGAAATCATCTCGACTAACATTCTCCATTAACTCTATCTCTTTTTGATCTAAGTCAGATAAAGTCTCAGGATAAACTCTACAAGGAATGTGACTAGACTCCGATAAAACAACAGCCGAAAAACGTCTGCCACCAGCCAGCAATTTAAACGGATGTTCAGAGCCCTCTTTATTACGCATTACAGCTATGGGTTGTATCACACCTTTTTCTTCTATATCTTTAGCTAACACATCTAAATCTTTATAATTCTCTCTAGCTCTATCTGTAAACTCAATACTATTCACAGGTAAGTTGTCTAACTCAACTACCGCCTCACTCATTTTCCAGTCCTTAAGTTATTAAGCAACAAATGTAACTGCTCATCATTAAGACCAGCTAACATCTTTTGCGTACGTTTTGGTTTTGTCTTCTTGTTGAACTTAGCTTGACTACGTTCCCGTCTACGCTTACGAACATCCAGAATTAAGTTAAGCCTTTCCTTCTCGGGTAGTATCTGTAGTCTGGTTTGTTCGCTGATTAGATCCATTTTCCATACCTTTCATTGTCAAGGCCGTTATGTCAAGGTGCTTTGTTATTAAGTCTTTCATAACAGCTGCGGGATCTTCTTCTAGTTGCTCTACAAACCCTTGTATCAGAGCTCTATAGGTATGCTTTCTCCATCCATGCGGAATACAACGCACAAGAACTTCGTGCTGTTCATCGGGTATATCAAAAGTTAATCGCATATCTCCTCGTTAAGTAAAAAGAAAGAGAGGCAAGCCTACATCACTTGCCTCTCAATCTTCAGAATGTTGCTAGAGGGTTACTTCTTTTTGATGAAACGGCGTACACTATTTTGTGGTTCACCATTTAATCCTGTATCCTCAGCAATGATAACCCATCCCTCAAGTCCTAACATATCCTCAGTTTGAATGTTACCACCAGTATCAATACCGAAGCAGTCACAGAACATCTTGAAACGGTTGACTTGTTTGACGTAACGCTTTGGATCGTCTTCCTTAGTGGATGCTGAAGGAATAGGTAGCCACACACGTATATCATCTACAAGCTTATCATCGGGAACATCGAACGTAAGTGCAAGGTTGAAACGACTAGGATCATTACGGTTAGGAGTTTCCTCCGCACGACCAATCCGTAGCATTACTTCCTCACCATCTTTCAGCGTTTTGAGTTCCTCTGCATCATTCAAGTTGACATCTAAGATTCCCATTTGGGTTTCTCCTTTAAGTTTATTAATAAAAGATAAAGACTACTGTGTACCATTTAGCAACACAGTTACGATAATAAAAGATTTTTGATTGGGGTTCCTAAGCCCAGTTAACATGAACAGTTCTCTTTCAGTATATACGCTGTTCCTACCATAGCGAGTATCCAGATAATAAAAGTAACAATAAACATTACCTTGTCCCACCTCTTTTTGGACGCTCGGTAACGAAAAACAAGGCGGTGTAGAAGTGACCTTTTAGCCTTCCCATGAGAGAACAATTCCCTCGACTGTTTGCCCACCTCTACACCTCTGCTTCTTTGGGGAAAAGTTCATCCCATTCATTGTCTGATATTCCAGTCATGAGAGCCTCACGTTGCTCACTTGTTAGCTCTGGAAACAAGTCCTGTATGAACATACGAGGTAATACATGTCTTTCCTTTAAACGCTCTTTAAACGTAGCTAAAGGTACATCTAAACGGTGAATACGTTGCAAGCCTGAGTGTATACTTTTTACAACTATAACGGTCTTGTGTTCACCTGCAAGCATATCAGCACCATACTTTATTAACGCTTTAAATTCTGTTCCCTCATAAGGAACCATGTTGTCTAGTTCTTCCATACTACGTTCTTCGTAGTAAGTATCTTCTTCATTCTCTAAATGGTCTGGATGTCCCATTAGAATAAACTCTCCTTGTTATCGTTATCACGACCTGCTTTGCGAAGTAAGGCGTTGATGTCAGGTTTTTCATTCTGCTCGAAACGTGAGCCACCCATACGAGTCTCTGCTTTGTAGTACCCATCGTTCTTGGTTAG
>Ga0114901_1001982_pt1 | contig 11265 bp, 10 predicted proteins | sample MalvireepMed_s16_FD_89686 | JGI IMG/M metagenome (GOLD analysis project Ga0114901, IMG submission 89686) | Marine viral communities from the Global Malaspina Expedition - Malaspina viral metaG DeepMed_s16 | ecosystem: Environmental > Aquatic > Marine > Oceanic | place: Mediterranean Sea... | reverse complement strand
CCTTACCGATGAGCCCGGTGGCCACCGAGATCGAAACTGCTGGTGGTGGGGCATGCCCCACCACCAGCAGCACCTAAATCTCCACCGAAAATTACACCACGAGCGCGGACGCTAACGCGCAAAGTGCGTACGGGCAGAATGCGCCACCGGCCTATTGGCTGCGCGGGAAAGGGCTGGGTGGGTCGTCATCGGTCAACGGCATGATGTACGTTCGGCCGCAACCGGCGGACTTCGGCGACATCGCCGCGGCGACCAGCCCGGACTGGGCCTGGTCGGAAATGGCACGCATTTTCGATACGGCCGAGGGCGACCTGTCGGCCGCCGGTCGCTTGCGTGTTTCCACACCTGCCCGGCATCCGCTGATGGACCGGCTTATCGCGGCTGGCGAGCAGCTCGGGCTGGATACGCCCTCCAACGTCAATCAGCCCGATGACCGGCCAAAGATCGGCTACTGCCCGTCCACCATATTCGCAGGTCGCCGTCAAAGCGCCGCTGTCGCCTTTCTGGAGCCGGCCATGGCCCGGCCCAATCTGACGGTCGTCACAGGCGCGGTAGCAGACAGGATACTCTGGGGGGGGAACCGCGCTGTCGGGGTTGCCTGCCGGGTCAACGGCGCTGTCAGGGATTTCTCCGCCAGGCGCGTCATCCTGGCCAGCGGCACGATTGCATCACCTGCCATCCTGCAACGCTCCGGGGTGGGGGATGCAGGGCTGTTGCGCCGTCTTGGCATTCCGGTCGTTGCCGATCGCCGGGAGGTCGGCGCAAATCTGCGCGAGCATTGTGCCCTGGCAATGCAATGGCATCTTCGCCACCCCATGTCCCTCAACCCACAGTTTTCAGGCTGGCGGCTGGTGGCAAATGTGCTGCGCTATTATGGTTTCCGCACCGGGCCGATGGCCAGTGCAGCGTATGACGTGCTGGGCCATTTCTGTTCACGGCCAAGTCTGGCCCGCCCTGACGCGCAGCTGATCGCAGCGCCGTTCAGCATCGATAAGACAAAGTCGAAGCTGGCAATGGAAACGGCACCGGGGATGCAGCTAGCCATCTATCCCCTTCGTCCGCGTTCGGCCGGTTCTGTTGCTATTCAGAGCGTCGATCCCGACGCGTTGCCGCAGAGCACGCTCGACTTTTTTGCCGATGAGGAAGATCGCCGCGTGATGGTGGATTCGGTTCGCTTCGTGCGCGCACTCGTCGCGCAGTCGCCTGTCGCCGACATGATAGACCACGAAACTAGGCCCGGTCCGGTGGCCGATACCGACGATGCGATCCTGGATGCTTATCGCGAGATGGGTACGACAGCCTACCATGCCTTCGGTACCTGCCGGATGGGCAAGGACGAAGCTTCTGTAGTCGATCCGATGACACGGGTGCGCGGTACACAGGGGCTGCATGTCGCTGATTTGTCGATCGCGCCGGTTATGCCTGCAGGCAACACATTTGCGCCGGTGATGGCGATGGCGTGGCGAGCCGCCGAACTGATCCGACAGCTGGATGAGGCAGGGGAGCACGACCATGCGTAATGATCTGCCGCTATCGGGCGTCCGGGTGATTGACCTCACCACGGTCGTGGCAGGGCCCTCCGCCAGCCAGACGCTTGCTGATTATGGCGCAGATGTAATCAAGGTCGAGGCTCCTGGCGGCGATACCACACGGCACACAGGGCCGATGCTGGAACCAGGCATGGCGTCACTGTTTCTCGGCTCGAACCGCAACAAGAGATCGATCGTGCTCGATCTCAAGCGTTCGGAATGTCGCGAAGCGTTGTTCGCGCTGACCGACAAGGCCGATATATTCCTGCACAATGTTCGCCCGCAGAAGCTGTCTTCGCTGGGGCTGTCGGCAGCAGATCTTTGCGCGCGCAACACCCGGCTCATTTATGTTGGCCTACATGGATTTGGTGAAGACGGGCCGTATGGGGGCCGCGCTGCCTATGACGACATTATTCAGGCGTTGTCAGGCGTCGCCGATCTCAACTACCGTCATATGGGCGAGATGCGCTATATTCCCACCATTGTGGCCGACAAGGTTGCCGGCCAGATGACCGTCCACGCCGCCATCGCCGCGCTCTACCAGCGGGAGCGGACGGGATTGGGACAGATCATCGAGGTCCCGATGTTCGAGACGATGGTGCAGTTCCTGCTCACGGAACATTTCAACGCGCGGCATCTGGTGGAAGAGGGTGGGAAGACTCCCGCGGGGTCTGATGAGCTCGGCTACAAGCGAACCATGGCAAAATGGCGCAGGCCATTTCGCACCAGCGATGGCTACATCTGTTGGATGCCATATAGCGACCGCGACTGGCGCGCTTTCTTTTGCGAGGTGGGCCAGGAGGTTCTGGCAGAGGATCCCCGCTTCCACGGCATAGCGGCGCGGACGCAGAACATAGAGGCGCTCTACGCTCTGCTGGAAGGCTTCCTCTGCGTGCACCCGACCGCCCACTGGCTGTCGACTGGCAACCGGCTTGGTATTGCTTGTGCGCCGGTGCAGCGGCTGGAGGAACTCGAGAGCGACCCGCATCTCGCAGCGGTGGGCATGTTTCATACACTGCCGGCAGGCGACTGGAAAATGCGGGCGGTGCGTAACCCCGTACGCATGGCCGCCGGTACCGCTAAGCCGCAATGTCCACCGCGGCTGGGCGAACATGGTGAGGAAATCCTTCGTGAAGCTGGCTTTGCCGATGCCATCATCGCCCGAATCCTGGGCTCGGCATAAGCATGCGAGACGCATACATTAGCGGCGTCGGATGCACACGTTTCGGCCGACACGAGGGAGCTGGGCCGGTCGAACTGATGGCTGCTGCGACCGAGGAGGCGCTTGCCGATGCCGGGATTCACCGGCTGGCGGTGGATGGACTTATCTGCGGCTATGCGACCACCCTTCCGCATCTGATGCTCTCTGACGTGCTGGCGGAGAAGCTGGCCCTGAAGCCACATTATGCGCATGGCGTGCAACTTGGCGGCGCTACGGGCGGGGCCATGTTGATGCTGGCGGCAGACCTGGTGCGCGCCGGGCGGTGCGAGCGGGTGTTGGTGCTCGGTGGAGAAAATCGCCTGACCGGGCAGAGCCGAGACCAATCGATCCAGACTTTGTCGCAGATCGGTGACCCTGAGTTCGAAGTTCCATGCGGCGTTGCTGTGCCGTCCTATTATGCCTTGCTCGGCTCGCACTATCTTTCCAGGACCGGCGCGACCGAGGCCGATCTGGCTGAATTTGCCGTGCTGATGCGCAACCACGCAGGACTTCATCCGCTGGCACATCTGCGCAATCCTCTCACCGTGGACGATGTGTTGCAGTCCAAGCCAATATCTCTTCCGCTGAAGCTGCTGGATTGCTGCCCAATTTCCGATGGCGCGGCTGCGTTGCTGATCGAAGCCGATCCCGCCGGTATGCGCGTACGCGTCCGTGGGGCGGGTCAGGCACACCAGCACCAGCATCTCACTGCCATGTCATCTCTGTTGAATACTGGCGCGGGCGCGTCCGTCGCACGCGCCCTGGAAGAGGCAGCCATGGCGCTGGAGGACATCGACTATCTATCGATCTACGATTCCTTCACGATAACATTGGCAATGCTTCTGGAGGAGATTGGCATCGCTCCTGCCGGCAAAAGTGCTTCGCTGGCGCGCGACGGCATGTTTGGGCCAAGCGGCCCGCAACCCCTCAACCTGCATGGCGGCCTGCTCTCATTCGGGCATTCAGGCGTTGCAGCGGGCCTGGCGCATGCAGTCGAGGCGGTACAGCAGCTAAGGGGTGCCGCGCACGACAGACAAGCGATGAATAGTCCATTGACCGCCCTGGTGCACTCAGAAGGTGGTGTGCTTTCCGCCCATGTTTCCCTTGTTCTGGAGAGGACGAGATGAGCGCTTTTCAGAAGGCCCTCGAACTCGGCAGGATAGACTTGCCATGCTGCAATGGCTGCGGTCGGTTTCACGCACCCGCGCGCCTGGCATGTCCTCATTGTGGTGCAACTGCCCTCCAAAATCGGGAACTTCGAACGACCGGGACAGTGCTGGCGACTACCCGCGTCTACCGTGCTCCGGATGAATATCACCGTTCTCTCGTGCCCTATACCCTGGTGTTGGTCGCAATGGATGATGATGTGATCTTGATGGGGCACACACCGGAAGATGCTGCGATTGGTGATCGGCTAGCCGCTGCGCCATCCGGATCGCAGGGTGCCTGGCATGTGCAGTTCCGGAGTTTGAACGATGATTGATCGCGATGCTCTGCTTGCCTGGACCTTTCCGGACATCGAGCAGATCTATTCCGAAGACGACACCATCCGCTATGCTCTGGCTGTCGGTATGGGCGCTGACCCAGTCGATGAGCGTGAGCTGCGGTTCGTATCGGAGATCGGCGGCCCACCCCTAGTGTTGCCGACCATGGCTGTCATTCTGGGCTATCCAGGATCATGGATGGCCGATCCGGCAACCGGTATCGATTTTGCGCAAATCGTTCACGGCGAAGAAGAAATTGTCATCCATCGGCCGCTAGCGCCAATGGGCTGTATTGTCGCCCGGCACCGGGTCGTGGACGTGATCGATAAAGGTGAAAACCGCGGCGCGATTATCACATACGACAAGGAATTGTTCGACAAGAACGGCGGTGATCTTCTTGCTACAGTCCGCCACACAACCTTTGCGCGCGGTGACGGAGGCTTCTCGGGCAAGGTCTCGCAATCATTGAAAATGGATCCGCAGGTAGCCGAGGGAACGGCTGAACGTTCGGCAATACGCCGGCGCACACTCCCGACGATACCGCAGCAGGCTCTCCTCTACCGCCTTTGCGCAGATCGTAATCCGTTGCACGCATCTCCTAAAGCTGCGCGCTCGGCTGGCTTCGACCGACCCATCCTGCACGGGCTTTGCACGTTTGGAATCGCGAGCCGCGCCATTCTGGCGGACTGGTGCGATTACGATCCAAATCGCCTGGGCTCGCTCAGCGCCCGGTTCTCGGCACCTTTGCTACCTGGAGAAAGCTTGCAATTCACGAGCTGGGCAAGCGGACGGAATATTGAATTTGAAGCCATTGAGCAAGTTTCAGGAAGAAGAGTTCTCACGCTGGGGCGAGCCCAGGTTGAGGGACATTTTTAATTAAACCCGCATTCAATAAAATAGGTCTCGGTCACAGCGGATAAATAAATGATGGTCGGTATTTGTTCGTCGAAGCGGGTGATATTTTGGTAAAGTTATATGAGTGATCAAAATCTGTTTAAATTTAACCTCAGCGGGCGTGTTGCTTTGGTCACAGGGTCGTCTTCGGGTCTCGGAGCCGGCTTCGCTAACGCGCTTGCACAAGCTGGGGCACGGGTGGTGCTGGCGGCACGGCGGGCAGATCGTCTCGGCGAACAGGTAGAGAAAATTCACCGTGGGGGCGGGCAGGCCTTGGCCGTGCAGATGGACGTGACCAACGAAGCCTCAATAAGGGCGGCATATGATTCTGCCGAACAGAATTTTGGGATGGTCGACACAATTGTCTTGAATGCGGGAGTTGCGATTGAAAAATCGGCGCTCGATTTAGACCTGGCTAGTCTAAACCTCCTGTTGCAAACTAATATACTTGGGGTGTTTCTTGCCGCAACGGAAGGCGCTCGCCGGATGGAGATTGCTGGCCCGAGCGTCATAAATAGGGGGCGGATCGTAATGATCGGTTCGATCACCGCGGAACGCGTCATGCCCTATACTACCGTCTATGGTGCGACAAAGGCGGCTGTTCGGCAGATGGGTCGGGCCCTCGCCCGTGAATGGGCAACGCGTGGTATAAGCGTCAACGTGATCCAGCCTGGATATTTTTCGACTGAGATGACCGCAGATGGCCTTACGGGCGAAGCTGGCGATCGGTTTGTCCGCTCGTTTCCTCGCAGGAGATTGAGGCCGCAAACCGATCTCCATGCCCCACTTTTGCTGCTTTGCTCCGACCTCGCCCAAGGCATTACCGGATCTGTCATCAATGTAGATGATGGGCAGTCATTATGAACTCCCGCGCCTGAATGTTCAATGCGCGTAGCGAGGCAAGGTCAATGATTTCCAGTATCACAATAGGATAATTATCAATGAGCGGAGCTATCATCCGATTAAGATGATGAGGCGTTATTTGATAGATGATTTCACATGTCTGTCTCTGAAGATTTAAGGATCAAGTGTTGAGTATTAGCCAAGAAGCATTGGATGTGGCTGCGCGGGTTGAGGCGTTTGTTCGGGAGACCATCATTCCATTCGAGCAAGATCCTCGCCGAGACCATCATGGTGCGCCGACAGATGCGCTCGTTATGGAGCTTCGTGAGCTGGCACGGTCGGCCGAAGTGCTGACACCCCACATCCGCTCCGACGGCAGCCATTTCAATCAGCGTGAGACCGCTATCATCCTCATCAAGTCGGGCCTTACCCCGTTGGGCATGCTGGCCTGTAACACCCAAGCGCCAGATGAGGGCAACATGTATCTCATTGGCAAGGTAGGCCACCCCGACCTGAAGGAGCGCTTCTTGAAGCCGCTGGTGGAAGGGCGAGCGCGATCGGCTTTCTTCATGACCGAGCCAGCCGATCTCAACGGCGCGGGTGCAGACCCGTCGATGATGATCACTACCTGCCGTAAGGACGGGAACCACTGGGTGATCAACGGCAAGAAAGCTTTCATCACAGGTGCGGACGGGGCCAAAGTAGGCATCGTCATGGCAAAGAGCGAAGCCGCAGACAGCGCAGGCGGCGCGTGCATGTTTCTCGTCGAACTACCTGATCCTGCCATCCGCATCACCGCTGTGCCCAACACGATCGATAGCTCGATGCCTGGCAGCCATGCTGAAATCACCATCGATGACCTTCGCGTGCCTGCTGATCAGATGCTTGGCGAGGCCGGCGAGGGTTTCAAATATGCTCAGATCCGGCTTTCCCCGGCGCGGCTTTCACACTGCATGCGATGGCTGGGCGGCTGCATCCGAGCCCAGGAAATCGCAGTGGATTACACCAATCGTCGAATGGCCTTCGGCAAGCACCTGATCGACCACGAAGGCGTGGGCTTCATGCTGGCAGAAAACATGATCGACATTAAGCAGTGCGAACTGATGATCGACTGGTGCGCCAGCATACTTGATGCCGGGTCACTGGGCACAGTTGAAAGCTCGATGACAAAGGTGGCTGTATCAGAGGCACTGATGCGCATCGCTGACAAGTGTATGCAGGTGATGGGCGGAACCGGTGTTACCGACAAGACCATCGTAGAAACGATTTTCCGGGAAGTTCGCGCGTTCCGGATCTACGATGGCCCTACAGAAGTCCATAAGTGGAGCCTCGCCAAGAAACTGCGCCGTGACTGGAGGAGCACTCAGTGATGGCCTCGGGAACGGCACTCACCCTGGCCAATACCGGATCAAGCAAGGTCCGCGTCGCCATCGACGAGATTGCGTTGACAGGATGGATGGCCACTAACATCGAAGGTTTTCTCGGACCGCTTTCAGTCGAGCAGTTCAATGGCGGGCAATCCAACCCGACTTACCTGTTGAGCACACCTAGGGCCCGCTATGTCCTGCGGCGAAAGCCGCCTGGGTTGTTGTTGAAGGGCGCGCACGATGTTTTGCGAGAGGCCCGTGTGTTACAGGCGCTTCACGGCAGCGACGTTCCTGTGGCTCAGGTCCTTGGCATTTGCGAGGATGAAACTGTGCTTGGCAGCCAGTTTTATGTGATGGAAATGGTTGAAGGCCGAGTTTTCTGGGATGCGGCCTTCACGGACCTGCCAATACACGAGCGCGCCGCTTATTTTGATGAGATGAACCGCGTGATCGCGGCACTCCATTCAGTCGATCCCTTTGCGGCAGGGTTGAGCGATTTTGGAAAACCCGGGAACTATTTTGCCCGCCAGATTGGACGCTGGTCGCAGCAATATATGGAAGACCACCTAGCAGGCCGTTTGACTGACATGGACTCGCTTGTAGCGTGGTTGCCAACTGCGATTCCTGACAGCAACGAAGCAGCAATTGTCCACGGCGATTTTCGGTGCGACAACATGATTTTCCACCCGACTGAGCCACGTGTGCTGGCTGTTCTCGACTGGGAGCTTTCAACCCTCGGACATCCTTTGTCGGACTTTGCCTATCACGCGATGATGTACCGCATGCCTGGTGATATAGTAGCAGGGCTTGGTAGCGCGGACCCGGTGCCGCTAGGCCTACCGACGGAAGAAGAATACATTGCTGCTTATTGTGCGCGAACAGGGCGGACACAGATTCCAAATTGGGATTTCTACCTCGCTTTTAATTTCTTTCGCCTTGCTGCGATTTTCCACGGCATCAAGGGCAGGGTAATGCGAGGCTCCGCGTCGAACACGCAAGCTAAGGAAAGGGCGGAGGCTCTGCCGCAGCTAGCAGCTTTGGCGCGGCAGGCAATGGAACGTTGTCAGTAATGTGACGGGCTCGCATGCCAATCATATCCCAGATTATAGCATTGGACTTCAATTGGATTATGCAGATGTGATCATTGTAGGTGCAGGCCATGGCGGGGCGCAGGCAGCCACCGCCTTGCGCCAGCAAGGTCTGACGGGTCGTATCTTGATGATTGGGCGCGAACCGGAGATTCCTTATGAACGGCCACCTTTGTCTAAGGAATATCTAGCGCGAGAAAAGACCTTCGACCGGATATGCATTCGCCCCGCTCAGTTCTGGAAAGACAAGGCCATCGAGATGCGGTTGGGCGCCGAAGTCGTCTCACTCGATCCGGCAGCACATAGCGTGACGCTGGATGATGGGTCACAGCTTACCTATGGCAACCTGATCTGGGCAGCCGGAGGCGATCCGCGACGTCTTTCCTGTTCTGGGGCAGACCTGGATGGAGTTCATACGGTCCGTACGAAGCAAGATGCTGACTGCCTGATGGCCTCACTGGATGCCGGAGCAAAGCGCGCAGTGGTGATTGGGGGCGGATATATTGGCCTTGAAGCAGCTGCCGTGCTGACAAAATTTGATGTTCATGTGACACTGTTGGAAGTGCTTCCGCGCGTGTTGGCGCGAGTGGCCAGTGAGCCGCTCTCAGAGTTTTTTCAAGCAGAGCACCTAGCGCACGGCGTTGTTCTTCGTACGAACGCAAGAATCGATTCAATCTTGGGGGCGAACGGACACGTAACTGGCGTCAAAATGTCGGACGGGGAGATTGTGCCGGCAGATATTGTGATCGTAGGCATTGGGATCATTCCGTGCGTTGAGCCACTGCTGACAGCAGGCGCGGCTGGTGCGAATGGAGTGAACGTCGACGAATTTTGCCGCACATCGTTACCTAATGTTTATGCAATCGGTGACTGTGCTGCACACGCGAACGCATTTGCCGACAATGCCGTGATCCGCTTGGAATCGGTGCAGAATGCCAACGATATGGCCATCACTGCTGCCGCAGGCATTTGCGGACACCCATCGCCGTATTCGTCAACGCCGTGGTTCTGGTCCAACCAGTACGACCTCAGATTGCAGACGGTTGGGCTTTCAACAAGTCATGACCAGGCGCTAGTGCGAGGCGATCCGGCCACACGTTCATTCTCGGTCGTCTATCTGAAAGACAATAAGGTAATCGCGTTTGACTGCGTGAACAGGGTCAAAGATTATGTGCAAGGCAAGAAGCTCGTGGAGGCGCGTGCACATGTGTCGTCCGAGAAATTGCTGAATGTGGAACTGTCCCTCAAAGATGCCTGGGGAGCTTAAATCAACACACCTCCGCGTAAAAATGCCTCAGCCGAATCGGACCTGTTAAGTGTTGGATTCTGCTCCTAGGAATCGAACCCGTTTTCAAATTTTTTTTGATGGCACAATTGATGGACCAATGGACGGGGCGTCAGAAAATAATGATATATATCAACACAATAGCGCTCTGATTGGATTCCCGCTACCCTCCAGGGCCGCAAGTTTTGGAATGCTTGCGTTACGACCCGGTCTGCAGCGTCTTTGACCCTATCTCTACGCACCTTCCATCGGCCTAGGTCGAAAGCACCATCATCGCAGCTATGCTCCGCATGGAAGCAGCAAGGGTGAAATGACCATACGGCTCCCCGCTGGATAGCAGCCCGAAGGGGTGATGTATTGGGCCGACGGCCTGTAACGCTATCACGTGCCTGGGAACGATCTGCCGAGCCCTGCTTATTGCTGCAAGTGCCGCCCGATTTTGGCGCAGCAATAAAATAAGGATGGAGACAGATATGGAAGCGACCCGCAGCGCCTTGAAATCACTGGTCGAAACGACTTTTGATTCGGTTGAAGGTTATCGCAAGGCGGCTGAGACCGCGAAGTCGCCGCAGCTCAAGGCTGTCCTGACCCAGCAGGCGCAGAAGCGCCAGTCGACGCTGGACGCGCTCAATCAGGAACTGGTGCGGGTCGGTGGCCATGCCGTGACCAGCGGTACGACCGCTGGTGGCCTGCATCGCCTGTGGGCGGACATCACGTCGCTGTTCGAAAAAGGCGACGAAGCTGCCGCCGAGCGTGCCGAAGAGGGCGAGGATTATCTCGTCAAGAAGTTCGAAGCAGCCCTGAAGGACCAGGATATCGACCCAGCCGCGCGAGCCGCGATCGAGAAGGCGTATCTCGAAGTGAAGGAGGGCGAGCGCCTGACCGATCAACTGGCCCGCCAGTACGACTGACCCGGACCCTCGTTCTACCATCGCAGCCCCGGCGGGACTAATTTCGGGACCACCGGGCCTGCCATGTTCTCCCTTCACTGGAGTGCTCGAAATGCCAGCCCCCGATACGAAAGACCTTCCTTCGCCCGCCATCAGCAATGGCCTTGCTGACCACCAGCCCGGAGAGGGCTCCTCGCCGATTTCCGAAGCCGAAGGCAATGCTGGCGAACTCCATCAGGACGTTCCGGAGGATGCAGACCACGACGCCGCCCAGACCCATCTGACCGACAATTTCGGTCACCGGATTTCCGACAACCAGAATTCCCTGAAGGCGGGCGAGCGCGGGCCGACGCTGCTGGAAGACTTCGTTCTCCGCGAAAAGATCTTCCATTTCGATCACGAGCGGATTCCCGAGCGCATCGTGCATGCGCGCGGTTCGGGCGCGCACGGGACTTTCGAGGTCACGAAGGCGATACCTGAATGGACCAAGGCGGCGCTGTTCCAGAAACAGGGCAACAGCTGCCCTGTTTTCGTTCGCTTTTCGACCGTAGCGGGCGGCTCGGGCAGCGTCGACACGCCGCGCGACGTACGCGGATTTGCCGTCAAGCTGTACACCGAAGAAGGCAATTGGGACCTGGTCGGCAACAATATCCCCGTCTTCTTCATCCAGGATGCGATGAAATT
>Ga0114901_1001976_pt1 | contig 11279 bp, 15 predicted proteins | sample MalvireepMed_s16_FD_89686 | JGI IMG/M metagenome (GOLD analysis project Ga0114901, IMG submission 89686) | Marine viral communities from the Global Malaspina Expedition - Malaspina viral metaG DeepMed_s16 | ecosystem: Environmental > Aquatic > Marine > Oceanic | place: Mediterranean Sea... | reverse complement strand
TGGTAAAACGGGTATTGGTGACCACCCAACCCAACGTGTCTTCAAAATCCTTGTCCTGGTTGGACTCAAGTGGACCTTTAACATCTTGATAACGGGAGTTGATGTACAAGGGAACTTTTACATTGCAATTGAGGCCGTCCTCACTATGGAATTTGCATTCAATAATGTTCAAGGTGCCATTTTTAATGGCCAGCACATCAATTTCATGGGAAACGCAGGTTCCCTGTAACACCTCGCCTACCTTGGTACGATACCCGGAATAATGTAAGATCCCACTCAAAAATCGTTCGAACGGAAAACCGGTGGGTCCCAATTCATAAATGGCTTTTTTTAATTTGTATTTGGAGGCATAGATGGACTTTCTTTTTTTCAAAAGGGCAAAAGCACGATTGTGAATTTCCCTAGTGGTGATGCCCGGGTACAGTTCATCCTGAACCATTTTAACGATTTCCTGTACCGTGGTTTCACTTGCACCGCTAAGTCGAAGTGATTTTTGCAACTTATCGATGGAAAACCGAACCTTTTCCCCGGTTGATTTGGTGATGTCTATCTTCTTATGTGCCATAATACTAAATTAAACAACCTAGAGCTTCTTTTTACTAAACCCAACCGCAAGTTGACCAATATCACTTTGCAAAAAAACCTAAAAACTTTTTACTTATACCGATTAAATGAAATGGGCAACACCTTGCTGAAATCATCAGTTTGGCATTGCCCATTACTCATTACAAAATGAAAGCTAAATGACCTTCATTTTCAAACACCAATCAAAAAACAATCATGATACTTTTAGGATTTTACCTTTTTCATCAGTATACACCCTCATTTTTTTATCGTTTTTGCCAAGGAGCAGTTTATATCGTTCCTTGGCCTTTTTACCTTCGTAGTGTACCATTTTAAAAGCATCTTTTTCAATGGTCCAACCGGGGTACATTTGCGCTACGGAATTTCTCACAGGAGCTGGTGGGGTAACGTTTTTAAGATGTTCCACAGAACTCAAAAGCTCGCCCTTATGGTTATATGTGGCTTCCAAATATCTATCGGCACCTTGGTTTAGGGTCAATTGATAGGTGTCATACCCTGATCCAGGTTTATGGGCGGTATCCACAAAAACTTCCTCATCAATTAATTCCAGCGGGATGGTGGCATACTCGGTAACAGAAAATCCCGGAAAATCCTTTTCCACTGCTTCCACAATGGCAACAGGTACTTCTTTCTCATTCACTTCAGCCTTAAATAACACTTCTTGGGCATAGGTTTGGGCCGACAAACCTGTTAAAACTAAGCCCATAATTAAATTTTTCATGATATAAATTATTTATGTTTTACTTTATTTTTCAGTTATTTTAGATGGCGAATATTCCCTTGGATAAAATATCAAAACCCAGTTTTCCCACTTCTTTTTGAATGTTTTCCACAGAGACCATTCTATTGGTCCGGACCACCAGTTCTTTCGGATATTTTTTGTGGTCGATAGTAACGTCATCAATACCCTTCATTTTCAATAATTGCCTTTTAATCTCGGCCAAATCGTCCATGGTCTCGGCATTGGTGGTAAAGATTCTGCCACGCGTATCCGGCACTATATTTTTTGATAGAAAACTCATCGCTTGTTGTTTTATAGATTATTCTGCTTTTTGTTCGACATAGTTGAAAACTTCTTGTTTTTCCAAGGAGGTAAGCCCTCGATTGAAATCCAACAACCATGCTTCCAATTTTTTTGCTGCAACCTTATCCTGTCCTTGGTTGGACAAATAGGTGCCATCCTTTTTCTGAACATTGATGGATAGATTGACTCCCGTTTCACTAGTGTTTGGGGACAACAGGGTATTCAAGGTCACAGTTTCATTATCCAATGGAGGCAACATTACATCTTTTGATACCATTTGAAGGTCTCCCTTTTCATACCCCAGAATTTCCGATTTGCCCCCGTGCTCCAGAATATACTGTTGCCAATGGTCCAGTACAAAATCTTCGCCCAAACCAAGGATCTCTGTGGTAAAATTGATTTCATTGGGATAGTAGGGCAATTTTTCCTCGATAACGGAATTACTGGCCTGGGCATTTATCATTCCCATGAAGCCCACACAAATTGCGTATGCAAACCACGTTTTCATTTTATCAGGATTTATTCATTTGCACTATCTCAAGGGTAGATTCCCTTCAAAAATTTCACTCTCCAAAAAATCGGATGTTTTGGCATTGTGCACTTTTACTTTCTCCAACCATTGTTTGTACTCTTTGCCCAGTTCAACACCTTCGGCATATAGTTTTTTAGCGGTATCCTTATTATCGGTTTTAAGGTCTTTGTTGAAAGCATCCAAGGCTTCCATATTGTTGGTGAACACATCCCTGACCTGATTTTCTTCTTTATTTTTGGTAGATGTGAGCACGTAAAAATCCTCGGTGACCAAATAATTGTGCTTAATGACGAGTTCTGCCTCCAAAATGGTTTCTCTCAATTCGTTCAATTCCACGGTTCCTCCATTTTTTAAGGTGTTGGCCATCTCATCAAGTTTAAAAACTGCTGAGTCCAGTTGATCTTTTCCTTTCAAGGTCAAGATTACCCTACCACTTTCATTGATCAATCCTTGCTTTCCCTTTTGGATTTCTTCTGCAGCTTTCAAATTGTCCTTGTTCTGGACAGATTGTAGCGCAAGTTCAAAGTGGGCATCGGAAATATTCGGGATTTCCAATTCGGTGGTTTCATCTGCCAAGGCAATTTCCTTGTTGTCCTGGTTTTTGCATGATACTGATAAAAGCATCAGTAAAATCAAGAATGTACTGTTGGTGAACTTTGCTTTCATTGTAGTAACTTTTAGAAATTCGTACTTCATTTTGTCCACACAAAGTTCCACAAGCAAATGCTCAAAGCCTAGTATTTTCAAGGGATTGGAGTTCGGAATTCAGAAATTCGAACTTTTTTGACACAACTGTCTATTTAAATAATCCTTGAAAGCGAAAGGTAAAACCCAATATGTTATTCCGGTCTAAGTTTGGCAGGCGTAGTCCCTTCAATTTTCTTGAAGGCGGCATAAAAAGTACTCTTGGAATGAAAACCAGCTTCCATACCAATGCCTTCTATGGAAAGATTTTTGTGTTGCGCACTTGTAAAAAGTTCCTTCGCATACTCTACCCTAAAACTGTTGATATAGTTGTTGAAATTGGTCCCGAGCAGGCTGTTGATGGATTGCGAGATACGTCGGGGATGTTCATGAATGGCCTCCGAAACATCCACTATGGTAAGATCCTCCTTGATAAAACACTTACTTTTTACCATATGGTCCTGGATGCGGTCCAATACTTGTCTGAATATTTCCTGCTCATCAGGAGTTTTAATGGTTTTCATGTGGGCAGGGTTTTCCTTTATGATTTTATCTTCATTTTTATCAAGTTCATTTTTGACATTCGAAGGAACATTCAAAATGGAATGATAAACCGGTGAAACATTCTGTTGAGCAAATCCTTGGTAAGAAATCCAATAGATCAGCACAACGTTCACTACTGAATAAACAAGATAAACCGAACGATCTTCAGTGAGAAAAGTGAGCAGGAACAATACACTGAACAAAATACTGGCATAGATAAAATAAGTGGACCACTGCAGGCTGCGATGCAAAATCAAACTGTATTGGTTTTCCAGTTCGGTACGATGGCGAGCAAGCCATCTCAAAGCCAAAATTTGAATGATCAGGGAATACCCCATCCCGAGCAAAAAATAAATTAGCATGGCATTGGAATCCTTGATCCATGTTTTGATATGCAAAGGCAAAAAGAAAACCACAACCCCGACTATCAACTCCAGGAACCCTGGTATCATGGTCCAATAACTGGGCCTTTCATCTTCAAGAATTGAAATTTTTTGAAGGTAGATGTAAAACAAGGGATACGCCAAAAAGTGAAAACTCACTGGAAGAAGAATCAAATGGGGCCATTTTTGCAAAACACCCAGTTCATGAAAAATGTTCTCCAAAGGCTCCAAGGAAAACAGGATGACAAACAGTCCCAAATACACTACTGCCTTCCGCCTTCTTGAATGGATCACAATCAACATGACACCCAGCAGCAACCCCTGCACAAGCCCCAGAGTGTCCAAAAGTGATACTAGGTTGAATGTTTCCTTCATGTGTAACGGGTACTATTATAACATTTCGAAGATATGCATTCCATGGTGTTGTGCCGCACACAACCAATAACTTTATAAAAGCTCAAAAAGAATGGTATCCACCGATGGATTTAGCATAATCTTAGCATGACTTTCAAAAGGAATACTGCAATCCATAATTATCTTTATAATGCTATAGATAAATTATTTACAAATCCAATAAATATTAAAAAAATGAAAAAAGTATTGTTCCTTACCGGAGATTTTGCCGAGGACTATGAAACCATGGTCCCCTTTCAAATGCTCTTAATGGTTGGTTATGAAGTACATGCTGTCTGTCCTGACAAAAAGAAAGGTGATACCATTAAAACGGCCATCCACGATTTTGAAGGCGACCAGACTTATTCCGAAAAGCCAGGTCATAATTTCGCCCTTAACTACAGTTTTGCCGATGTAAACCCCACCGATTATGCCGGATTGGTCATTGCCGGAGGGCGTGCCCCAGAATATCTAAGGTTGAATCCAAAAGTTTTGGAGATCACCAAACATTTCTTTGATGCAAACAAACCGGTGGCTGCAGTCTGCCATGGCATACAGATCCTTACTGCGGCCGGAGTGGTAAAAGGACGGAAACTGACCGCCTACCCTGCTGTTGGGCCCGAAGTGACGGTGGCCGGTGGGGAGTTTCAAAGTATTCCCGTGGACGGGGCCTACGTGGACGGTAATTTGGTGACATCCCCAGCATGGCCAGCACATCCTGTGTTTATTCGGGAATTCTTGAAATTAATGGGCGCCACCATCACGATTTAGTTTGAAAAGGGTTTCGATGCCCACAAAACATTTAAAAGGACAAGACCCGATCAGAACAAAAGGTTTTGTCCTTTTCTTTTATGGTTGGGGTCATTGGCCCTCAAAATTTATCGCTAAATTGAAAAGTAATATATGTAGTTCCTACATTACATATGTTGGAGTTTTACTATTGAAGAACAATTATGGAGGTACACAAAGAACTTCGAATGCGATGTTGGATCGACATCGATGGGGAAAAGTTTTTCGGGCCGGGGCGTGCCCAATTGTTGGCCCATATAGACCGGCAAGGTTCCATCAGCAAAGCTGCCAAAGCTATGGGGATGTCCTATAAAAAGGCCTGGTCCATGGTGGATGATATGAACCAAAAGGGGCAAGAACCCTATGTAATACTCCACAAAGGTGGAAACAAAGGAGGTGGTGCCGCACTAACGGAAACCGGAAAAACAATTCTAACAGCCTTTAATGAATTGATGGAAAATTTGAATGAAGCCCTTCGGGACGGAGAGGAAAAAATCCTTCGTTTGGTTTGACCCAAACAGGTCCCAACCTTAAATTTTGACACCAAAACCATGTAGCAAAATCAACCTTAGACCTACATAGAGTACCAAAATACTGGTAAGAATTCCCAAAAACTTGAGATTGAACTTTCGGTTAGAGAGGTATGACCCTAAACTTCCTCCCAACACCACAGCCACTACAAGCTGAAGCATGAGACTCTGGTTCAACCTAAAGGTTCCCGCCACGTGTAACCCGACCAAACCCGAAAGGGAATTGACCAGAATAAACACTGATGCCAAAGAGGCCACAACCCGGGGATTGGCCCATTTCAATAGGTTCAAAACCGGGGAAAGGAAGATACCTCCTCCTATTCCCGATATTCCAGACAAAAGTCCAATACTCCCTCCCAGCAACAGCTTTTTGGTGTTGTTGAATTCCTTGGATTCCAACTTTTGTTTCACGAATCGCAACAACATGAAAATTCCTGCCAAGATCAGGGCACTTCCCAAAATCAGAAAGAAAGCCTTTTGCGAAAGTCTAACCTGGGTGCCCACATAGGCAAAGGGAATGCTTAGTACCAAAAACGGCCAGAACATCTTAAAACTGAACACTCGGTTCCGAATGAACACAAATGTCCCGATTGTGACCACACAAATATTTAGGATGAGTGCCGTGGAACGGATTTCGTAGAAATCGGTAAGGAACAGATTAAGAATGGCCAAATAGCTAGACCCACCTCCAAATCCCACAGAGCTATAGAACAAGGCTATCAAAAAGAAAACTATGGGCAAGTATTCTATAGGCATGTCAGGAAATGAGTTTGCATTTGATCAGGTCTCCTTTTTTGAATTTTTCACCCAATTCAACAAACGCCAAGGCATTGCCCAAAGCCATCGACTGGATCATGGACGAACCTTGTCCATCTAAAATCTGTGCTCCATCAGAAGTCACTCGAGCCTTTAAAAAGGAAGGCCGATCAAAACGGTTTTCATAGTCATGCCTCAGTGGAAACCTATACCAAGGCAGTCCCAAATCTGTATGCCCGCTCCATTTTTGTAGCAAGGGCAACACATATATGAAAAAACAAGTCAACGATGAGGCCGGATTACCGGGCAAAGCAAACGCAAACTGATTCCCTTTTCGACCAAAATACAAAGGTTTGCCAGGTTTTTGGAAGACTTTATAGAACAGTTCCTGCACTCCATTTTCCTCCAACGCCTGTTTTACAAAATCATAATCACCTACCGAAATTCCCCCGGAAACAATTAAAACGTCACAGGTTTCCATGGATTTTTGGATACTTTTTTTAGTCTCCTCAAAATCATCCTTAACCTGTAGCTGTTGGGCACATTGAAACCCGAACTGTTCCAAGGCCCCTGCAATCGCAAAACTATTGGATTCATAAATTTGGCCTTCCTTCTTCGGTTGACCGGGTTTCACCAATTCATTTCCTGTGGTGATCATGTGAATCCTCGGTTTGGAAATCACTTTCACTATGTCCAATCCCAAACTTCCGATCAATCCTAAAGAAGAAGGATTCAGCACATGGCCTTTTTGAAGCACCAATTGTCCTTTTTGGAGTTCGGCCCCTTTTTTACGGATGCTTTGCCCTGCCTTTGGCATTTCATCCAAAAAAAGATGGTTTCCCTGCACCTTGGTTTTTTCCTGCATCATCACTGCAGAGGCACTGGCAGGAACCTTTGCCCCAGTAAAAATTCGGACCGCCTCACCGTCTTTTAGCGCTGTCTCCTTGGTATCTCCCGCGGCAACTTCCCCTACAATTTCATATTCTAAATAAAGCCCACAAAGGGCATACCCATCCATGGCCGAATTGTCAAAAGAAGGCATATCAAAAGGAGCCACAATGTCTTCGGAAAGGGCAAGGCCCAAAACTTCCTGAAGCGGTTTGGTTTCCACTTTTGAAGTTGTTTCTTGACTTTTAATGCTATTGATGGCTTCTTCTATGGTTACCATTATCCTCCTATTGATATCATGGAACGGTTCTGTTCGTAATGTTCCTCCTCCATTTTTACTTCCATACCGTCCCGTGAATGCTTTTTGGATTTGATGGCGTTGATGATGATGTCATCCAACTTTTCACCATTTCGTAAGGGTGATAGTAAATCAGTCTCCGAAGTGGCGAACAAACAGTTTTTCATTTTTCCATCTGCCGTAAGCCTGATCCTATTGCAATCATCGCAAAAAGGATTGGTGATGGTGCTTACGATACCGAAACTGCCTTTGTGGCCCTTCACTCGAAAATTGGTAGAAGTACTGTGCTTGGGGTTTTGCAGTTCTTCAATTTCACCAAAACTGGAACCGATAGTGTGCAAAATTTCTTCCCTTCCCACACCCTTGTTCCAATCCCATTTGTTCCCCTTGAATGGCATAAACTCTATGAATTTGACCACTAAATTTTTGTTCTTGGTCAATGCAATAAAATCATTGATCTCGTTATCATTGACCCCCTTGATCAGGACCACATTGAGTTTGAGGTCCATATCCATCTCCAAGGCTCTATTCAAATTGGCCATGATGCGCTCGTAATAATCCCGCTTGGTGATGAACACGGATTTGGCTTTATCCAACGTATCCAAACTAAGATTGATTTTCCGAAGGTCAATCTTTTCAAACAGGTCAAGATATTTATCCAGAACAATTCCGTTGGTCGTCAACTTGAGCGTTACTCCCATCTTGGACAATTCTTCCACCAAAAAATCAAAATTCTTCCGAACCAAAGGTTCGCCACCCGTCAAGCGAATGGTATCCACACCCAAATCCCTAAACGTACGCGCCATCTCAATGATCTCTTCCAAGGTCATGATGTTGGGCTTTTCAATCAATTCGATACCTTCTTCGGGCATGCAGTAAAAACAGCGCAGGTTGCACCGATCCGTCAACGAAATCCTCAGATACGTATGCGGCCTACCGAAATTATCGATTATTTTGGGGGTTCTTTCAATCATGTCGTTTTCCTTCTATCACCTTAAATGCATGCAACACATGGGGGAAAATGGCTTCCATGGACTCGATTGCCCCCCGGGCCGAACCTGGCAGAGCCAGTATCAATTTTCCGTCTTTTATCCCTGCCACGGAGCGTGAGAACATGGCATACGGCATACGGTCCTGACCGTAGCTTCGCATCTGTTCCTCCACACCTTTCAATCTAATCTCCAATAAGGGTTCCAAGGTTTGAGGCGTTACGTCGCGAGGGCCCACGCCCGTACCACCGGTATATATGATGAGGTCCGATGAAGTGGTCTCCAAAATTTTCACAATCTCCGATGGTTCATCCGGGATGATGGCTTTCATCGTTTCCATTCCTAAATCCTGAAGTTTTTGTATGATTCCTTCTCCCGCGGTATCCTCTCCTTTTCCTTTGGAAATGGTATCGGAACAGACCACCACATGGGCCTTTAAACCTTCACTGTTTACTTTATAGGATGATTTTCCGCCCTTCTTCGATTTGAGTCGAATGGTTCCGATTTCCACATTTTTATCGATGGGTTTCAGCATATCGTACATGGTGAGCGCCACTACGCTGGCCCCATGCATGGCCTCTACCTCTACCCCTGTTTTATAAATGGTCTTTACCGTCAGGGTGATGTAAATCTCCAGCCCTTTGATTTCATATTCAATCCCTGTGAATTCAATGGGCAGAGGATGACAATCAGGCAAAAGGTCTGGTGTTTTTTTCACCCCCAAAAGTCCGGCGGCTTTGGCCATCTCGAACACATTTCCCTTGGGAACCCTATTGTTCTTTAGGGCATCGATGGTTTCTTGGCTGCTCGTTTTTACGATGGCCTCTGCGGTAGCTTCCCGCAGGGTGTTCACTTTGTGTGTTATATCGACCATTTATTTGTTTACTTTCCATTGATGGGTTTCATCCTCGAATATTTCCTTGCCGAAGATGGGTACTTTCGCCTTGATTTCCTCCACAAAATAATTGGTGGCCTCGATGGCGGTCTTTCTGTGGGCGGACGAGGTAAAAACGAACAGGCATAGTTCCCCTGCCTTCACGGTGCCCAAACTATGGTAAATATGGGCGCAGGTAATATCGAATTTTGCAAATGCCGCTTCCCTTATCTCGTGGAATACTTTCCCAGCCATTTCTTCGTACGCCGTGTACTGAATCGCAGCCACCGTTTTGCCATCGATCTTATCGGCCCTTATCTGGCCCAAAAAAATACTGTGGGCCCCAATATTGGTCTTGCTCTGATGGTTCGCCACCGACTGGGCAATTTTCTCGGGGGGTATGGCCCCCTCCACAAATACCTTTTTTAATTTTTTAGTCTCCATTGATGATGGTTTCAATTCCTCCTTCCACATTGATCAGGTTACTGAACCCGAATTCCCTTTCCAATATTTCTATGGCGTTCTGGCTCCGTTTGCCAGATTGACAAAACACCATGACTTCTTGGTCTTTCGGTATTTCATGATGGCGTACCACAAGGTCGGCCATCGGTATTTTTAGGATGTTGTTCCCACTGGGTTTGGGCTGTTCAAAGGATTCCCTGACATCCAAATACCATTGAAATTCACTTTTTAAGGTGCATTCCACTTTTACCGGAACAATGCCACTCATTATGATTTTTTCTATTTCTTCTGGACGTTTTTTTATGTTGATGATTTGTTCCGCTCCTGAAAAAATGTTGAAGAGCTTCAATTTGCTCGATAACACTTCGCCTTTCCCTAAAATCATTTTCAACACCTCGGTTGCCTGCATAATACCAGCATTCCTGGTAAAACCCCAAGGACCCCGGTTGCCTCACAACTGATATTTTGTCGTGTTGTTTTGGGGAAAAGACACCTATAACTTGGTCCATTTTGGTGATTGAACACCGAAAGTTGTCCTTCATTTTTATAAATGGAAGCATACACCCATGGCTTTTCGGACAATATGCAAGCATCGTTGATCAGGTATTTGGTTTCGAAATTGTCGGTGCCATCTAGAACAATATCATATCTGTCAATTATGCTTTGCGCATTTTCTTGTGTCAAGGCTTCCTGAATGATCTCAAAAACCACCTCACTATTTCTTTTCGACAACTGTTCCGCCGCCGCAACGGCCTTTGGTTTGCCCAAATCTGATTCTTGGAACAACACTTGTCGGTGAAGATTGGTCACATCCACCTTGTCATGGTCCATAAGGCCAATGTTTCCGACACCTGCAGCGGACAAATACAAGGCAGCAGGGCAACCTAATCCACCCACACCAATGATTAACACTTTGGCATGGCGTAGTTTGTCCTGTCCTCCAGTACCTACTTCCTGTAGTTTTATTTGTCTTTCGTATCGGTTCATCCTCCTGCGAAGGGTGGCAATAGGGCCACCTCATCCCCATCTTTTAAAATGATGTTTTCATCCAAATTTTGGTTCACGGCCACTTGAATGGATTCTTGATCCATAATTCCATGTGGATTTAAACACTTCAATTTTAATTCATATGCCGTAGTGGGTGCTGTCAAATTCAAGACCTCCTCATTTGTGCCTTTTGCTTCGGCAACCAGACCAAAATATTTTACGGTGACCCTCATTATTCCAATCCTTTCAATTTTTCAACATCCGCTTCCGTATCGATATCAAAACCACCTTGTTCACATTCTATGGTCCTATAAACGAAATCTGCATTCATGGTTAATTTTTTAGCGCCTTGGTCCCCTTTTAAATTTTCCAAAAACGTAAAGGCCGATTTGGAAAAAATGGCCGGCACACCCAATTCTGAACCATATTTGGAATATGTTGCCATTGGTTTTTGGTACACATGTGCCATGCTCAATCTTTGCATGTATTCCGTGGTCAACATGGGCTGATCGGAAAGCAGCAAAAGGATGTGTTCCAATTCCGTGTCTCGAGCCAATTCCTG
>Ga0114901_1001971_pt1 | contig 11291 bp, 10 predicted proteins | sample MalvireepMed_s16_FD_89686 | JGI IMG/M metagenome (GOLD analysis project Ga0114901, IMG submission 89686) | Marine viral communities from the Global Malaspina Expedition - Malaspina viral metaG DeepMed_s16 | ecosystem: Environmental > Aquatic > Marine > Oceanic | place: Mediterranean Sea... | reverse complement strand
GTAGCGGTGTCAAAGCAGTGTTTAAAACGCTTAAACGAGGCGGTTTTAGTATTATCTTACCCGACCATGTTCCTCAGCCTTCAGGCGGCGTGGTTGTGCCTTTTTTTGGCGTTAAGACTTTGACTAGTACCCTCGCCCCTAAACTTGCTAGCAAAACCAAGTGCGCCCTAGTCGGTCTGTCTTGTATTCGCCGTGATGATAATCGTGGATTTGATATTTACTGCTATAAGCTCGATGATCCAGCGCTTTATGATCGCAACACAGAAGTTGCGACTCATGCTCTGAATATTGCTATGCAAGAGATGATTGAAGATCAATGTAGCCATTATATGTGGGGCTATCGCCGCTTTAAACGCATTCCTAATCTTGGCAATCCTTATCGCGCTGATAGTAGCAAGCTACAAGCCTTTCTAAAATCGGCTAAAGATAAAAGATATAAGACTTAATTGCGCTATCTTTTGTAGTAGACTCAATATAGCGGTATCAAATACAGCATCTTCTAAGCTTCATGTTTTCATCTTATTAAAAAGAGTCAATTATGACATCTGACTTCGTTAACCATACTCTAAAAGACCAAGACTCTGCCCACCTAGCAGAGTCACGCTATATCATCTGTATGAAATGGGGCGATAAGTACGGTCCTGAGTATGTCAATCGTCTCTATAATATGGTCAGTCGCCATCTGACACTGGACTTTCAGATGGTTTGCTTGACGGATGATAGTACAGGTATTAATGAGGCGGTACAGTGCTACCCGATACCCGAGATGGATTTGCCAGCGGGACCTGAACGCGGCTGGAAAAAGCTTACAACCTTTAAGCCTGAGCTGTACGATCTAAAAGGCGTGGCGCTATTTTTAGATATCGACATCGTTATTGTCGATAATATCGACAGCTTTTTTACTTATCAGGCTCAGCATAATGACAGCGTGGTTATCATCCGTGACTGGAAAAAACCTTGGCGCATGATTGGTAACAGCTCCGTCTATCGCTTTAATATTGGCATGGGTACTTATTCTGACTTGCTTAGTAATTTTGAGTGTAATTTTGACACCATTCGCACGCAAGTACGCCATGAGCAGGCTTATCTATCCAACTATTTGCGCGAGCATCATCATTTAGAGTATTGGCCCAAAGACTGGTGCGTCAGCTTTAAATACCAATGTATGGCAAAGCCGCCCTTTAACTTTATCAAAGCACCTACTCTGCCCAATGGCGCTAAAATCGTTATCTTCCATGGCGAAATCAATCCGCCAGATGCCATTAAAGGCGGCGGCGGCAAATGGTATCGGCGTGTCTTGCCGAGTCCTTGGCTGCAAGAGCATTGGCAGTGAATCTATGAGAAAAGCCATGAGAGCAGAGAATAAAAAGCAAATAGACGTTGTTATCGCTTGGGTGGACGGTGATGATGCACAGCTCAAAGCAAAAAGAGCGCGCTATCAAAAAACCTCTAGCGCTGCCTCTGACGCTACTAGCTCAACCCGCTTTGCCAGTAATGATGAAATCTATTACAACCTTGCTTCTATTTTGAAGTATGTACCTTTTTGTCGTCATATTTATATTGTTAGTGACGGGCAGCAGCCTGAGTTTATAGATGAGTTCGCTAAGCAAGGAATTTGTGCAGGTGATAAGATAAAAATCATCGATCATACAGAGCTTTTTGAGGGTTACGAGCAGTTTTTGCCAACGTTCAATACTCGCTCAATTGAAACAATGCTTTGGCATATAGCGGATGTGTCTGATTATTTTATTTATATGAACGATGATTTTTTCTTTAACCAGTCTGCAACTCTAGAGGATTTTATAGAGAAAGATAAGCTTATCTTGCACGGTCATTGGCGCAACACGGCAGCTTTAAATGCCAAACTTAACTTTCGTAAAGCTAAATCTAAACTATTAGGTACGCCTATTCAGCCAAGACATACCATCGCGCAGATGCTCAGTGCAAAAGTGCTTGATATGGATCAGTTTTTTGAGATTCATCATTTTCCTCATATTGTTGATAAAACGATCTTAAAAAACTATCTGCTACAGCACCCACAGCTTTTAGAGACACAAATAAAATATAAATTTAGAGATGTTGCTCAGGTGAACCCTATTACTCTGATGAACCATCTCAAAATACAGAAGAGCCAAGCCCATTTACGAGCTGATATAGCGGTTAATTACTTGAAGAACGAAGATAGCGTTGAGAGTTTTTTATCTAACTTAGATAATAGTGATTATAAGTATGGCTGCATTCAAAGCTTAGACCGTCTTAACTCTGACTCTTATCAGAAGGTTACAGCCGCTATGACAAATAAATTTTCGGCATATTTACCCTCATCGCTACTAACGAGTGCAAACTAACGTTTTAGAGCAACCATATATTGCATCAACTTTAACTTAGAGACCTTGGATACTTTATGAAAATAGCAGTAGTAGGTACAGGCTACGTAGGCTTATCAAATGCTATGCTACTAGCGCAGCATCATGACGTTATCGCTGTCGACATTGTCGCTAAAAAGGTAGAATTGCTAAATAATAAGCAATCCCCTATCGAAGACAAAGATATCGAACACTTCTTGGCAAATAAAAAACTAAATTTCAGTGCAACTCTTGATGCAAAGCAAGCCTATGAAGATGCTGATTTTATTATTATAGCAACGCCTACTGATTATGACCCCAAAACCAACTATTTTAATACCTCAAGCGTCGAAACTGTAATTGAGCAGATACTCACCGTTAATCAAAACGCCCTCATCATTATCAAATCGACCGTACCCGTCGGCTTTACGCTCAGTATTAGAGCGCGCTATGGCACTGAGCGTATTATATTTTCTCCTGAATTTCTAAGAGAAGGCCAAGCTTTGCATGACAACCTTTTCCCTTCTAGAATCATAGTCGGAGAGCAGTCCAAACGTGCCCAGCAGTTTGCAGACCTACTCATCGAAGGCGCGCAAAAAAAGGATGTTCCATTACTATTTACTAAGCCCACTGAAGCTGAGGCAATCAAGCTATTTTCTAACACTTATCTAGCGATGCGCGTGGCCTACTTTAATGAGCTTGACACTTATGCACAGACTTTTGGCTTATCTACTAGGCAAATCATCGAAGGGGTGGGCTTAGATCCACGTATCGGCGATCACTATAACAACCCCTCATTTGGCTACGGCGGCTATTGTCTACCAAAAGATACTAAACAACTATTGGCTAATTATGATGAGGTGCCAAGTAATTTAATAAGAGCAATTGTAGACTCTAATCGCACGCGTAAAGATTTTATTGCGGATAAGATCATTCAAAGAAACCCTAAAATCGTTGGCGTTTACCGATTGGTTATGAAGAGTGGGTCTGATAATTTTCGCGCCTCGGCTATTCAAGGTATTATGAAACGTATTAAAGCCAAAGGTATAGAAGTCGTTGTTTATGAGCCAGTACTAGAAGAAAAAGAGTTTTTTAATTCGCGCGTCATTAAAGATTTGAGTGAGTTTAAAGCGATGAGCGATGTAATCGTTGCTAATCGTTTATCAACTGATATACAGGACGTAGCGGATAAAGTGTTTACTCGAGATCTATTTGGGAGCGACTGATGAAAATACTGGTCACTGGTGCGGCAGGTTTTATTGGTTTTCATTTAATCAAGACGATACTAGAAACAGATCTATCTGCTAGGGATTACTGTATCGTTGGTATTGATAATATCAATGATTATTATGATGTAGATCTAAAAGAAGCGCGGTTGAAAATATTAAGTGAGATATCAGATTCAGAAGTTTTTACGTTTATTAAGTTAGATCTGGCTGATCGTGAAGCCATGTCTGAGCTTTTTGCAACCTATCAATTTGATACGGTTGTTAATTTAGGTGCCCAAGCAGGTGTGCGCTATTCTATCGAAAACCCTAATGCGTATATCGACTCAAATGTGGTTGGCTTTGTTAATATTCTAGAAGGCTGTCGTCACCACGATATTAAGCATCTGATCTATGCCAGCTCTAGCTCTGTTTATGGTATGAATATAAAGCAGCCATTTACCACTGCTGATTGTGTTGATTTTCCTATTAGTCTATATGCCGCTACCAAAAAATCCAACGAATTAATGGCTCATAGCTATAGTCATTTATATAATATCCCTACGACAGGGTTAAGGTTCTTCACTGTTTATGGTCCTTACGGTCGACCTGATATGGCATATTTTTCGTTCACAAAGAAAATTCTAGCTGGTGAGCCAATTAATGTATTTAATAATGGTGATATGCAGCGTGACTTTACCTACATTGATGATATCGTCAATGGCATTATTCGTATAATTAATAAGGCCCCTTCGCCCCAGCATTCTACTATTACGACTGCAGCTGCCCCCTACAAGATTTACAACATTGGCAACAATCAGCCTGTCACTTTGCGCCGTTTTATTACTGCCATTGAAGATGCTTGTGGTAAAAAGGCACAGGAAAACTTACTGCCCATGCAAGCAGGCGACGTACCGATTACTTACGCCGACATAGATGAATTGGTAGAGGACATTGGCTTCAAACCTGAAACGAGTATCGAAGAAGGTATCAAACAATTTGTCGATTGGTATAGACAATATTATTCAGTTTAAACAAATAACAACGATCTTTAAGGCTTATATCATAGAGATTAAGGCGCTAATATCTTTATATATTTTTAGAGGATTTTGATAACATGGCTACACCTTCAAGTTGGCAGAGAAAATTGATATTGATCTTTCGAAGCGAAAAAAGATTGAATGCGGGTAAGATTATCAAAACCTATAATGATAGAAGCTTTGATGAGATGAAAGCAACAACCATTACTGAATCAATGTGTGATATGGAAGCATTAACTAACGAGCGTAAAAGCACAGATTTAGAAAACCATTTGAATAACTTGAAATACAAATCGCTTGGTGAGTCTGAGCTCTGCTTTTATCACAACACGCTTATTATACTAATGCGCCGTAAGTACAAAATAGATAAAACATTCGCTGAATTTGAAAAGTTATGGGAAGCAGAGAGCGACTATTTATTGACACATCTGTCGTTGCGCTGGATTGTCTCTGCTTGCGATACGTTTATTGATCATTCAAACAATACTCATAGAGCAGCTATCTTAATGAATGTCGTAACTCTAATGAATACTTTACGTACTTATGAAACCAAAAACTTTCTGCAGTTATCCACTAATGCTGAATCTATACCTTTGCTAACTGAAAAAACCGATATGCTTTATGCTGGTGACTTGCCTCTGTACGATGGTCTTACTTATTTTCGTATCGGCACCGATGATAGCTTGAGAAATATGCGAAAACGCTATAATAAATTTCAGAAAGTTGATAAATTGGCCACGACCATGTTACTGGCAGTGTTTGAAAAACTGCAGAATAATGACAGTGCTTTTGCTACTCTACGGCAGTTGCACAGAGATGATTGGTCTAAATGGTGGTTGGATTAGTCTATCTCATATATTACTACACGACTACACCCTACACCTTTTATCAAGGCTGCAACCGAGTAATGTCTAACCATTAGTTCTCATAAAATCTATATATTGTTGAGCAATATTAATTGGTGATAACTCTCTGTCAAACGAGGACTGATATGTATCAGCCTTCTCCATTGCTTCATCCATCTTCTTAGCTAATGTATCAATATCTCCCACAGGGACGAGGTTGTGTGGTGGTAGCAACTCACTTGGACCCGATGGGCAGTCTGTACTGATAACAGGTGTCCCTAAAGCCAGTGATTCAGCAATAACCCGTCCAAATCCCTCAAAGACTGATGACAAAACCATAAACTGTGCTTTTTGGATATAAGGATATGGATTTTTTTGAAAACCTAAAAAATGTACACGGTTATCCAAACCTAAAGAAGTAACCAGCTCTTTCATTGACGCTAGCAATACACCTTCACCCAATAATAGAAGTGGCAATGTTTTCCGAGTCTTTGAATAACTTCTAATCAATACTTCATGAGCTTTTTGAGTCTTAAAACTACCAACGTGAATAATGTAACTGTCAAACTCTGGCTCAAACTCTGATGCCAATTGCACAATCTGTCTTTGGTCAATCGGGTTGTATATTGTCGTTGTATTCATCACACCCAATGTAGCTTGAAAGTCTTTTTCGACTCCTTTACTAATACATATACAAGGATGCCGAGAATATATATTGCTTAATCTTTTATCATTTGCTTTTTTGCCTTGGCTTCTAAACAATTCAATTTTTTTAGAAATAGTATTTCTAATTACGTGTGCGATATTGGGCAGACTACTATGGCGCAAGACCATATCGGCTTTATCTAAATTCGCTAGCGTCAATATTGGAGTACCAATCTCTTTAAGCACGTATCTGTCTAATACTTTTGCAAAATACCAGTACCTAAGACTTTTAGTAGGTATAGAGTTATAATCATTTAGGTCTAGTTGATGATAAGTAATATCATTACTGAGCTCATAAGCTACTTTGGATTTGAAGCGTAAAATATGGACATCATAACCTAACTCGTGAAAACCTTGTCCCAGCGTCAAGACCGAACGCTCTGCACCGCCACCTTGCAAGCAGTTAATAACCAATAGCACTTTTTCTTTACTATTCGAATTTTCTTTTTTTTCTGTAGTATTATCAATCATTTATTGAGTAATCTTAAAAATAAATATTTAGACTTAGAGATGTAGCAGCCCAACTGTTTTGCCAGCTAAAGATTTTGGGTAAATTCTACGTATTTTTCTGCTATTTTGGCTGGTAGCAGCGCTTCATCGAATGGCGCATGAAACGCTTGCGGATTACTCATCGCTTGCTGCATTTTTGCGGCAATGGCATCAACATCGCCCATCGGCATTAAGTTACGTTCTGGTAGTAATTCACTTGGGCCTGATGGACAGTTGGTACTGATAACAGGAGTACCTAGCACAAGAGCTTCGGCAATAACTAAAGCAAAACCCTCCCAGTCAGAAGTCAGTATCTTAAACTGCGCATTTTTGATATAAGGGAAGGGATTATCACGAAATCCTAAAAATATTACTTTGTCTTCTAGGCTTAACTCTGTTACCAGTCGCTCTGTTTCACTTTTATGCTTCCCTTGACCCAAGAGCAGTAAAGGCATAGATTGATCTGTTTTTGCATAAGCATTTACCAATACATCATGACGCTTGGCATCTTTGAAACTACCGACATGGATAATATAGTTTTGGTATTCAGGGACAAAAGCATCGGCTTGTTGCTGAATACTGTTTTTATCTATTGGATTATGAATGGCAGTGGTTGGAGTAATATGACCAAAGCTCTTAACAAAATCTTTTTGAGCGCCTTCACTGACGCACACACAAGGATGCTTGGCATATATATCTATCATTCTTTGCTTTAACTGCTCAGCGTCGTGATTTTTATTAAACTTATAGAGTAGTGATACTGTGTTATGAATAATATAAGTGATATTAGGCAGTTTACTATTACTTAGAATACTATCGGCACGATCTAAGTTGGACAGTATGATATCAGGCTGACCGATATTTTTCGACACGTATTTATCAACAGCACGTGCAAAAATCTGGTCACGTCTTTGTGCCCCTGGTATCAGTTTATACGGCTTAAACTTAAGTACATGGTAGTTAAGATTCGGACTTAAGTCATACTGTACTAACGGCTTAAATCTTAGAATATGTACTTCATAGCCCAATTCATAAAACCCTTGCCCCAATGTTAATACGACACGTTCCGCACCGCCGCCTTGTAGACAATTAATAACGAGTAACACTGTTTTTTTATGCTGCTTCATACACGATAACCTATGGAGTAATTTTTCACTTTCTTAGAAAGGCTTATCATTGCTTCATTAAAAAACTAGCGTTTAAATAGCTTCGAAAAAAATGATTTAGAAGCGTGTGGACGAGTCACCTTATTACCGGTATAACCTTCTTGAGATTTTTTAGGAAAATGACCGAAAGGTTCTACCCTATAACTGTCTAAATCGTATCCAGCAGCAAGTGCTTCGTTATAATATTCATCAAAAACCTCAGATAAATCCTGCCTCGGGTGCGACATTATTTCACCGTCAAACCAGTGCTCGATACCTTCTTCACTGACTCTAGGTAATGAATATTTATGACTGAACTGCGTACCCATATCTGAATAATGCAAAATCCTAATATCTTCTAACGCTAAGTTTTCGCCATCTATACAGTTGTAACTATCCTGATAAGGCTCAATGAGCTGATTATTATCTTTGAATACAGCCATCATTTCTTTATGGCTTTTGGGATCTTTCCTGAGTTTTTTAATTGGTAGGACAATGTTTTTTGCCGCCTTGCAATCCCATACGCATGTACACAACCGAGTCATATCCGCATTAGTCTTAGCAGCTACAACAGACTGTCCTTCAATAGGATGGTGCCACAGCTTTGCCAAATCATCTAAAATAATGACATCAGCGTCCATGTAGATGGCACGTCCAGAGTATTGACAGTACTCTGGAATTGCCCAGCGAAAGCCTGAGAACGGTGTATCCCACTTAGTAGTATTCCATCCTTCACAAGCCTCAGGATTAGAATACCAATAACTATTAGGATCACGTGACAGCTGCATCCATACTATCTCAACGGGTACACTGGTATGTTTATGGATACTATAATCTAATACCATCATCTGCTCTAGATCACAGTTATTTGGGTCACAACCAACAAAGACTTTAATAGTATCTTCTGTATTCATAATTTTATCCGTTCACTGACTAATATTTATATTTGCTAATGCAATGCGATAATACTCAAATATATAATGGGACCTATTCTTTCCAGTACTTTTCGATCCACCCTACTGGCAAGATAAAATGACGCAAGTGACGTAGCGGTCTTTTTAGATTTTTGGGCTCAGTTAATCTTTTTAAGTGATCTTTGGCATTGTTAGCAGCATTTTTATTATATCTACCTTCAATCGCATGTGTCGGATATAAGTCACCAGGGAATATAACAATTCGAGCACCTTTAGGAATCTTTGGCTCTTTGATGTAGTTAAGTGGGAACGGTTGACGACATTTGCGTCTAAAATGCGCAACCCATGCCTTAGGAAATAACTTAACCCCGCCTGGGGCGTTACGCGTCACAAAACGCTGCTCAAAACGATATTTGTCCGCGATGCCTTGCGGATCAGCTTTGAATTTTTCTTGTAGTGAGACAAGCGACCCTACCTGAAAGCGGAAGCAAGAAGTCTGGCCGAGGCGCTCTAGCGGGTTACTCGGGTTATAAGACAAAATAACATCGTCCGGCTCGCCATACTCAAAGAAAGGATCGAGGCTATCTACTATAATCACATCCAAATCTACAAATAATACTGTCCCTGTCAAATCACCTAATGTCTCACCCCACAAACGTGATTTTGGCCACTTGCCAAGTGTGTTGGTTGGCATGGTGACATCTAATGGTGGCAATTCTTGACATTCGATTTCTGGACGCACATCGGTGGTATCATCGGTAAAACAGACGAAACGAAACGGTGGCGTAATATTGCGAGATACCATGCCATACAGTTTATTGGCATAATCAGCCCCGTACTTTGTACCCCATTTAATACAAATAATTTGTTTGATATTTTTATTATCTGCTGTACTAGAATCTATTGGCATGGACTGCTCACTTTAATCTTAAGAATAAATATGATGGCTATATTAGCATAAAAAAAAGACTGAACAATTATGTTCAGCCTTTTTGGTCTTTAAACTAACGACTTTATTAGTCAATAAAGCTTAACCAGTCCATATACTGCTCATTACGACCATGAACCACATCAAAATATAGCGTCTGTAGTTTTTCGGTCAAGGGTCCTCGGCCACCATTACCAATGACACGATCATCGTATTCGCGAATCGGGGTGACCTCAGCAGCGGTACCTGTCATAAAGATCTCGTCTGCTAAGTAGAACTCATCACGAGTGATACGGCGTTCAACGACTTTGATACCGAGATCAGCGGCAAACTGAATGATCGTACGACGGGTGATACCGTCAAGTGCTCCGCCGCCCAGATCTGGTGTATGTAGCACGCCGTCTTTAACTAAAAACAAGTTCTCGCCAGCGCCTTGGCAGACATAACCTTGTGGGTCCATTAGGATGGCTTCGTCATAACCGTTACGAGTGACTTCTTGGTTGGCCATGATAGACACAGGATAATTGCTCGAAGCTTTGGCTTTACACATGGTAACGTTTGGCATATGATGCGTGAATGAAGAGGTTTTGACACGGATACCGTTTTTGATACCGTCTTCACCAAGATATGCGCCCCAGTGCCAAGCGGCAACCATGGCATTGATACTGTTATCACGTGATGATAGGCCAAGTTTTTCTGCCCCAACCCAAATCAGCGGACGGATATACGCCTCTGCCAAGTTGTTTTGTTTGACCACGTCTTTCTGGGCTTGCTCAAGTGCCGCTGCGTCAAAAGGCACATCCATCTGAAAAATCTTCGCTGAGCCCATCAAGCGCTCAGTGTGCTCTTTTAGGCGAAATATAGCAGTACGATTGTCAGCGGTTTGATAAGCGCGTACGCCTTCAAACACTGCCATGCCATAGTGCAAGCTATGGGTAAGCACATGAACGTTGGCATCTGGTTGTTCAATTATTGTGCCATTCATCCAAAGCTTACCGTCTTGTGTTGCCATATTCATTTTATAGTCCTTATGCTAGCGCTAACGTCTAACTTTTTTTGTAGAAATAAGTGTTTTAAGTACAAATTGAGCTGATTATATCACCGGCAGCCTTGGCGAATAAAACTTTTTATTTTAGCAGCCGATAGCTTTTGTTTATGGGACATTATAGCCCCATACAGCCTTTATAACGCTACTGCTTGTAGTCTGTACTTATGGTTATGAGTTATCTTCGTTTTCAGTGACTCCCATCAAGCGCTGCCACTGGTCTTGTACGAGCGCTCTTGTTTCCAGCCATAACGATTCATCCACTAGCAAAGACTGTTCAGCAAGCGCTAATTGATGAGTGGAGGCGCGGATGCGTAAATAGGCGTCTGTCAAGTCCTGACAGACGGAGTGCTCCCAAATGCCAAGCTTCGTCATCTCCTCAAAGATACGCACATTGTCGCTCCATTTAGTCAAGCTTGGGTAGTCATGCGCATAGGCCAGCACAGCAAACTGAGCTAAAAACTCAATATCAACAATGCCGCCTGCGTCCTGCTTTAGATCAAATTTACCGGCTTTCTTTTTTTGACGACTCGTCCCAAGATGACGCTGCATTTTTAGGCGCATTCGCGTCACCTCCAAGCGCACTTCATCAAGGGTACGCGGCAGCGATAACACTTCGCGGCGTATCTC
>Ga0114901_1001967_pt1 | contig 11312 bp, 11 predicted proteins | sample MalvireepMed_s16_FD_89686 | JGI IMG/M metagenome (GOLD analysis project Ga0114901, IMG submission 89686) | Marine viral communities from the Global Malaspina Expedition - Malaspina viral metaG DeepMed_s16 | ecosystem: Environmental > Aquatic > Marine > Oceanic | place: Mediterranean Sea... | reverse complement strand
AGTCGACGCTGGCCTATACGCTGGGCGGGCGGCCGGGCTATGCGGTGACGGGCGGCAGCGCGACGTTCGAAGGCGCCGACCTGCTCGACATGGAGCCGCATGAGCGCGCGGCCGCCGGCCTGTTCCTGGGGTTCCAATATCCGGTCGAAATTCCGGGCGTGTCCAACCTGCAGTTCCTGCGCGAGAGCCTGAACAGCCAGAAGCGGGCGCGCGGCGAAGCGGAGCTTAATGGCGGCGAGTTCATCCGTCTTGCCAAGGAGAAGGCCGGGCTGCTGGACCTGGACATGGACATGCTCAAGCGTCCGGTGAATGTCGGCTTTTCCGGCGGCGAGAAGAAACGCGCCGAAATGGTGCAGATGGGCATTCTCGACCCGAGGCTGGCGATTTTGGACGAAACGGACAGCGGGCTCGACATCGACGCGCTCAAGATCGTCGGTTCGGGCATCAACGCGATCATGCGCAAGCCCGACAAGGCGGTGCTTCTGATCACCCATTATCAGCGGCTGCTCGACTATGTGAAGCCGGACTTCGTCCATGTGTTGGCGGGCGGACGGATCGTGAAATCGGGCGGTCCGGAACTGGCGCTGGAACTGGAGCGCGAAGGCTATGGCGAGGTGCTGGCCGCGTGATGGCGAACGCGCTGACCCTTCCCACGCGCAAGGATGAAGCCTGGCGCTACAGCGACCTGCATGCGCTGGCCAGCATCTGGCCGGTTCCCGCCGCGAACCGGATCGTCGTGGCCGCCGGCGAGCGCGCGCATGACCATCTGCTGCAGGATGCCGACGACGACGGGGCGGCGGTGCATGACTATGTCATCGACATCGCCGACGGCGCGCGGTTCGATTTCCACCTGCTCAACATCGGCGGCAAGCTGGGCCGTGTGACGTTCGACGTGCGCCTGGGCAAGGGCAGCCATTTCGAACTGAGCGGCGCGATCATCGGCGGCGGCGACCAGACGCTAGAGATCGTGACCAAAGTCACGCATGCGCAGCCCGACGCGACCAGCGGACAGACCGTCCGCTCGATCCTGGGCGGCCGCGCCACCGGCAGCTATCTGGGCAGCATCAATGTCGCGCGCGATGCGCAGCGGACCGACGCCTTCCAGTCGATCAAGGCGATGCTGCTGGATCGCACGGCGACGGCGAATGCGAAGCCGGAGCTGGAAATCTACGCCGACGACGTGAAATGCGCCCATGGCGCGACCGTCGGGGAACTTGACCGGCAGGCGCTGTTCTACATGGCGAGCCGCGGCATGGATCCGGCGACGGCCAAGACGCTGCTGCTCAAGGCGTTCGTCGCCGGCGTGTTCGACGATGTGAGCGACGAAGCGGTGAAGGACCGGCTGGAGGCAGCCGCGATCGCCAAGCTGGAGACGCTGGTATGACCGACGTGGCACAAGGGCTGCGCCTGCGGGACGATTTTCCCGGGGTGGGCGATTGGCACTATCTGGACAGCGCCGCCACCGCGCAGAAGCCGACGGCCGTGATCGACGCCATTGCCCGCGCCTATGGCCCCGATTATGCGACGGTGCACCGCGGCGTCTATGAGCGGTCGGCCAATATGACGCTGGCCTATGAAGCCGCGCGGCGCAAGGTGGCGCAGTTCATCGGCGCCGCGTCCGACAGCGAAGTCGTCTATGTGCGCGGCGCGACCGAAGGGATCAACCTGGTCGCGCACAGCTGGGCGGGCACGCAGCTGAAGGCGGGCGACCGCATCCTGCTGTCCATGCTGGAGCATCACAGCAATATCGTGCCGTGGCAGATCGTCGCCGAGCGCGTGGGCGCGGCGATCGACGTCGTGCCGCTGACGCAGGATGGCCGCATCGACCTGGACGCCATGGCGGCGATGATCACGCCGGCGCACAAGATGGTGGCGCTGGCCCATGTGTCGAACGTGCTGGGCAGCGTGCTAGACTGCCGCCGCGCCGCCGACATCGCTCATGGCGTCGGCGCGAAGATCCTGATCGACGGATGCCAGGCCGTGCCGCGCCTGGCCGTCGATGTGGCTGCGCTCGACTGCGACTTCTACGTCTTTTCGGCGCACAAGCTCTATGGTCCCACCGGGATCGGCGTGCTGTGGGGGCGCCAGGCGTTGCTCGACGCCATGCCACCCTATCAGGGAGGAGGGTCGATGATCGACAAGGTGACGTTCGAGCGGACGACCTATGCCCCGGCGCCGACCCGGTTCGAGGCGGGGACGCCGCACATCACGGGCGTGGTCGGCCTGTCCGCCGCCATCGATTATGTGCAGACCATCGGGCTCGACGCGATCCACGCACATGAATGCGCATTGGTGGGCCAGGCGCGGGCGGCGCTGGAAGCGCTCAACAGCGTGCGCGTGTTCGGCCCGGAGGATTCGGCGGGGATACTCTCTTTCGAGGTCGAGGGGGTGCATCCGCATGATGTCGGCACCATATTGGACGAAGGCGGCGTCGCCATCCGCGCGGGCCATCATTGCGCCCAGCCGCTGATGCGCCATCTGGGCGTCGAGGCGACGGCGCGGGCCAGTTTCGGCCTGTACAGCGATGAAAGCGACGTGGACGCGCTGGTGCGCGGGATCGCACGGGTAAGGAAGATTTTCGGATGACCGACGAACGCAAGATCATGGTCGAGGAAGTGGACGCGGTGGACGCGCCGCCAAGGGCGCGTGTCGAGGCGGCGGACCCGGCCCCGCGCCAGCGCGACTATCTGGACGGTTTCCTGACGCAGAAGCCCGCAGAACAGCCGGCGGGCGAGCCCGGCGGCGACCTGTACGAAGCGGTGATCGACGCGCTGAAGGACATTTACGACCCGGAAATTCCGGTCAATATCTACGACCTGGGCCTGATCTACGGCGTCGACATTCATGAAGGCCATGTCGCCGTCACCATGACGCTGACGACGCCGCACTGCCCCGTCGCCGAATCCATGCCGGGCGAAGTCGAACTGCGCGTCGGCGCGGTGCCGGGCGTGGGCGATGCCGACGTCAACCTGGTGTGGGATCCGCCATGGGACCCGCAGAAGATGAGCGACGAGGCGAAGCTCGAACTGGGGATGCTGTGATGACGACGGAAACCAAGACGCGCGCACGCCCGGCCGCGGTGCTGCTGACGCCGAGCGCGGAAGCGCGGATCGCCGATCTGATGGCCCAGGCGCCCGACGGGACGATCGGCGTCAAGCTGTCGACGCCGCGCCGGGGCTGTTCGGGCCTGGCCTATTCGGTCGATTATGTGACGGAAGAGGCAAAGTTCGACGAGAAGATCGAGACGCCCGGCGGCACCTTCTACATCGACGGCGCGTCGGTCCTGTATCTGGTGGGATCGACGATGGACTGGGTGGAGGATGACTTCACTGCCGGCTTCGTCTTCAACAATCCCAATGCCAAGGGCAGCTGCGGCTGCGGCGAGAGCTTCACGGTCTGACGTCCGGCAGCGGTCGCTCCATGCCCCACATGCTCATCATCGGCATGGGCTATACCGCGTCCCGGCTGGCCACGCGTCTGCGCGCCGACGGCTGGCGCGTCACCGGCGTGCGGCGCAGCGCCGATGCCGACACGCTCGCCTTTGACGATGACGGCGCCGTCGCCGCCGCCATCGGGCAGGCGAGCCACATCCTCTCGTCCGTACCGCCGGTCGCCGAGGCCGATCCGGTCCTGGCCCGCCATGGCGCAGCGATCGCCGCCGCGCCCGCGCGCTGGACAGGCTATCTCTCCTCCACCGGCGTCTATGGCGACAGCGGCGGGGCCTGGGTCGACGAAAGCGCGCCGGTGGGCCGGGGCCGCCGCACCGCGCGGGCGCAGGCGGACAGCGACTGGGGCGCGCTGCGCGGCGACATGCGCCGCTTTCGCCTGCCCGGCATCTACGGGCCCGGCCGCTCCGCGCTGGAGCGGGTGCGCGAAGGGCGCGCGCATCGCATCGACCTGCCCGACCAGCTTTTCAGCCGCATCCATGTCGATGACATCGTGTCCGGCGTGATGGCGTCCTTCGACGGACCGCCGGGCATCTATAATCTGTCCGATGACCTGCCCTGCGCGCAGAACCGCGTGATCGAGGCCGCCTGCGACCTGATCGGTCGCCCCTGGCCGCCGCTCCAGTCGCTGGAGGCGGCGGGGCTGTCGCCGATGGCGCGCGGCTTCTATGCGGAAAATCGCAGGGTCGCCAATGGACGGGCCAAGCGGCTGCTGGGCTGGGCGCCGCGTTTTCCGACCTATGCCGAGGGGCTTCGCGCCTGCCTCTGAACAGGGCGCCGTGGTTTACGCCTTGTTAACCAGCCGGCGCGACAAGAGGGCATCGCATCGGAAGGACAAGATCATGACTCGTTTCGACCAGGCCTTCGCCGCCCTATCCGACCGGATGAGCATGCCGGCCGCACCGCGCCGTGCAGGCGGTCCGGCGCCGTCGCTGACCAGCCTGATCGATCGGGTGAACGACGCCAAGCAGCGCTATCAGCCCGGCCGTCGCTAAGCCTTTTTCGCGCGCAGCGCGATCACCATGCCCGCTACCGCCAGCAGCGCGCCGGGCGCGGCGAAGCCGGTCCAGCGATAGCCCTCCAGCAAGGTGGAGATGAGCATCGCGATCACCGGGATTAGCACGCTGGTATAGGCGGCCCGGCCAGCGCCGATGTGCTGGATCAGCCGGAAATAGAGCGGAAAGGTTACCACCGATCCGGCAATCCCCAGATAGGCGATGCCCGCCAGATAGCCCAGGCGCGGCTCGATGACAGGTGGTCCGGCGACGATCCAGGCGAATGCGGCGTCCACGGCCGCGCCGATCAGCATCGCCCAGGCCAGCACGGCTATCATCGGCAGCCGCCGGGCGATCTCCATCCCCTGCATGACGTTGGCGGCCGACGCGCTCAGCAGCCCGGCGATCGAGAAGGCCGCGCCCAGCAGCACCTTGTCCGGCGCGACGTCGGCGGCGCGATATTCGTGCACCAGCATCATGACGATGCCGGCCATGGCGATCGCCGATCCGGCGATGAAGCCGCGCGTGACGGGCTGGCGGAATGCGAGGAAGGCCAGCACCGAATTGGGGATCAGCAGCATCGCGTAGATGACCGCGACGACACCCGATGTCAGATATTGTTCGGCGCGATAGACGAAGTTGAAGTTGAGCACGAACTGCGCGGTGCCGAGCAGGGCTGCGAAGAGGAGGCCTGCCCCGCCGATCCGCAGCGAAACGCCGCGCATCCGGGCGAAGGCGGCCATGGCGATACCGGCGAGCAGGAAGCGGTAGCAGACCGACCAGCTGGGCGGGACGCTGCCCAATTGGTCGCGGATGACGATCCAGGTCGAGCTCCAGATCAGCGTGACGAGCGCGAAGGGCAGGATGATGCCGCCCGCTTTGTCGCCCGAGGTCGCCCCTGCCCCCGCTCGTGCCTCAGCCATGGTCGAGCGCGGCGAGCGCCGCCGCCAGGGGCGCGACGCTGGCGGCGTCCTGCGACCAGTTGGTGACCAGCCGCGCAGCCCCTTCGCCCCAGTCGTAAAAGTCGAATCCTTGGGCGCGCAATTGCGCCGCTTCGTCGGCGTGCAGGCGCACGAACAGCTCATTGGCCTGCACCGGGTGCAGCAGCCGATCGCCAGCCCCTTGCGCAAGCGCCTGCGCCGCCGCGTTCGCCGCCTGCGCGTTGCGCAGCCACAATCCACCCTCGATCATCGCGAGGATCTGCGCGGCGAGATAGCGCCCTTTGGAGAAGAGATGGCCCGAGCGCTTGCGCCAGCGTTGCGCTTGGGCCGCGCGAGCCTGCGCTTGGCCCCCGAAGAAAAGCAGCGCCTCGCCCACCATGCCGCCATTCTTGACGCAGCCGAAGGAAAGCGCATCCACGCCCGCGCGCCAGGTGAGATCGGCCGGCGCGCAGCCCAGATGCGCCACCGCATTGGCGAAGCGCGCGCCATCCATGTGGAAGCCAAGGCCGTGTGACCTGGCGATGTCGCCAAGGGCGGCGACCTCATCGGGCGCGTAGACCAGACCATATTCGGTGGCGTTGGTGATGCTGATCGCGTGCGCCGGCACCTGATGCACGTCCGGGCGGATCGCCGTCAGCCGTTCGCACACCATGTCGGGCGTCAGTTTCGCGCCGGCGCCCGGCAGCGGCATCAGCGTCGCGCCATGCGTGAAGAAGCCGGGCGCGCCGCATTCGTCGACGACGATATGCGCCTCCTCATGGCAGAGGATGCCGCCATAGGGCGGGCAGAGGCAGGCGAGCGCGATGCTGTTCGCCGCCGTGCCGGTCGCGATCCACAGCGCCTTCACATCGGTGTCGAACAAAGCGGAAAAGGCGCCGTCCAGCCGCGCGCTCCAGGCGTCGCCATCATAGCCATGATCGGCCTGGTCGGCGGCGGCGATCGCGGCGAGAAGTTCGGGGCAGATCGGCGTGGCGTTGTCGGAAAAGAAATGCATGGCATCGCGATAGCGGGCCGGTCGCCGCGCGGGAAGAGGCCAGCGGCGCGGTGCTGGCTCTATTCGCCGTCGATAGGTCAGCATAGATGACCAATTGTTTCGCGCCACGCTCTGTGACATAGGCGGCGCGTCCAATCCATGCACAAGGAGACTCACCCATGGACGTCGAGCAGAAGTCGCGCTTCACCGTCACCCGCAGCAGCCAGGCTGTGGCCGCGGACCAGCGCGCGATCCTTCTGGCCGATCCGGGGTTCGGACGTCTCTTCACCGATCATATGGTGACCATCCGCTATACCGAAGGCCAGGGCTGGCACAGCCATAGCGTGGGTCCGCGCGAAGCCTTCCAGCTCGATCCCGCCTGCGCCGTGCTTCACTATGCGCAGGAAATCTTCGAAGGGATGAAGGCCTATCGACTGGCCGACGGCAGCGTCGCCATGTTCCGGCCGGAGGAAAATGCCCGCCGCTTCGCGGAATCGGCCGAGCGCATGGCGATGCCCGTGCTGCCCGAAGCGCTGTTCCTGGAAGCGGTCGAGGAACTGGTGAAGATCGACGCGGACTGGATCCCGCAAGGCGAAGGCAGCCTCTATCTGCGCCCCTTCATGTTCGCGAGCGAGACCTTCCTGGGCGTGCGTCCATCCAACGAATATATTTTCTGCGTCATCGCCTCGCCGGCGGGCGCCTATTTCAAGGGTGGCAGCAAGGCCGTGACCCTGTGGGTGTCGGAACATTATACCCGCGCCGCGCGCGGCGGCACCGGCGCGGCGAAATGCGGCGGCAATTATGCGGCCAGCCTGGTCGCGCAGAAGGAGGCGATCGGCCATGGCTGCGACCAGGTGGTCTTCCTCGACGCCGCGGAAAACAAGTGGGTCGAGGAACTGGGCGGCATGAACGTCTTCTTCGTCATGGATGACGGATCGATCGTCACGCCGCCGCTGGGCGGCACCATCCTGCCCGGCATCACGCGCAATTCGATCATCACCCTGGCTCGCGCCCAGGGACATGTGGTGCGTGAGGAGCCCTATAGCTTCGCCCAGTGGCGCGCCGACGCCGCCAGCGGCACGCTGCGCGAAGCCTTCGCCTGCGGCACCGCGGCGGTCGTCACGGCGATCGGCACGGTCAAGAGCAACGACGGCGATTTCACCATCGGCAATGGCGATGGCGGCATGGTCACCGAAAAGCTGCGGGCGGAACTGACCGGCATCCAGCGCGGCACCGTGGCCGATCCGGCAAACTGGGTGCGCATCCTCTGATCCTTCGCGCCCGCGCACGGAGAGCGCTTTCCATTCGAACGGGCAGCGCCTAGATGAAGGGCATGGAACGCTTCGACGTCGTCATCCTGGGCGGAGGTCTTGTCGGCCTCACCCTGGGCATCGCCCTTTCCGCGCATGGCGTGAAGACCGCCGTCATCGATCCGGCCGAACCGGCGGACGTGACCGCCGCCGGCTTCGATGGCCGCGTCTCGGCGATAAGCTCCACCAGCCATGCCATGCTGCAGGCGATCGGCGTGGGCGCGCATCTGGAGGGCAAGGGTTGCCCCATCGATCGCATCTGGGTCAGCGACGGGCTGGAGCCGGGCGCGCTTGATTTCGTGCCGGACGCCGATGATGGCGTCATGGGCACGATGTTCCCCAATCGCGACCTGCGCCTCGCGCTGGCGCAGACCGCGGCGCAGGCGGACAATCTGACGCGTTTCCAGCCCGATCGGGCCGTGCGGGTCGATCGCGATGCCGATGCGGTGACGCTGACGCTGGAAAGCGGCGCCACGATCCAGGGCGCGTTGCTGGTCGCGGCGGAGGGTCGCAACAGCCCCACGCGGGAAGCGGCGGGCATTCGCACGACGCGCTGGCAATATAGCCATACCGCCATGGTCACCGCGATCGACCATGACGTGCCGCACGCCAATACCGCCTATGAAATTTTCTATGTCGGCGGCCCCTTCGCCTTGCTGCCGATGCTGCCGGGCACGCGGTCGGCGGTCGTGTGGACGGTGCCGACCGAGCAGGCGCCGGCGATGCTCAAATTGTCCGAACGCGCCTGGCTGGCCGAGGCGCAGAAGCGGATCGGCGGCTTTCTGGGCGAGATTCGCCTGGCCGGGCCACGATCATCCTATCCCCTGGGCTTTCACCATGCCGCGCGCATCATCGACACGCGCCTGGCGCTGGTGGGCGACAGCGCTCATGCGATCCACCCGATCGCCGGGCAGGGGCTGAACCTGGGCTTCCGCGACGTCGCCGCGCTGGTCGAGGTGCTGGTGGAGGGAATGCGCCTGGGGCTCGATCCCGGCGACCCGCAACTGCTCGCGCGCTATCAGCGCTGGCGCGGGCTCGACGCGCTGATGACCAGCGTCGCCATGGACGGGCTGGTGCGCCTGTTCGACGTGCCGGGCAAGCTGCCCTCGCTGGTGCGTCGCGCCGGCCTGGCCGCGGTGCAGCGCACGCCGATGCTCAAGGGTCGCTTCATGGCGGAAGCGCGGGGTCAATCAGGCGCGCTGCCGCGCCTGCTGGCGGGCGAGCGAGTCTGAGGGCGCAGCCCGGCGGTCGTCACCAACAATATGCAAGAAGCCGGGCACCCTGATGTCCGGCTTTCGCCGCCTCAGCCCGCCTGGCGGTTGGCGACGAGATTATCCACAACCGCGGGGTCCGCGAGCGTGCTGGTGTCGCCCAGCGCCTGAGCCGACACCTCCCCTTCGGCGATCTTGCGCAGGATGCGGCGCATGATCTTGCCCGATCGCGTCTTGGGCAGGCCGGGGGCGAACTGGATGGCGTCGGGCGTGGCGATCGGGCCGATCTCGCGCCGGACCCAAGTGGCCAGGGTCTTGCGCAGCGCATCGCTCGGCTCCTCGCCGCTGTTCAGCGTCACATAGGCGTAGATGCCCTGCCCCTTGATGTCGTGGGGGAAGCCGACGACTGCCGCTTCGGCGACGCTTTCGTGCAGCACCAGTGCGCTTTCGACCTCGGCGGTGCCCATTCGGTGGCCCGACACGTTAATGACGTCGTCCACCCGGCCCGTGATCCAGTAATAGCCATCGGCATCGCGGCGAGCGCCATCGCCGGTGGTATATTTGCCGGGAAAGGTCGTGAAATAGGTCTGGAAGAAGCGGTCATGATCGCCCCAGACCGTGCGCATCTGCCCGGGCCAGCTTTGCGCGATGACGAGATTGCCCTCGGCCGCGCCCTCCAGCACCGCGCCTTCGGCGTCGACGATCTGCGGTACGACTCCGGGCATGGGGAAGGTCGCCGATCCGGGCTTGAGGTCGGTTGCGCCGGGCATCGGCGCAATCATCGCACCGCCCGTCTCCGTCTGCCACCAGGTGTCGATGATCGGGCAGCGCCCCTCGCCGACGACCTGGTGATACCAGCGCCAGGCTTCGGGATTGATCGGCTCCCCCACCGTGCCGAGCAGGCGCAGCGAGGCGCGGCTGGTCGCCTTCACATGCGCGTCGCCCTCCTTCATCAGCGCGCGCAGCGCGGTGGGCGCGGTGAACAGGGTCTGGACCTGATGCCGGTCGACCACCTGCCAGATGCGCGCTGGCGTCGGATGATTGGGCACCCCTTCATACATCAGCGTCGTCGCGCCATTGGCGAGCGGGCCATAGACGATATAGCTGTGCCCCGTGACCCAGCCGATATCGGCGGCGCACCAGTAAATGTCGCCGGGCCGGTAATCGAAGCAGAGTTCATGCGTCAGGCCGGCCCACAGAAGATAGCCGCCGCTGGTGTGCAGGACGCCCTTGGGCTTGCCGGTGGAGCCCGACGTGTAGAGGATGAACAGCGGATCTTCCGCCCGCATCGGCTCGGGCGGGCAGTCGGCTGCGACCTTCGCGGCTTCCTCATGCAGCCACAGGTCGCGGCCCGGCGCCATGGCGACGTCGCCGCCGGTCGCCTGGACGACGATGACGCGCTTGACCGAAGGACAGTCCTTGAGCGCGGCGTCGACATTGGCCTTGAGCGGCACCGTCTTGCCCGCGCGGCAGCCTTCGTCGGCGGTGATGACGAAGCGGGAATCGCAGTCCTGGATGCGGCCGCACAGCGCTTCGGGCGAAAAGCCGCCGAAGACGACCGAGTGGATCGCGCCGATGCGCGCGCAGGCGAGCAGCGCGAAGGCGGCCTCCGGGATCATCGGCAGATAGATGGTGACCCGGTCGCCCTTGGTGACGCCCGCGCCCTTGAGCACATTGGCGAAGCGGCAGACCTGCGCATGCAGATCATTGTAGCTGTAGCGGCGCGGCGAGGCGTCGGGGGAGTCGGGTTCCCAGATGATCGCGGTCTGGTCGCCCCGCTCGGCCAGATGCCGGTCGATGCAATTGACGCTGACATTGAGCACGCCGTCCGCGAACCAGGAGATGCCGAAGTCCGATTCGGCAAAGCTGCTGTCATTGCTGCGGGTCGGCGGCGTGATCCAGTCGAGCCGCTGCGCCCGCTCCATCCAATATTCATGGCTGTCGGCGATCGACCGGGCATAGTCCGCCTCCCGCGCGGCCCGGTCCATCAGCGCGCCCTGCGCCCAGATCTGGGGCACGGGGAAGAAATCTTCAGACATCGGGCATCCTTTCCAACGCGAAACCATTATTCCGCCTTCTTCTATCGCCCCGCTCCCGCGATCGGAAGGGCGCAGGGGGGCGTTCGTCGCGCCGCCGGGCAGCTATATCGCCGCGGCGACGCGACGCATTTCCACTTTTGCCGCTTTCCCGAACGGCTGCGCGCGCCTAACAGCAAATCTCTATGTGGCTGCTCTATCAATTTCCCCTCTGTCCCTATTCGCGCAAGGTCCGGCTGCTGCTGGGCGAAAAGGGCATCGGCTATGATCTGGTGCGCGAATCGCCCTGGGCGATGCGCGACGAGTTTCTGGATCTCAACCCTGCCGGACTGACGCCGGTGATGGCCGATCCCGACCGCGGCCTGACGCTGATCGACAGCCAGGCGATCTGCGAATATTT
>Ga0114901_1001964_pt1 | contig 11327 bp, 10 predicted proteins | sample MalvireepMed_s16_FD_89686 | JGI IMG/M metagenome (GOLD analysis project Ga0114901, IMG submission 89686) | Marine viral communities from the Global Malaspina Expedition - Malaspina viral metaG DeepMed_s16 | ecosystem: Environmental > Aquatic > Marine > Oceanic | place: Mediterranean Sea... | reverse complement strand
GAATGATACAGGTGCATCATTGGATTTCAGGTGCGAGACAAATACATTAGCAAACGCTTTCTTTATAGATGGATCAGCGGATAAGATCGGCTTTGGAACAAATTCTCCAGCTGGAGCTTCTGTAGAAATTAACCAAGCTAATTCTTCTGGTGCAATTGCATGCTTAGCGCTGGATCAGGATGATACTGATAAGCCATTTATTAAATTTGATGGTACAAGTAATTCAGATCAATCATCAAGTATTTCGACTGACACAAGTGTAGGATCGTTAACAGGACATATTCTTGTTGATGTTAATGGAACAAATTATTGGATACCATTTTACGCGACTAATTAGGAGCTTTAATGCCGTTAACTAAACTACAAATAGCACCTGGTGTTGACAAACAAAATACCGAATACGGTGCGGAAGGAAGATGGGTGGATAGTGATAATGTTCGCTTTCGTTATGGTCAGCCAGAGAAAATTGGTGGCTGGACAAAGATAACAAGTGATGCTCTTCTTGGAGCAACACGCGCAATTCTTACATGGTCTGATCTTAGCGGTGTTAACTACGCCATGTATGGTACTAATAAAAAACTTTATGCATATTCAGAAAATTCTTATAGTGATATAACACCATCACGCGGGACAGGGTCTATTACACAATTTGCCACAACATCAGGATCAACAACTGTTACTGTAACAGACGCAGATCATGGCGCATTAGTAGGTGATCATGTAACTATATCTAGTGTTAGTGGTGCTATTGGTGGATTAACACAAGCTAATTTACAAAATGAATTTGAAATACAAACAGCAACTGATGATACTTACACAATTGTAGCACCAGCTGCGGCGTCATCTTCAGCCACAGGTGCGACAGCTACAGCAACTTATCAAATTAATTCAGGACCAGCTACATCAATATATGGATATGGATGGGGTGCTGGTACATGGAGTAGAAGTACTTGGGATACAACTCGTGAAGGATTAACTGGTGCGGAAGGCGTGCTACTTCAATCAACTAAATGGTCACTTGATAACTGGGGTGAAGATGTTTTGATACAAAAGTTTGATGGTGGAATATATTATTGGGACACGTCTAGTGGACTTTCAAGTAATGTGGCAGCAACAACAAGCGTGTCAGCAGGACCCACCAAAAGCAGGTTCATGATGGTTTCAGGTGATGATCGTCACGTTATTTGTTTTGGAACAGAAACAACTATTGGCACGACATCTACACAAGATAATATGTTTATTCGTTGGTCAGATCAAGAAACAGTAAATACATGGACACCAACTGCAACGAATACAGCAGGATCACAAAGATTAACATCGGGAAATAAAATTAATGCTGCTGTTAGATCTAGAGGTGCCGTCCTTATTTGGACAGATCTTGCATTGTATCAAATGCAGTTTATTGGTGCACCTTTTACTTTTGGTTTTAAACAACTAGGTTCTAACTGTGGTGCAGTGGGAATTAATGCTGCTGTTGACATTGGTGGTATATCTTATTGGATGGGCAATGATTCATTCTTTAGATTTGATGGTGCGGTGAAAAAGATTCCGTGCAGCGTGCAGGATTATGTTTTTGATGATATTAACGTGAACGCAGTAGGGGATGTTTTTTGCGCAGCAAATACAGACTTCAATGAAGTGATGTGGTTTTATCCATCAGAAAATTCATTACAAATTGATCGACATGTTACCTATAACTATGCGGAAAATCTATGGTATACTGGATCATTAGCAAGAAGCTCATGGGCTGATAGGGGAGTTTATGCTAAACCGTATGCTACAAAATATGATTCTACTGACGATACGGCAACTATAACAACCATTTATGGAAACAAGGACGGAAGAACTATTGTCTACGCGCATGAAGACGGTGTCAATGATGCAGGGTCAGCTATTACGGCTTACATTGAATCAGGTGATATTGACATTGCGGATGGTGATCAGTTTATGTCTGTTTCCCGTTTCCTTCCTGACTTTAAAAATCAGGTGGGAAATGTTGATGTAACAGTTAAGTCAAGACCTTATCCTGCAACAACGCAAACAACTCACGGACCATATGCAGTTGCAACAACCACTACAAAACAGGATACACGCATACGAGGAAGACAACTTGCTCTTCGTGTTTCAAGTGATGCTGTTGATGATAACTGGCGCTATGGAACAATGCGATTTGACGGAAAACCTGATGGATTAAGAGGAGGATAAAATGGCAAAGATAACAGTACCATTATTACCTCAAGCAACAGAAGAATATGATCAATCACAAATGGCACAATTAATACAAACACTGGAGCAATTGATTTTTGCTCTTAATAACACTTACACTTCCGAACCTCTGCGAAATGAGGACGAAGCAGTATCATGGTTTTTAGGATAAATGGCTAACGTATATACAAATTATAAGACTATTCTGACAACAAGTGAGCTGACAACTCTCTATACTGTGGGATCGGAGACGACTGCGATCATTAAATCACTTCGTGTGACAAACATAGACGAGGAAACTGACTGTAAAATAAGGGCTTTTATTGTTGACACCGACAGTGTGAGTTATACACTGGAGGCGAACAGAAACATACAAAAAGGCACATCAGAGGAGCTATTTAACAGCTACTCTTTTTCAACATCCCCTGTCGTACTGAAGGAATCAGAGGCTCTGAAGGTACATGCGGAGAATGGTGGAGATTTACATGTTATCCTAAGTGTGCTAGAGATAAGTTAATTATTGCAATAAGGAGAAAAAATGGCTATAAACGATAATATTACCGTGCTCGCTGGAAAGACAACGACTCCAGCACCTGACGTGGAAACAACTTCTACAATCAAGCACGCATCCACAGGGAAGGTTTATGCAAATGAATCAGAAGCCGAAGCCGATGTTATTAACCCTGCAACCAGCACAACAAATGAGGACATAAAACGCGATGTTGCGATTACAGTTAATAAATTACCAGATATATTTGGAGGGAGTTCATAATGGCATTTAGAAGAAGAGAACAGGATAGAAGTAGTCCTTCGTTAGGATATAGAATATCAAGCAATAGACAACCAGGAATAGAACAAGCAAACAACAGAATGACTGATAGAGATCGTTTTCTAAATAGGTCATCCAGCTTTTTGAATCCTCACCTTGGGGGAAGTGAGAGATATTATGGTCCTAGTGGCGGAAGACCACCTCCTAGTGGCGGAAGACCACCTTGGACAGGACCTAGAGAGACTACACCTGGTTCAACAACTAAAGGTCCTATTGGAATAGAGGGAGGCGGCAATTATATGGATTTACATCCTCACTGGCTGGATCAGAGAGTACCACACCCAAATAATCCTAGGCTTCCTAATCCTTTAGATGATCCTGAATATATTAATCCAATACTTCCTTATCCTTTAGAGGAGAGAGAATACAAGCCAGCAGGAGTGGGGCATGAACAAATGCCTTATAAAGAAACAGATACAGCCGGACTATGGCAAACATGGCAAAAAATAAAAGACCGCATCGGAGAAGACGCAGCGAATGAGTGGCTAACATCACAGCAATCAACTTACGCTAATCGTGGCGGAATAATGAGTTTAAGAAGATAGTATGGGTTTCTTAAGTAAATTAATGAAGAACCCACTAGTGCAAACGGCACTACCGTTTGCTCTTAGTTATGCAATGGGAAGCCCTTGGGCTATGAAGCTAGGGCAATCTAAAATGTTTTCCGGCATGTCTCCTTTAATGGCGAACGCCCTCAAGCAGTCAGCACTTGGATACGGAACGGCGGCCCTCAGTGGATCTAAACGTCCATGGAAAGGTGCAATGTATGCAGGATTAACATCAATACCTTTCTCATATATGAGCGCAGCTAAATCGGCGAATGCTTTTAATGAACAACTTGGTGATATAAAAGGATGGGAATCAGAGATAGTAAAACCAGCAATGACTGGTACAGGAGGACCTATTTCTCCACACCTGGACACTCCGATAAATTTTAGACAATTTGAAATCCCAGCTAAAATGGGACTATCAAGAGCTGATAGTGTAGCTGGTCTGCCTAAAAAATTAAGTGCATGGGACATTATGACTGGAAGAACACCAGATAAATTTACATATCAAGTTCCTGTAGCGACTGATAAATTAGATCCAAAACGTTTAGCCTATTACGGAGATGAATTAGGTGACTCAGATTACTATAAATTAGTTGATGAAACTCTTACACCAGGAGGAGCGGATATATTTACTAAACAAACACCACTTGCTTTGGATGCAACTACAGGAACAATTACTGGTGGAGAAGCAAAATCAGACTGGCTCCCAACAGCAGTAGCGCAAGCTGCAGCACTCTACGGTGGAAGGGACACACCTGAAGAGGAATGGGAAGCGGCTAGAAAGAAAAGGAAAAAAGAACTCGCGTGGATGTACGGCGTGGATGAAGATATGATTGAAGGGGAAATGGACAATCCGTGGTACGGCGGTGGAGGATACTGGAATAAGGGTGGCATAGCGTCACTTGATATGAGTTATGGGGGCGATGTCAATGGACCGGGAACAGGAACATCAGACTCAATTGATGCAAAACTATCAGACGGTGAGTTTGTAATGACAGCAAAGGCTGTTGAAAACTTTGGTGGTGGGGATCGCTACGAAGGTGCAAGAAAAATGTATCAGATGATGAACATGCTAGATCCACAATCAGAATCCATGAGTGAGGTAGTATAATGGTAGGCGCAGCAATAAAAGGATTAAGTAAAATTCTTAGAAAAGGATTAAGAAAATCACCAGTACTTGGTAAGTATACAAAGAAACCCAGAGGAACTCCAACTAAGGCAGGGTTAGTTGCAAGAAGAGAAGAACTTAGAGGCGTAAGAGGTATAAAAAAACAACCTGGAAAAACTTATGAGTCTGGCCTTAAAGAAGGCATGATAACAGGAGCATTAGCTGGTGCTGCTGGAACATATATGGCTGGTAAATCTAAATCAGCTAAAGATGCTAAAGCTAAGACTAAAAAAGCAGCAGAGGAACATATTAAAAAAGACAAAAAGAAAAAGGAGAAACACCATAGTAAATAATGAAATGGAGGTTCTTAGGACCTAAAGATTTTGAATGGATGCTGGATGTATCTAAAGAGCACCATAAGGAATCAGACTGGAGTGAGGTTGAATACAGTGAGGATAAAGTAAAGGGCTACATCACCACTGCTTTAAAGGATCCAAATTATTTTGCGATCATCGTTGAAGAAGATGACAAAAGAATTGGATTTATGTGCGGAAGGATATTGGAGTATTCTTTTAGCAAGGAAACATTTGCAAGGGAACTAGATTTATATGTAGAACCCAAGCATAGAAACGGAATGGCAGGAATATTTATGATGAAAAAATTTATAGAATGGTCTAGGGTAAAAGGAGCACACGAAGTTCTTTTTGAACCACGCCTTTCGGATGGAACGATAAAAAAATTTGATGCGATGGCCGCGCGCCTAGGTATGGAACATTTTGCGAACGCTTACAGGAGTAAATTATGAGTTTTGGTGGAGGAGACAGTCCTCAAAATACTACATTTCAGACGCAGTACACAAGAGACGCACCTCAAGTAGAGGCAGCAAAACTTGGGTTGATGCAAACTGCCAAGGAGTACACACGCTTTGGCATGAATCCGTGGGATGCGGTTGCACCAGATGCTAAACCTGGTGAAGAAGGATATGGTCAATATAAGTATACAGGAACTGACGGCAGGTATGATGAAGGAACATTATTCAAGGATCTGACACGTCAACAAAGAGCGACTGAAGGGCAAGCTAATATACCCGAACAACAAGTTGCGCAATTTGATCCCATGCAAACTAGAGCTTTTCAAGAAGCGGATAGGGGAATAGGTTCATACCAGCCTTATCTGGATGCAGCTTCACAATTTACAACTGCGGCAACACAAGCTTACGATCCATCACAAGCATATAAACCTTACATGAATCCGTATCAGGATGAAGTTATTGGGGCTATAGAAGATCAATTTACAAAAGCACAGAATTTACAAGCACAACAAGCGACACAAGCAGGAGCTTTTGGAGGTGCAAGACAAGGAGTTCAAGCGGCTGAACTAGCAGCGCAACAAGCACAGACTGTAGGAACAGCGCAAGCGCAAAATTATGGACAAGCACAACAACAAGCACAACAACAATTTGCATCACAAATGGGGAGATATGGCGAGGCAGCTAAAATGGCGGCTGGTCTTGGTGGGCAACAACAGCAACAACAATTAGGTGATATTGCATCATTAATGTCAGCGGGTTCTGTACAACAGCAGAGAAGGCAGCAGGAAATGGACGCACAATATCAACAAGGATTGCAACAGCTGTATGAACCTTACCAACGACTAGGGTTTACCTCTGATATTTATCAGGGTATGCCTTCCAGTGCTATGGCAATTTCAATGGGTACTTCTCCTGGAAGTAATCCATTGGCACAGACCGTAGGAGCTGGAATAACCGGACTAGCAGGCTATCAAGCAATTAAAGGAAACTAGGGGGTAGGAGTGAATCCTTTATACAGGTCTCTTTTTAAACCAATATTGAATAAGGCGTCACGTTCAGCGTACAGGATGCGTGGAACTGCAAAAGAATTTACAAAAGCAGCGGACGCGGCAGGAGAAAGAATATATAACAGTCCTTATTACAAGGCGTACATGGATGCCGCCAAAGGAAAAAGTGGCAGAGTCAAGCAGGCAGCTGCGATTGGAACACCAATCTACGCTTATAATAAGCTGACTGATCTTGGAGGGATGCCGTTTAGGACAACAGAACCTGAAAAGGTGGAGGAAGACAAGGACGTAATCGCCAAGGATCCACCTGGAAAACACGATGACATATTAGTCACTGAAAAGGATAAGAAGGAGACTGTTGACGAGAATACAGAAATAAGCGAAGAGACACTTACAACTGATGATGGCATAAGTGACCAAGAGTCAACTAACCAGGCGTTAGTAGAGCAAAACAATCTTTATGGCGGACTCATAGAAAATGACAGTCTTAGAAGAATAGAAGGATACAAGGATGTCATAAGACAGTTCATTGGAACTGGTGAAGAGAGTGAACAGATGCAGAAGAACGCACTGCTGTTACAACTAGGTTCAGCACTCATGGGTGGAAAGTCATTGGACCCAGGACTAAAAGGTTTCATGGAAATAGTGGGTAACGCAGGAATGCAGGTTGCACCAACACTGTTCCAAATGGGCGTGGAAAGAGGAAAGGCGGAGCGTGAAATAGGAGCTGCGGCACTTAATCTTTACATGACTCAATTGGACAAAGCTAAGGATCGAAGCGGACCGTTCACTGTCGCCTATGAGAACGTGTACAAGACTGACGGAAATAATAATTTTGTTTATGATGCTGCAGGTAATCCTATAATTATTGATAGAAAAAGAATTGGAACCTACTACCGTAAGAGTCCAGAGATTTCTGATCTCATGGATATCAACAATGGTCTTGGTTGGGAAAAATATACCTTCATTGACACAACAGCTACTAAAGAAGGAATAGCCGTAAGTGGAATGGGTGAAGGAATGCAGTCTTCAATGGAATCTAAAGCCGGACGAGACGCACAGAAAAAATATGCTAGGTACATTCAACGTGGTTTGAACACGATGGCGGATACCATTATGCCTCTCATTATTGATCAGCGTGATACATTAACAGGTTTCTGGGGCGAAGTTGGTAGAATATTAGGTCCTAAAAAAGCTGTCATTGACGCACTGCAAAAAGACGTATTGCAGGACATGACGGATAATAATTTCGTTGTCTATGAATCACCGGAAGCTTATCAGGTGATCAACGGACAGGAAATTGGATTCTTCATTGATCACAAGAACAAATACGGATTCAACGTTGACCCAGTATACGCTGACGGTGGAAAAACGCTAGTGGATCCAGGTGAAAAAGCATGGATACCTACAAGAAAAGGCATTGAAATGCTTCTTGACAATCCTAACCGTTTGGTGACAAAGGCGTTTGAAACTACACTTGGTCTGATGTTGGCGAGAGACAGACAGCCAACGGGTCGTATGTTAGCAGACGTTCTTAGAAAATCATTCGCGGAAACTCAAATGACTGGATTAGGTGGCGAACTTACAACCTCACCTGTGCAGGTCATAAACAACTATGTAAATCTATACGGGCAACTATATAGAAACATGACTAACGCGCTTAATTCTGCTCAAGTTACTGATGATCGAGATGTGGCAGATAGAGAAGGGTGGGATTATGATACTGAATCATTCAAGATTACCGGACTGGATAAATTTGTTTCATCATACTACCAGCTTCGTTATTCTGGCGATGAAAGATACAACCAAGATATTGAAGGTGCTCCTAAATATGGCTATTGGGTTGACTCAATGGGCGGAAACATACAACTGGATCACAATGAGGACATGGGCAACACTGCGGACATACATTCCAATATAATGGAGAAACTTAAGTAATGGCTGATAGAAAATTATCATCATCGGAAGTGTTCAATCAGGCAGTCAAGCCTTTCATAGATCACAAGAATGCGTACCAGGATTACAAAGGCACTAAAACTAAGGGTGACATACCTAGAACAGAAGCACAGGAAAAAATAGAAGCAGGACAAAAATGGCAAAAGAAATACATGTGGGATGTCCCTACAGCCATTCCATCTGCAATATGGAATAAAGCTTTTAAAGATACCGGATGGGAAGCCGGAAAAGAAAACTGGCTGCTTCAAAGCAAGGCTGACAAGCAGCAAAGGAAAGATGAACTGGACAACATGCGGTTGTGGCGCAAGAAGCGTGATGACGTGCGTGATATGATACTGGACATAGCGGAAGCGGGATCAAGAAAGTTTAAAGCAACCGGAAAAGATGAACATCTTGATACAGTTACGCAAGGTATCACTGACCTCCTTAACAGTGCAAATTTAAAATATGATGATTTCGTGACAGTTGACCCTGAAACTTTCGCAATGAGGGACGGCGCGATGCTGTTCAGCAACCAACCTAACCCTTATCCTCTTATAGAGGGATATGCGATGGGTGGTATGGGATATTACGGAACGATAAAGGGTGAAAAGTTAATGAATGAAAAATTCCTTAAGGGATTTGGAAAAAGATTCGCGAAAGGAAAAGGAAATTTCTGGTCTCGTGTAGCAGGTGCCGTCATTGGTGGCGCATCCGGAGTGGCTGCGGCGGATTATGGATATGAGGGAGTACTTGATATCATGAACCGTGCAGGACAGGCGAAAAAATGGAGAGATGATCCAAACATTCGTGCAGGATTGATGGATTCAATGCTAGCAGAGATTGCACCTGAGTCATGGACTTTTGGTGGTGAAGGAATTAATCGACCAGACCAAAAAGCAAGGGTAGAGAGTGCACTTAATGCGTTCAAATGGGATGCAATGATAGGATCAATGTTCTTTGGAGCACGTCCTGCATATTATGCGATAAGAAAAGGTTTCGGTGTTGTTCCAATGGGAATGTTCAAGGGCAAGCCTACTGGAGTAAAAGCCAAAGCGGATGTCATGACCTCAAGAGAATTACTTGATGCAGAACAAAATCTTATTGAAAGATGGGCTCCAAAAACAGGACCATATAAGGCACCTACGGAAGAGTTAGTGTTCGCTAATCCACTTGGAATTCCAAAGCTTGGAAAGTTATTGTGGCGTCTATCCAATTCAAAAGCATTCAACTGGCTAGGGAGACCCGGACCGATAAAGAAAGGGTCCAATGAATGGTGGCCTGATCCATTAGAGATGCAAGGAACGATGATGGCGAGAACAATGGTTGGTGGAGCGTTTGCTAAAGGTGTCGCTTCAACTTTCTCTCCTACTCCCCTTTTAGGGTCTGGAATTAGGCAGAACATGTTTAACCAAAGTGAATTTTATCTTAAAGGGGTAATGGACAACATGCTTGGATCATTCGCACCTTACGCCAGCATGACGGACATGGGACTTGACTGGGCTAAACTTGCATCAGCAAATGCAAGGGGATTCAAGGCACATGCCAAACACTTGGAAAAAGAGTTTACTAATGCGGCGGAAGGAATGGGCAAAGGATTTTCTGATGAAAATCTTGTGAGTGTTGCAAAGCAAACACTTAGAGAATACCAGCAAAAGCTTCAAGTAGCAGCGGACGCAGCTAGAAGAGGATCTGATAGTAAAGAACTTATTCCTCAGGAAGTTAGTAGCAGGTTAATTAAATTTTTAGAAAACCAAATACTAAAACCTGTTGGAGAAGGCAGAACGCATACAATGCGTGACGTGTTTCAGATGAAAGGCCTTCGTGAGCAGATGGATGATCTACTTAAGCCACTACAAGACGCAACCTTAGCCAATACCACATACGCGGATGACATAACAAGACTGTTCAAGGCGTGGGATGCTGACGTTGGATCTGTTGCACACATGGGATATCCTGGAGTGGCAAAGGCATTTCAAGATTATGATGATTTTGTAAGTAAGGGACTGTTATTATGGGGAACTGATGTTGGACAGTCAGCCATTAAGGTTGGCCAGAGAGGATTTAACATAGTACTTGACAATAGTTCGACACGTGCAGGACAAGGTTTATTTGAAGTTGCCGTTAAGGCGGCAAAATCTAGCCCGAAAAGAGCTTATGAAGAATTAGCTGCGATTAGAAGAATTGTAGGTGACCGTGCTTATCACAATGGTGTTGGCACGTACATCAGAAATGCATTTCATAAATCACTCAGTGAAAAAGAAGGAATGATGGTATTTGACAGTGCTATATTCAGAGGCGCACTTGGATTGGGAGAGGCAGGATCTCCACTTAGAACATTCATGCGTGAAGCGTTGCCCGGACCAAAAGTTAGAAAGCTTGACATATTCAATCCTAAGACAGGAAAATGGTCAGAGTTTGACGATGAGTTATACGCGGCAGGAAGAAATCAAGGCCTCAGGGAAATTCTTGGGGAAGAAGTTCCTGAAGGACTGTTAAGGGCCAAGGAAGTTCAACTTCCTACAATGAAAGAGTTTGAAGATCTAACAACCATCCTGGAAACATTATATAAGCAAGGCGTTCCATCAACATCCAAATACATGATGCGTCGTGGAGTCATGGCAGGTGTTTCGGGGTCGTTAAAAGCGCTTTCGCCTACACAGGCACTTGGCGCAGCTTCGGTTGCCAGCATTGGTGCCATACCTACGATCGCACTGACTTTTCTTGCGAATCATGGAGGTAAAGTTTTAACAAGACCTGTTGCAATGAGAGTGTTCAAGAATGCACTTGATGCAAACTTGCCGGAGACGATCAGACTGGTGAACTGGAACAGGTTTGTTCGCATGTTCCCGGAAGAGTTCATGGCGTTTGACGCGGATCT
>Ga0114901_1001949_pt1 | contig 11389 bp, 15 predicted proteins | sample MalvireepMed_s16_FD_89686 | JGI IMG/M metagenome (GOLD analysis project Ga0114901, IMG submission 89686) | Marine viral communities from the Global Malaspina Expedition - Malaspina viral metaG DeepMed_s16 | ecosystem: Environmental > Aquatic > Marine > Oceanic | place: Mediterranean Sea... | reverse complement strand
GTCCAAATGTTAAACCTACATTAGCAGGTATATTAACATCTGTACCTGCAGTTAAGTTTATATCTGTTCCAGCAGTTAAGTTTATGTCAACTCCTGCGGCTATAGTTAAGTTTGCAGAGCTATCAGCAGAAATATGCTCTCCACCATCTGCATCATAAAAATATAACTTTGTTCCATTACCACTAATCAATGCACTATCAGTAGCTAAGAATAAAGCACTAGCAGTAGCATCACCATCTTCAACTACTCTTAATGTTCCATCTAGTCCACCACTTTCTATTTTTAATAACAACGGATATGTATCTGATATCGCTGTTCCACTTAATGTTGCCATAATCTCCTCTTAATTTTCTATACTATTTGTATCTGGGTTCCAAGTTTTACCAACTACTTCAAACTGTGATGCCCAATCATTTATTTCATCTTGTGCCGCATTTGATGCCTCTGTAACAATTGTTTGCTTTGACTTGCTACCTGTTGTTACAAGTTTATCAATAGCAAGTTTATTTCCTTGAGCATCTGTAACATAAAAACCTACTCTTGTTTTAGATGAGTCTTCAGTATCTGTTTCATAACTTTTAATTACATATGTTAAACTCATTTTTTATTCCCTTATAAAACTGGTGCTTGTCCTGCACCCACTATCATAATTTTAAATGTTGCTGTGCTACCTATTCTATTTTTAAATGTTATTGTGTGAGAGTTTATAGTTGATATAACACATATAGCACCATCAGTATCGGTTGCACTAAAATTATAACCACGTGAAACAACTACTGCTGAAGCAGGACTATATCCTACTGTAAAAATTCCACCAGAACCACTAGCTCTTTCGTAAACATAAATATGAGCAATTGAAGCTTCTCCTGCTCCTGCAATAGAAACTGTTGTATCATCTGCAACTGAAATAGTATTTGCACCTATTCTACCAACTCCAGTTGATGTCATAAATATACTATCACCAACATTATTAACGTGATGTGCAAGAATATTTCCAGAAGCACCTACGTCTAAAGTATATGTTTCTGCTTCAACTTGTAACCCTTCATATGCTGTTCCCCAGTCTCCAACAGTAATTCTTCCTAAATCACTACCTGTTACATAGTCCATAACTATGCCTTCACCTGCACTTCTATTAGCAGAATTAGTAGCTATAATACCACCATTAACTGTTAATTTTTCAGTTGGTGTTGCTGTGTTAATACCAGTTTGACTTGTATCACCTTCTACAACTAATTTACCAGAACCAACATTAAAATCATCTCCTGCATCTGTACCAAGAGTTACACCAATAGAAGTTCCTGCGTCAGAACTAATTGTATCTAAAGCAATATTTCCAACATTGGTAATTCCATTATCATTAAATGAAGTAGCGCCTAAACTAATTGTACCTGTTGCAGTAAGATTTGAAGAACCAATGTCAATGTTTCCAAAACCACTTGTAATACTACCAGAATCTAATGCTCCTGTAGCTACAATATTACTACCTAATCTAGCATCAATAACATCATTTAATGTTGAACCATTTACGGTTATAGCATCAGCTTCAAGAGTTCCATTAATATCAGCATCACCTTCTATATCTAATGAATTTGCATCAAGTTCTCCTGTTAGTGTTATATTTCTAAAAGATGATACATCTTTGTTTGCATCTGCTGTTACTGTTTTACTAGCAACAACTGTACCAACTGCGGCACCTGTGTCATTATAATTAAGTTCTGCGGCTGTTGAAGTAACTAATGTACCTCCAAGCTTTAAACCATTAGAAGTATCGTGAGAAGCTACATCAAAGTCATTTGAACCATCAGTTATTTGAATTTGATTAGATGCAACTTTAATTGGAAACGTAGTATTTCCATCACCATCTTTTACTTCTACTAAATTAGTTCCATTACCACCACTTTTATGATTTAAAGTAAGAAGTCTTTGATAGCTTCGACCTACACTTCTGCCAGTTAGCTGACTAACTTTAGGTCTAATCAATTTTTACCCTCTTATGCCAAGTAGTGTTGCGTTAGAGTTAGTATGGTTTACAACGTTTTTAAAGTTGCCATAAACTATATCTCCAGGCTGTAAAAATACAGTTCCCAAGTCATCACCGACATTAGACTCTGCAGATACTATTTGCACAAACTGTGAAGCATATGCTGTAGTACCTGGAGTAACTGCGGCTAAACATTGTAAAGCAATCCAACCATCAGAACCGTCTGGTGTTTGTGTGTTAGTATTGTGTTCTGCAACAACATCAAAACCGTTCTGAGCATTTTGCAAATTGGTTGCTTCTTGCCCTGTATATTTATTAATGCTATAAGTCATTTATTTAATCTCCAATTAATTATTGTGTTCAGTTCTTCTTAAACCTGTACCATCACGCCAAGTAAATCCAAATGGTACAATCTGTCTTGCTCCACCTACTTTGTCTCTACCTGCATTTTCTTTCATATGTTGTTTATATAATCTTTGATATTTAGCCGCATTAATTAAAGACTCTTGGTCTTGTTGGTCTTCAAACAACTTATAGTTTACATAATATATAAGTCCTGGGTGTATTGTATCATCGACATCTGGAACATCAGATAGCTTTTCTATTTCATTGGGTTGAGCAGTATATTCAACTAACAAACCATCGTCTATTGATTCATCTATTGATTCATAATTATTTTTAGAATTAGTATTTCTTGATGTAACAAGACCTAATCTATCTGTTGCAAGGTAATATGCTAAATATCTTTCTGGAAATCTATATGCCATTATGCTTCATCCATATTTGTTAAATCTTGATAATCTAGTAACCTAGGTATTTTTCTATATTCATTTTCATTATCTTTGTAATAAACACCGTGAATTTTGTCAACTCTTAAATTAGAATTTCTATCTCCAATATTATAGAATCTTTGATTTTCTACAACATCTAATTTTGCAAATCTTCTAGTAACTTTATATTTTCTTAAGTCTCTAATGGCATCATTGACTAATGCCTTAACATATGTTTCTCCTGCATTAGGATGAACTTTTCTTACTCTAGATAATATTTCTTTAAATGTCATCGCATTAATCCTTGTATTGCTTTATTATATTGACCAACTGCCCAATTATATTGTTGCGCTCTTGCTCCTGCTAATTCAATATCTTCATCGTCTAAATAATTAGCAACTATTCTTTCTGCACCTTTCATAACAGCATATAATACAACTACGTATTCAGCTTCATCTGGAAAAGTACTTATAGAAGAATCACCGTGTGCAACACTAGGAAATTGAACTTCTGAATATTTTCCAACAGCAGTACTAGCTGATGGCAATATATTTATCTTATTGTTTTCAAGATAATATACAGGGTCTGTTTCACTAGCAAAATCCATTTCTAATGGGTCAGATGCTCTGCCTTTCATAGAAGACATTATTAGCCTACAAGGCTGGTCAATAGTTCCATCATTTCTTCTAACATTAAAAATTTTAGTTGTATTTAATGTTTCATCTTCTGAACCAACAGCTTTTGGTGTAAATGTTTGTTCTGTTGCACAAGTAATTAACATACTAGATGGCATCATATTAATTACCTCTTTGGCACCATCTGTTAAAAAAGAAGATAAAGCAGTTGTATCGCTTGAACCACTACCTGCAGTTGTTTCAACTACACCTATCATATCTTCTATTTGTACTTGAAATGTTGCCATTACTTCTTCTTATGCACCATTTGAACATCAAACTTAGCTGTCATACTAGCACCTTTATGAGGTTTATATCCACCTGCAGGGTTCTTCATAAGCTTATATCCAGTTTTGCCAGACTTCATCCAATGATAACCTTTAGGTGCTTTTACTATTTTTTTCATATTAATCCTCTATAACTACTATTTCTACATTAACATCTGCAGTATTTGCTAAAGCAAAATAAGTTGATTGAGCGGCTCTAAATAAAGAAAACTCTCCAGCTTTTAATTTTAAAAAATAAGCTGAATCATCTGCATCACTAATCTGCACATAATTAGTATCATCTAAGTTTTTAATAAATACATAACCATATGTACCAATATCTGATGCTACACTTATTGCTTCATTTGCACTATTACCTACTACAACTATTGATTTGCTATAAGACTCACCACTAACATCAATGTATTTAGAATCGTGTTTAGATTCTTTTACACCTGCTTTGCTGTATTCTAAATGAGCTTCTATTCTAAGTTCGTTAGCCATTAATACATTCTACCTCTAGAATTTTTATTTTTGTTCATACCTTTTTTCTTCTTTGGCATAGTTTTCTTTTTAGCTTTTTTCTTTTTCATACCTTTTCCATAATGTCCTGGCATATCTAATATCTCCTCTTAAAGTTTTTAACATCTTCAGATATAGGAACTTGTGCAAATTCTATATCCGTTCTTTTACCTCTTTCTGTACGCATATACAGATTTGTTGTCCATTTTTTATTTTCTGTAAAGTCTTTACCACACTCTGGACAAATGGAACCTTTGTGGTAACCGTGTTTATTACATATCTTCGATATTATCATAGAGGTGGAAAAAGGTTCGACGCTTTGACCACCTAATTCGAGTTAAAACTTTTATTGTTTTATCTCACAGTCAATGACTGCTAATCCTTATTGATTCGGATTATGAAGTTTGGATACCGTTGTTAATACCACTAAAAGCAGTTCCAACATATTGTTCATTTAAGTCATACATTAACTCAACAACATCACCTCTTTGAGCTGTTGTGTCAAGAATAATATTAGAAACTTCTGTACCTGCTGTTGAATTAGCGGCGTCTCCACCTGCATCTTTATTAACAATATTAATTATTGCACTACCTGCCGCAATAGTAATGTCGCCTGTTGGAGTTTTCTCCTGCACGACAAACTTTGCATTCCAGCCTGGCTGGTTTTGTGTTGTAGGTGGCAATGTAATTGTAAAAGCTCCACCAGAAGACTCAACCATAAAAGTCTTACCACTATCGGAAAGACTTAATGTTTTAGCCGCTGATACTAGCTCTACATTTTCTAATTGATATTGTTTACCATAACTACTGCTATTTTCGTTTAGTACGTCACTTCTCATTATACACCTTCCAAGTTAATCAAAGCGTGAGTTTCTGGAAGAGATACCTCAAGACCTGCTTCTGTTAGAATTATGTCTTTTCTTAAATCTTCGTCAGCACTTTGAACGTTAGTTATAATATGAGTATCACGATTTATTCCATTACCAACAAGTGGTCTATATGAAACGTGGTCTAAATCAACCATCATCATAAAACCTGCGGCAAATCCTCTAAATAAAGATTCAGCTACTAAAGAAACATCACCGTGAACGGTTTGAATCTTATTAACCAAATGACCAAATGGCCCTTGACTAGCTTGAAACATATATCTAGATAAATCAGTTGTAGTGTTTAAAGAACCATCAATAAACCCACCTAATTTATTAAAGTGAGATATTACTGGTCTTGATGCTAAAGCTAATTTAGCTCTACCACCACCTCTTGCTGGGTCAAAAATAACTTCAAAGTCTTCAAGCATATCATCGTATGTAAACTCTGCGGCTGTGTTAGACTTGTAGTAAGGTGTACCAGAGTTATATGATAGTTTTGAACCATCATTAACAACGTTACCTAAACCATTTTTGATTGTAGAACCAACAATACCTTCAGTATAGTTAATTCCATTTGCTGTTCCTCTTTGACCAAAAAGCATAGCTCTTTCAATATCAACCTTATGCTCTCTTAGTTTTAGATTCCAAATTCTGTCCCATTCATCTGCATACCCTCTGTATTGAGTAGCTCTAGCTGTATTTGTTAATTCACAAGCTGTTTTAAAGATTTGAGTAAAACCAAAATCATTATCCATTTCTTCTGAAAATACATCTGGAGCGCCACTACCTTCTGCGAAAGAAGTTCCGATTACTGTAGCCTTAGAATTGTCTGCGAGTGCGAGAGTGCTACCACCAGGGTTTGATATAGCTGTAACTACACAAGTTGTCTGTGTGGCAGAACTTGAATTATCAACAGACTCGATACGAACATTAGCTGTTGTTGGCACACTATTGCCGTCAACATCACCGATAGCTACTACCATTCCTGGTATTAACCAATCGACTCCATCACCGCCAGGTGTGTCAAATACTACAGAGTCTGTACTTCCAGCGGCTACTAATGTAATACCACCTTTTAGTAAGAAAGACCTGTCAGTAAAGCTAATCTTTGTTCTGTCTTCTAAGAATCGGAATTGAGTATCAGTTGTTGGTACTTTTGCTACGTTTGCCAAGTATACAAAAAACGGACTCTCATCTGGTGCTAATTCAGCTACTCTATCACTAAAATCGAATAATCTACGGGTGCTTAGAGTTAAGTCAGAACCAGGAGTGTTGAATTTTACTTGACCACTATTATATGTAGGCATTTTACCTTTTCTCCTATTCCATTATTTAACATTATAAAACGTTACTCCTACTTCCTGCTTTTTGGACTCTGTCCCACATTCCATCTACTTCAGATTTCTGTTGTGGTGCTTGTCCCTGGATTACTCCAGCAGAACGAGGAGCTTCTTTGTTTGCCCTCACGGCTTCCATTGAAGAAACTGTTCTTTCAGAAGGGTTTCCTTCTTGTTTTAAAAAAATATCAACCATTACGTCTAATCCTAAATCGTCTTTAGGTTGATTATAAAACTTAACAAATTTATTAGCTTGTTCATCAGTCATTTTATATTGACTTTTTAAATCGCTTTGTAAATTTGTTACAAACATTTGTTCCTGCAATTGTGCCATTTGGCGATTTACAGCCTTGCTCACAGCCTGTGATTGTCTTTTTTCGACAAGCTTATAAGACGGTGAATCTGGCTTATAAAATGCGTCCCACGGGTTAAATTCATCCTCTTTTAACGAAGGCTCCTGTGTTTGTTTTCCAGAAATATTATCTTGTAACATTGCAACCAAGTCTGGTCTTTGTTGTAAAAGATTAGCTACAGGTTCGAATTTTTCTAATTTTTCCATTTTAGATGAAAGCTTTTGATTTTCTGCTTGAGCTTTATCGTACATAGATTGAAATTTTCTAACATCTGTATCTTCATTATTGCCAACCTCTTCAACTACCTCTTGTTGAACTCTGTCGTCTTGTCCAAGTACATTCTGGTCAATTTGTTCAGAAGACTCGTCTATTTGATTTGTATCAGCCATTTTTTTTCTCCTATTTGATGTTTCTTTTTACGGCATTACCTTTCGATATCCGTTGTTATAAGAACTGCACCACAGGGAGTTATGTATGACAGTCAACGCCTTTAGGCTCCCTCTGTCGCTATGTCTTTAGAGATTTGTTGTACTCTATCAGACTCTCTAAGTACGGTATTCTGTAAGTTTGCACGATTAACACGTCTATCCGCATCAATTCTATGCTGTATATCAGATAACCTAGACTTAAACTTTTCGAGTTGAACACGTTCTCTAGAGGAGATATTTTCTTTTTGTGCTTTATCAAGCTCTTGACTTACTTGCTGTATTTGTTGTGTAAGTTGATTTATCTGTCCTCTTAACTGTTCAGTCTCATTTAATCTTTCCATAATACTTTCTTTATCAAAAATTTCTGGATTCTTTTTTAATACTTCTATTCTGTCAACTAGGCCAAGTTGAAAAGCTTCCAAATAAACACCATAAGTTGCCCATTTGCTTTCTGGCAATGAACTTCCTGGTTCCATTTTAACATCGTGTTGGCCTATATTAAATCTATCTTTTGCTATATCGTTTATAACACCTTTTTTATTATCATACATATTTATTGTTAATTCACTTAAAGCATTGTTTGCTTGAACTAAGGAAAACATTTTTTGATATGTATAATGACCTTTTGCTAATCCATACATTACTCTACCAAGTCTATTAACACTATACTCTACATCTCTCAATTTAGACTTAGGTCTTTCTGAACCAAGAGCCATCATAGCCTCAGTACCTCTTACACTATCTGGTGCTTTTTCTGCAAATCCGTGCATCATTTCTGGAATACCAAAAGTAAAATCTATATATTGTTCGCATTGCTGTATTAATCTATAAAACTCTCCTGTTAATGGTTGCGGTGCAGGAAAATGTGGTTCACCTTGAGATGAATCAACTTCTATTACAGCATTAGGATTAGCCCAATCTCTTTCTAAATCTTCCATATTTTCTACAGAACCCATTGGAACAATAAGCTTTAAACCTGCTGATGCTTGTGCGTGTGATAAAGCTAAAGACCATAACTTATTTAAAAGTTTTTGCATTGGTCTAGCTCTTGACACATCAGACTTAGGATAAGGTGTTCCTGTCCAAATATTAGGTATTGCAACTATAGGATATACGTCTATGTTTAAAACATCTTCATACAACACTATTTCTCCAACAGAAGCACATACAGCTATTCTGTTTTGAAATATTTGTTCGTATTGTATAAAACCTCTTTCAACTAATCCTGGATTGTCTTTTAAAAATTTTTTAAATATTGACTCATCCATTACATTTTCAGAACCATTTCTTGCATCAAGAACTCTATAGAAAGGAACTTTTATTTTATAAAATCTTTCTAATACTTGATATTTTTGTTCGTGATAGGATAAATCTTTTGTTTCTGCAGGAGTAAATACTTTCATAGTAGTCATATTTCTTGACTCTGGATAATCTTCTTCTAGTACCGTAGAAAGTTTTTTTATTAATCCATCAGTTATATTTCCATCGTTATCAATTTTATCATCTAATTCTGGGTAGAGGTGAATAAGTTGTTCACCAGTTAGTATAGTAGAAAGGACAATGCTTTCAGCATCGGAGAGCCACCTATCCCTCGCAGAGGGCGGTGCATAGACACGAAACGGGTCAACATAGGTAAACTTTACTTCACCTCTACCAAAATCTGCTTCTCTATCAATGTATGTATATAGGTAGCCAATTCCAGTAATGGCAAAATCAGATATAGCTTGTTTCATTTGTGTATCACCATCTGATATGTCCCAACAATATCCCAAGATATGTCGCCAAGTGTGTGCAACTTGCCAATCTGAATCTTCTCTTGGTATAACAGTAAATATTGGTGGTTTAGCAGTTAAAGTAGATTTTAATTTTTCTACAGCAGGAGACACTCTATCCATAGGTATATCTGCTTGGTTCCTTGAGGAAAGTTCGTCAGACTCTTCAGAGGTAAAATGATTACCTAAGTAAAAGTCCATATCAATTCTTGCTTCATTATCCCAATTACTTCTCGCATCTCTATAATTGCGATAAGTTTCTTGGTTCATCTTCGCTCTATCGTCTACAGGTAAGCTCATTAACCACTCCTATAAAATACATTTAGCCAATGTAATTACACTAAATATACGTTAAATAATATTTAAATGCAAGAATTATTTTCTAGCACCAGTTATCCAAGAATATCCTCTACCTAATTTGGTAGTTCTTTGTTTGCTTTCAAATTGTTCTTTGTCAACAATACCACTTTTAGGATAGTTATGACCTATATAGTGATTAGCATAATATAAAGCGTCCATAAAGTCATCGTGTCTTGATTTTGGAAACTCAAATAACTCATCTACTAATTCAGCCATATTTCTTCTTACGTACAGCTTACCTGTGTTAATAATTGGCCCTAATGCGGCTAACAACCTATCTTCTTTTTTTATACCGTGTGGTGGTTTAGCACCTTTAAAAATACCTGGAATTAATTTTCTATCTTTAGATGATAAACGAGTTACCATATCTCTTACCATTTCTTGTGCGGCTACTGTTTCTATAGTAACTCTTCTTGGGTTATATTCTTTTGCCATTTGAACTATTTTTTTAGGCATATCATAAATAGGTATTTTATCATAAAAAGTATCTAATATATATCTATTTTTATGTTTATCTACACCTAGCACAACTATTGATTGCATATCTGATGTGTCTGTAGCGGTTGCGGCAAGGTCTACTCCTATATAAACATAAATAGGTATAAAATCATTTCCTACCTGTAAGTAAGAAAATTTATTGTTATATATATAATCTCCATCATAATAATTTAATTTATCTATTTTAAAAGGTGCATTAGCTACATCTCTTGCGTCATTTAGATATTCTTGACTAAACTTATGAACTTGCCCAACATTTTCATAATCTTGACGTATTTGTTTTAATTTTTCTATTGAAAAGTAAGATGGCCATAAAGCCTGTCCATTATCGTCTATAGCTTTGTGAAAGATAGTATGCCAAGTGTAAGGTGTTTTATTTCTTACTGCATCTAAGTATGATTCATATATACCTTGTAAAGCAGAGTCAAAATGTACAATAGTTCCTAATAACCATATTTTACCTTCATTACCCTTAGATTCTTCTAAAGAAGGATAAACAGTTGACATAAGCCATTCTTTAATTTCTGTTCTTCTGTCTTTTGTTTTAGTATTTAACTCTGATTCAAAGTCATCTAGTATAATTTTAGTATATCTATTAGATAGTTGCGCTCTTCCTCTAAGTCTTTGATTAGTTCCTTTAGCTATAATCCTATCACCTTTAACTGTTTCTATTTCTTTTTCAGTCCATTTTTTACCTGCTATACTACCAAAGTAATAATTAAGATAAGGATTAAACTCTATTTGATGTTTAATGTACTTTAAATGGTCTATTGCTTGACCTTGTTCTTCTGATACCCAAGCTATAAACTCCATCTTATCCTTTGGATTAAAATATAGTTTATATAATAATGCCGCCTTTGCTAAAGTAGACTTAGTATGTCCTCTTGGCAATACAACACAAAGCTTTCTTATGTCTTTGTTTAGTAATGCTTCACCTACTTCATATTGAAAAGGTGCAGGTTTTGATTTACTAAAGTCATCTGGCAAAAATAATTGACCAAAATTAACTAGGTTTTGTGAAGCTAAATAAAGAACTTCATCTTTAGAATCATTTGCTATCTTTGGTTTTTCCATTTTCTTTTCTTGCTTTTATCTTTTCTTCTTGTTCTTTATTTTTTTTATCCATATATGTTACTATTTTTTTATCATCTTTCTTCATTTCAATGTATCTAGTTAAAATAGTTTCTAAAACAACAATACGCTGAACAATGCCATTAATATCACCTATAACGTTTTTTAGTCCTCTAATAATATCATTCTTAGAGATTGAGTTTTTTCTTTTCAATATTCCAGTCTCCTGTATTTAATTCGTTATATTCGCCTATATCTTTACCAATATATATATAAGCTTTTACTTTTTTATTGTTTTTGTCTAATACAATCTCTTTAATCTTTCTTTCATACAAACCGTGATATACACCTTCATATCTATCAATGCTTTGTAATTCATCGTGATTGCTATTTATAACTTCAACAATAACTTTTCCATCACCTTTAATTATCGCAGGAAAAAAAGTCCCTATAGGATGTACAAGCTTATAACCTTTTATATATCC
>Ga0114901_1001938_pt1 | contig 11417 bp, 9 predicted proteins | sample MalvireepMed_s16_FD_89686 | JGI IMG/M metagenome (GOLD analysis project Ga0114901, IMG submission 89686) | Marine viral communities from the Global Malaspina Expedition - Malaspina viral metaG DeepMed_s16 | ecosystem: Environmental > Aquatic > Marine > Oceanic | place: Mediterranean Sea... | reverse complement strand
CTTATGGCTAGACCGAGGTCAGCTGATGATAGATTCGCAGCCCGTCACGGTATACCGCGACCCCGAAAAATTTTATAGTCTAGGCGAGAAGACGACGGCTACGGTTAAGGATTATGATGTTATCTTGATGCGTAAAGATCCGCCCTTTGATATGCGCTTTATTTATGCCACCTATATGCTCGATCACGCCAAAGCGGCTGGCGTGCTAGTCGTCAACGACCCGCAAGCGATTCGCGATTGTAACGAAAAGCTATTTGCCACTTGGTTTAGCGAATATATGAGCCCGACGATTGTCAGCAGCAAACAAGCTCATATTCGTAAGTTTATCGCAGAGCAGCAAGACGTCATCGTCAAGCCGCTAGACGGTATGGGCGGCACTGGTATCTTCCGTTTGACCGCTGATAGCGCTAATATTGGCGTGACTTTAGAGATACTAACAGAGCTTGAGACCCTACCTATCATGGCGCAGCGCTATTTACCAGAGATTAAGGAAGGCGATAAGCGTGTACTGATTGTTGATGGTGAAGTGGTCGATTACTGCTTAGCGCGCATCCCGGTCAAAGGGGAGACTCGTGGTAATCTAGCCGCTGGCGGTAGCGGTGTAGCAATGCCATTGACCGACACCGAGCGCGAAGTGGCGCTAGCAGTTGCGCCTATCGTCAAACAAAAAGGGCTGATGTTTGTGGGCTTAGATTTGATCGGTGGCCGTATCACCGAGATTAATGTCACAAGCCCGACTTGTGTACGCGAAATCGATGATCAATGCGGCACCGATATCGGTACTGATTTCATCATCGCGGTAGAACAAAAAGTAATAGCATAGTAGCGAAACACGCCTAAATTATAAGTGCTTAAAGTAAGCTGTTTTAGTGATAAAAAGTACTATATATGAGCGCGCGATTTCCTCTATACTAGGCAAATTTTAGTCAGCTGCTGTTGTAGCTTTATAGATATTACCAAAATAGATAGGCAGGCGTGCATGAAGACTCCGCATATATTAATGATGGCTGCTGGTACTGGCGGCCATGTGTTTCCAGCGCTCGCCGTAAGCGAAGAGTTGGCTCAGCGCGGCGCCGTTATCCACTGGTTAGGTACGCCAAATGGTATGGAAAATGGTTTGGTTAAGCCGCTTAACTATCCGTTTCATGCTATTGATATGCAAGGACTGCGCGGCAAAGGCATCGGCCGCTTATTAAAATTACCAGTGACTCTACTATCCGCGACGATGGCGGCGCTGAAAGTCATTCGTAGCAATCAGATCGATATGGTCGTAGGCTTTGGCGGTTACGTGACTGCTCCTGGTGGTATTGCCGCGCGTATGACCGGCACACCGCTTATTATCCATGAGCAAAATGCTATCGCTGGTATGAGTAACCGTTATTTGGCTAAGATGGCGAATAAGGTGTTGCAAGCTTTTGAGGATACTTTTGCGCACAGTCAAACCAGCCCCAAGCTGGAGACGGTGGGCAATCCGGTACGTAATACCATCACGGGAGTGGCAGCTCCTACTGAGCGTTATGATATTCATGATGATTCGCCGTTGCGCCTGTTAGTCGTTGGCGGCTCTTTGGGCGCGCAAGTGCTCAATGATAATGTCCCTAAAGCCCTAGCTCTGATAGACAAGCCTTTTGCGGTGCGCCATCAATGTGGTCGTAATAATGAGTCAGCCACTCAAGCAGCATACGACAATGAGGATTTGAGCCGTCATAGTACGCAAGTTCAGCCGTTTATCGATAATATGGCCGCCGCTTACAATTGGGCGGATGTGATTGTTTGCCGCGCAGGCGCGCTTACGGTGACTGAGATTCAAAACGTTGGTATCCCTGCCATATTTGTACCGCTACCACATGCTGTCGATGATCATCAGACTGCCAATGCACGCACGCTAACCGAGCATGGCGCTGCTATTTTATTGCCGCAGTCTGAGCTGACGCCTGAGCGCTTGCGTGCGGAGCTGGCATTGCTTGACCGAGCTAAATGTTTAGAGATGGCAGAAAAAGGTCATGCGCTTGCCAACCGCAGTGCTACTGAGCAAGTTGCTGATATTATTTGGCAGTCGTTGTAAGTCTGCCAGCCTTCTGACCTGTTTTCATTACAGACTTTTAGCCGTTTTAGTCTTCTAAAATATTTATATCTACTTTTTCTATTGAGAACCTTTTATGTCTACCTCTACTAAAGCTCTGCCGAAACGCCTGATTGAGATTCCAGAGATGCGCCGTATTCAGCATCTACATTTTGTTGGTATTGGCGGCTCAGGGATGTGCGGTATCGCTGAGGTGATGCATAATCAAGGCTATCAAGTCAGCGGTTCTGACATCAACGACAGTCTAGTGACTCAGCGTTTACAGAGTATTGGTATCGAGATATTTATCGGTCATGACTCAAAAAACATCTCTAATACCGATGTGGTCGTGGTGTCATCCGCGATTGACCGTAGCAACCCTGAGATTGAGGCGGCGCTAAAAGCCCGTCTGCCAGTGGTCCGCCGCGCTGATATGCTCGGTGAGCTGATGCGCTATCGTCATGGTATCGCGGTCGCAGGCGCGCATGGTAAGACTACAACGACTAGTTTGCTGACGATGATGATGGCTGAGGCGCAGCTAGATCCTACTTATGTGATCGGCGGTAAGCTCAACGCGTCAGGCAAGAACGCCGCGCTTGGCAGCAGTCGTTTCTTGATTGCTGAAGCTGACGAATCGGATGCGTCGTTTTTGACGCTGCATCCGATGTCGGCTATCGTCACCAATATCGATCAAGATCATATGGAGACTTACGAGAATAGCTTCGATAAACTCAAAGCCGCCTACATTCAGTTTTTACAGAACATGCCTTTTTATGGCTTAGCGGTCGTTTGCGGTGATGATGCTGAGTTATATGCCATGATAGATGATATTAGCCGCCCAGTACTGACTTTTGGACTTGAACCTTTTAACGATGTACAAGCGATCGATGTGGTAGCACAAGGCACTAAGACCCACTTTACCGTATTGCGCCGCGACCATGAGCCGCTGCGTTTAACGCTTAATATCCCAGGAATTCATAACGTCTATAATGCGCTTGCTGCCATTACGATGGCCACTGATGAAGGCGTGGATGATGACGCTATCAAACGTGCCCTACAGAAGTTCGCTGGCGTCGGCCGTCGTTTTGAACAACATGAAGCAGTCACCCTTGATGATGGCGATGTGTTATTAATTGACGATTATGGTCATCATCCCAAAGAAGTCGATGCCACGATCAAAGCCGCTCGCCAAAGCTTTCCTGAGCGCCGTTTGGTAATGATGTTCCAGCCGCATCGTTATAGCCGTACTCGCGACTGTTTCGATGATTTTGTGGAAGTGCTCTCTGCTGTCGATGAGCTACTATTATTAGAGGTGTACTCTGCAGGCGAGAACCATATCAATGGCGCAGACACCAAGTCGCTAGCTCGTAGTATTCGTCTGCGCGGTGAAGTGGAACCAACCATCGTTGACAAAAACAATATCGCGCCAGTGATGCAGCGTTTGTTAAAAGCCAACGATATGCTGATCACCCAAGGCGCAGGTAATGTTGGGCAGATTGCGGTTGAATTGGCTGCGAATCAATTGTACTTAAAATAGCTTCTGGAAGAGTCTGCTCTACCGCTATAGAGCGCCTCGCTTAGCCGTCAAAAGAACGTTAGGAATTCATATATGAACCGTCAAAACAACCAAAGCCTCAGCCAAGACAGCAACGAGCACAGACAACAAGACAATATAGAAAACCCAGAACCGGCACTAGCAGCCGCTCAGAGCGAGCAAGAGAACGATGATAAGCCAGCGTTGGGTAGTGGACAAATGAATAATAATGAAGCTTCCAGCAAGGATTCACAAGTCAAAGACGCCAGTGTGTTTGGTAAAGTTGCAGTGGTATATGGCGGCAACAGTAATGAGCGCACGGTTTCTTTAGATAGTGGTGCCGCAGTACTACAAGCGCTACAGAATCAAGGCGTTGATGCCGAGCATTTTGATCCAAAAGATCAAGATATCACTGAGCTGCGTGCTTATGACCGTGTGTTTAATGTGCTGCATGGTCGCGGCGGCGAAGATGGGCTCTTGCAAGGCGTATTGCAGTGGTTGGATATCCCGCAAACAGGTTCTGGCGTATTGGCCTCTGCGCTGGGTATGGACAAGGTGCGTACTAAGCAGCTGTGGCAAGGCTGTGGTCTGTCGACAGCGCCGTTTTCATTACTGACTGCGGATACCGACTGGCAGCAAGTGGTCAATATGCTCGGTCTGCCTTTGATTATAAAGCCAGTGCACGAAGGCTCTAGCATCGGCATGACGAAGGTCAATCATTTAGATGAGTTACCAGCAGCCTATGCTACTGCGGTACAATGCGGCGATGCGGTGATGGCTGAGCGCTGGATTACCGGCCGCGAATTCACTATCGTAATCATCGATGATGAAGCTTATCCGGTCATTCGCTTAGAGCCTGCTGATATTAGCAATTTTTATGATTTTGAAGCCAAGTACAATCGCAACGATACCAGCTACTATATCCCTTGCGGTTTAAGTGCTCATGATGAACAGCACTTACAAGAGCTAAGCTTAGCCGCTTTTCGAGCGGTAGATGCCAAAGGTTGGGGGCGTATCGACGCCATGCAAGATAATAATGGCAGTTTTTGGTTACTTGAGATCAATACGGTGCCAGGTATGACCAGTCATAGTTTAGTGCCTATGGCAGCCCAAGCGCGCGGTATGGATTTTGAGAGCTTATGCTGGCACATTTTGTCGCAGACATTGTAGGGTGTTGGGTTCTAGGTAATCTAAGCGAATCAGGGGCGATAACGTGGTCTAAGCTTGCTATAGCATAGCTTAGTGTAAACTTGTGTAAATTCAACACTCACAACTCGGGTTAGGCTATTGTTTCACTAGAAAATACGTTAATATTGCAGTGATTGTGTTGTTTTTGCTAGGATTGTCGGATTTTAACCTCAGTAGTATTCAATCACGTAGCCAATAACTGTGCTTTTATAAACCACGTTAAAATAACTTTATAAACGAACGGTCTATTGACGCATGTTGCCCCAGTAGCTAGTAAAATTAAATGCATATTAAGTGTAAAATCAATCAAGTATATGGACGGATGCAATTATGGCTCAAACTGTCGATGATGTGGCTGAGCTCATGGATAGTAAAGCGGATCGTCCAAAAAGAAGCTTACCACTTCCAAATTCGGCTAAATACTTTTTTACAGCTATTGTCGTTGCGCTATTATTATTGATATTAGCGATGGGCGCTAAGGCTCTACGTGATGCGCCGCCTGCTACCATACAAGTCAGCTCTCAAGGTCTGAGTCCGGTCCAGTATCAAAGCTTACAGCAAACGATGAGTCGGCAAACCGTTAGTAGCTTTTTTGCCAATGATTTGCAGTCCCTACGTGATATTGCCATGAGACTTGCTTGGGTCGATCAGGTCAGTGTGACTCGTGATTGGCAACGCGGAATTGTAATTACCGCGCTACCAAAGCAAGCGATCGCTAATTTTGGTACTGAGCGACTAGTAGATGCTAAAGGCGAGGTGTTTGTCCCTGTTGATAATAACGACTTGCGCCAACCTCAGTTCGCAACTTTACAAGGCGATATCGAGCAAGCACCGGTCATCATGCAGCAAATGCAGCAGATTAACGACTGGTATGCGCCGCTTGAGATGCAAGTTGAAGATATTATTTTGACCCCGCGTATGACTTGGTTGGTGCGTTTTGATACTGGTCTACGAGTGATTGTAGATAATGAAAACACTGCTCAGAAATTACTGAGCCTAAGCCAGTTATTAGCGGCTCAACTGCACGACCGCCGTGATGAGATGCAGTCGGTAGATTTACGCTACAAGAACGGCTTCACTATAGCGTGGAATGTGAGACAAGAGTCTGATACAGCTAGTACCGATAGCGCTGCGAATCTTTAGCTTATATTTTATTCATCTTTGTGAAAAGGATCTTTACTTTAGAGACATCTAAAGGATAATTTAACGAAACTCGTTAGATAGATTGCTTCGCAAGTACTTTTTAATAATTAATGGGGATGTGCAATCGTTCCCTGATTAGCGATAATTTGTCTAGTAACATGAAAAATACTGAAAACCTCGTTGTTGTCCATCTAAGCGCCACTGCAGTTTATGCTGTGATTGGCAGTGTTGTCTCTGCAAAAGACATCCGTATCATGGGTATCGGCCAAGTCAAAAACAACGACTTCTATCAAGGTCGAATCAAGCATCGCGAACGTCTACAAGGTGCGATAAAGCAAGCCATTCAAGAAGCAGAAGATACCGCAAACTGCCGTGTGCATAGCGTTTGGCTGACTTTGGCGACTCCTGAGCTACTCAGTAAAAACAGTAACGGACAGGTCGATGTTGAAGAGGATGTGGTACTGGCCAAAGACATGGTACAAGCCTTGTCCAACGCAAAAGCTAAAGACCTGCCTTCTGATTATTATCTCATGCACTGCTGTCAGCAAGGTATCTATATCGACGATATGGACTCTATGGTCGATGATGCTATCGAGATGGTTGCCAAAAACATCACCGTGCTTTATCACATGATGATGATGCCAGTGGCCAGTCGCCAAAACATCCAAAAACTACTGCAAAGCTGTGATGTCGGTATCGACCATATCGTCTTTGACGCCGTTACTAGTGCCGAGTACAGTTTGATGAGTGAGGAGCGTCAGCAGGGCGTCTGCTTGGTCAATATTGGCGCAAGTACCACGAGTATTTGCGTCTATAAAGAAAACAAGCTTATCTTTACTCATTGTATCGCGAGCGGCAGTCATGAAGTCACTATGGATATCTCAGCCGATGTAGGCATCTCAATGATAGAAGCTGAGAGACTCAAGAAGTCTCATGGTACTGTCGATACCAATAGCATAGACCCTAGCGCCTTCTTTTTGTTTAAGCCACAAGGTTCAAATGATGAGATCAATATCGGTATTTATAATTTAGCCCGTATTATTGAGGCGCGATTTATTCAGATATTTACCGAAGTGGCGCGCCAGCTCCATGAGGCGGATTTGATAGGTTTTATTGATCGCGGTATCGTCCTGACAGGCGGCGGCAGTACGATTAAAGGTATGGTACCATTTGCCAAAAAATTATTGAAAATGCCAGTCGTCATGAGTAATACTCATCCGGCAATCAGTGCTTTTAACCATTTTGACAATGAAGATACCTTTAAACAGCTCAATGCTCAGATTAACGATCGCGCTTATCATACAGCTTTTGGCGCTTTGTTATATAGTCAGAGCGAGCAGTTTCGTCATAGCGAACAAAGCGAGCCTGAAGCTATTCAAGAGAGCCGAGTAAAAGGCACCTTCCAAAGAGTCGGTCAACGTTTTACTAACATCTTCAAAAAAATACTATGATAGTTGAAAAAGATAGTTTGAAAACGAAACTAAGCTATACTTATTTTATTTAAATACATTTATATATAGTCCGTCGATATGACAGAACCTGCCTGCACTATGACGTGTCGACCCTTACGCTATTTGCAACTGGAGAACCCTTTTTATGTCAAAATATACCATGCCAGATGATAGTCAAGTTCAAGATAACGGCCAAGCGCGCTTCACCGTATTTGGGGTAGGTGGCGGCGGCGGTAATGCGGTAGAGCACATGGTACAGCAAGGTATCAGGGGCGTCACTTTTGTCTGCGCTAATACGGATAGACAAGCGCTAGATCGTCTAACCGCTCCTAATAAGCTACAGCTAGGCGCTAAGACCAATCGAGGTCTAGGCGCTGGCGCTAACCCAGAAATCGGTCGTGAAGCTGCAGAAAGCGAAGAAGAAGCGATCCGCGAGATGCTAGACAACTCTGACATGGTCTTTATTACAGCGGGTATGGGCGGTGGTACCGGCACAGGCGCCGCTCCAGTCGTCGCTCGTATCGCCAAAGAGCTAGAAGTACTGACTGTCGCTGTGGTCACAACGCCTTTTAAATTTGAAGGCGGTAAGCGCATCAAGGCAGCTAAAGCAGGTATTGAGCAGCTGACGAACTTTGTGGACTCTATCATTACTATTCCTAATGATAAGCTGATGAGCGTGTACGGCAATATCTCTATGCAAGACGCCTTTAAAAAGGCAGATGATGTTCTACTTCATGCGGTACAAGGTATTGCTGAGACCATTGCTAGCGAAGGGGTTATCAATATCGATTTTAACGATATCCGTACGGCTATGACGGCCAAAGGTCATGCAATGATGGGTATTGGCCGTGCTAGCGGTGACGACCGCGCGCGTCAAGCGACTGAAAAGGCAATCAAATCACCACTGCTTGACGATCTGCGTTTAGAAAACGCGAAAGGCTTGCTAGTTAACGTTATCTCTTCTGAGTCGCTATCTTTAGACGAGTTTAGTCAAATCAGTGAAATCGTTGAAGGCATCACTGATAATGACGACGCCAATATCTTTTATGGTTCAGTCATCGATGAGAAGATGGGTGATGACTTACATGTTACCGTTATCGCAACTGGTCTGACTTTGAATGAGGATATCCCTGAAGTGCCAGTGCCTTCGGTGACCAGCACGCAATCAGTAGATCCGAGTACCCATACGAGCGCTCTAAACAGTCAAAAGCAGACTCAAGCACAGCAGTATCAAGACTCTACGCCGCGTACAGCACCGCAAGAGCAGCCACAGACTAAGACCAACAGTATCCAAGATTATCTAAAGCGCCAGCAGAATAAATAACGTTTTAGTCATTGGTTTGTTCAGGCCAATAAAGAAGAACCAGCGTTAAGACGCTGGTTTTTTTTGCTTAATAAGTAGCTAATAGCATGAATAAATTACAAAATTATATTTTATTATTAAGGGAAAACGTTAAAACGTTGTTATGAATGGGTCGAATTATTGAATAAAAATAAGGGTTTAGATCAGGTGGGTCACTACCAGCGATAAAGCTGCAGTCCTTGACTGGCGTGCTCTCAGCCATCTTTTTATGAATAAATATAGCTAAAATAGTAGTGACAATAAGTATTATCAATGGCTTAAATATGCAAATTAGTATTTTTTGGCTATAGCGAATTAAGGGGTACTAATGGTACACTAGGGCAATTGTAACAAAATATGTGGGATTACAGCCATGAATCAGAGAACTATAAAAACAGCTTTAGCGATCACTGGTACCGGTTTACATAGTGGTCAGCCTGTGGATCTTGAGTTTCATCCACAGCCTGTTGACACCGGTGTTGTTTTTGAGCGTTCCGATATACTAGGCTCAGCACCGATTCCAGCTAGTGCCTTTTTGGTGCAAGATACCATGATGTCATCTAACTTAGTATTTGGCGGTACGCGCGTCGGTACGGTTGAGCATCTACTGAGCGCTATTGCTGGCCTTGGTGTCGATAATCTACTGATACGAGTCTCTGCAAGCGAGATTCCTATTATGGATGGTAGCGCGGCGCCTTTTGTGGGCTTATTACTACAAGCAGGCTTTGAAGAGCAAGAAGCGCCTAAGAAGTTCTTGCGGGTGGTCAGACCAGTACGAGTCAAAGTCGATGACAAATGGGCTGAACTGCGTCCTTACAATGGCTTTGAGATGAACTTTGAGATTGACTTTGAGCATCCGGCCTTTGATAAGGACTTCCAGCATGCTCAGTTCCACCTTTCTACTCATAATTTCATCGAGCAGTTAAGCGAAGCGCGTACCTTTGGTTTTATGAAAGATATAGAAGCCCTGCGCAAGAACAATCTTGCTTTAGGTGGCAGTATGGACAATGCTATCGTCATTGATGAGGCAAGAGTATTGAATGCTGAAGGCTTACGCTTCAACGATGAGTTCGTTCGTCATAAGATTTTAGATGCATTAGGCGACTTATATCTTATCGGTTATCCTATTTTGGGCCGTTTTAGTGCGTACAAGTCAGGTCATGCACTCAATAATTTATTGGTTCGCGAAATACTATCTGACCAAAATAACTTTGAAATTGTAACATTTGATGACAATGTAACTTGTCCTATTGAATATTTGCCACTCTCTGGGCTAGTCGTTGAAGGATAAATACACGAATATACAGGATGTATCGCAACATTTACGCAATATTACATAGTTTACGAAATAAAAAATTCATAATTTTGAATATATTTAGTCGTTAAAATCGAATAGAATCGCTGGAAGTTAGGTAATACAAAAGCTAACAGCTATCAAAAAACGTACGATGATAATGTCAAATTAAAGACAATCTTCATCATACGTTTTTTTTTGTGCAAAATTTTTTGGATAACCAATTAATCGCGACTAATTTTTAATATGTTTTTTACATAACTTTACAATGCAATCTGCAAATTTTTAGTCACTTATTAGCCGCAAAAGTGCTTTTTGCAGCTTTTTATCCGTGGTGACATGCTCAGCTGCCTGTGATATAGTCCGTTTTGTGTTTTGGCTAAGGGCCTGATGCACATTGGTTTTATTGGATTTTGAGACCGCTAGTTGTTCTGAAACTTTAGAATCATGAGCGGCAGTATGAGCTACCACGACGCTGATTTGCTTGAGTTGTTGAAATGTAATTGACTGCTCGGTTAACACTGATAAGTAAGCATTTTGTAAATAGCGAATGTGATTAGCCGCAGTTACTGAACCTACACTGAGTGTGAGTTGCTCATCGTTCAGACCGACAACCCAGCAGGTATTAAGAATCTCTTCTGGTAGACAATCTGCCAATAGTTTTTTTATCTCAGTGGTTGCTTGCGTAAAAACACGCATATTATCGCTCAAGCTTCGAGGTAGTGCGCTACCAGCAAATGCTTGATGATCGATAAGTTGGGCAAGTCGATTAGGCTGTTTTTTTGACATCGTGTTGCTCATTGCAAGATATAAGGTTAAAGCGGACAATCTACGAGGCGAATGACAAAACTAGTAATGATGCTAGTGTCGGGCGCTTAAGACTAGAGTGTTAGCTGCTATACCTAGGATTTTATCATGATTGTTTAATGGTTATATCCTTTAAATGAATTGATGCTTCGTTATGGATGACGAGCGCTCTTGTATTAACTATAGGTAGTAAATTTATGAAACAAGCTTTATTAATTTTGTCAGTACTAGGAATGGGCATAGCACAAACAAGTGGTGCTGTCGAAACGACCTTTCAATCAAATAATACCTTGACTCATACCATCACAAATATCACGGCTGCTTCGAACTACGGTTCTAGCCAGAATATTTATAGCACCAACAGTGGCGCTCGCGTTTATAGCAATGACGAAATCAGTCAAGCTATTGATAACCTAAGCGAGCACGCCAAGCAAAAAGAATATCAGTTAGCATCACTAACTAGCCGTTTAGCGTACGAGCGCGAACAGCAAATCCGCAGTAGTATCCCAGATAGCAATTCAGCGCCAGCTCGCGCTGCAGCGCGTGCAGCAAGAGCAGCGCACGCTAGAAGTACAGGCTACTGTGCCCGTTATGTG